>Ga0206849_1074_pt1 | contig 15846 bp, 19 predicted proteins | sample Alteio_BWOrgCont_15_FD_152892 | JGI IMG/M metagenome (GOLD analysis project Ga0206849, IMG submission 152892) | Enriched cells from forest soil in Barre Woods Harvard Forest LTER site, Petersham, Massachusetts, United States -... | ecosystem: Environmental > Terrestrial > Soil > Temperate forest >...
GATGTGTTTATTCCCCCAGGCATATCAATTTTTGCCCGGGACAAAGGCATCTGAATTGTAGCTTTAATTAACACTCTATTTATCAAAATAGTAGAATCTATGCATTATATTTTTCATAACATTCTATAATTTTGACGTCTGCCCTGGATTCTGCCAGCATTGGCTACATAACTCGAATCTTCTTTTGAAAATTTCAGCTGCTTGAGGGGAGTTGTTTCGATTAGCCTGTTTTGGATAATCCATTATTCTATGGTATAAAATGAGGGGTGGTATTCCAGTTCTTTTTCCATCTATATTATGACGAATCATTGCAGAAGCTTGAGCAATTTTTTGTTTTGCATCAATATCGTCCTCTTGGAACAGTTTATTTAATTTTGCAAAATCTAATTTTAGCCAATCTTTTTCTTGTCCAAACTTAGAAGCGTTTTTATTAATATATCGTAAAAGTGAGCAAATCTCATTGAAAAATTGTTCTTCAGGTAGTTCATCAATATTATCCCACGGATGGAAACTGTCCTTATTTGTTGGATGAGGATACTGATAGAATGCTTCACCATTCCAGACTGCAAATAAGACGACGAGCACTAAGAGTTTGAGTATTTTATTTCTCATAAAAGTCACCACGATGCTATCTGTAATTATTCTAAAGGCGATGCCCCCTTACTATATTTTTCAGAATAGCATAGTTTTTTGCTAAGGTCCAAGAGGTGCTGAAATATAATAACCGAAAAATTATCAAGCTAACAAGCTAATTTGATTTTTTCACCTCTTCAGCTGCGCTGAGCAAGAAATGTTATGTTTGGTCGTTTACTTTATAGGGGTTGTAAATGGAGATATAAAGAGCAAGCAAACAAATATGAGCTGGCAGAGCAATATTTAAAAACAACAAACACTACTCTTCCTGCGAGATGTTTTTTTCGTATGCAACATGTAAGAAATAATGGAGTGATGCATGCCGTTAATGCAACATGTGGAGAGGAAGAAATAGTGCTTTTAACCGATGAAAAAACTGGTGAAAAAGCGGGAGTTTGTCGTTCTACAAAGAATTTTCCCCTGGAGGCAGACAAATATTTCTGCTCGCGTTCATTGTCCGGTGGCAACGATTGTGAAAAGGCGTATAGGCGATTGGCACAAAAATATGACCAAAGGGAAATGGCCTGCGCCTGGTAGTACAAAAAATATTTTGCCGATGCCGTGATTATTGGTTCCATTTTCTGGAAAATCGATAAGCCATGTTTTTCCTGTTGCATTAGCAGCAATGCCACGCTATCCTGCCAACATTCAACGTCTGTTTAACATACAGTAGATTCTTCCCAAGGTGTGTTAGTGAAATTTAATAGATTAAGTTGCTAGAAAAAGCTGTTTTTAGTATCATCCGATCTAGGATTAACTAAACATGCTGATTAGTAAGGAGTTGTATGATTAGGTCTACGATGTTGACGCACTTTCTCTTATTCAACTTCATTGTGCTAGGTTCGATAGTTAATCTACAAAGCGGAGAATTTGATACGAGTACAGAAAATGATCTTTTAGTTGCTGCAATGAAGACGAGAGCGCCGGAAATTTTAACGAGATATTTCAATCGTATTGCTAATAATCGTATTGAGGATTATTTACACGTTTTTAATCAGATGCTGGACGGGACAGAATCCATGTTAAAGCATTATTCTTCCTCTGCCCAGAAGTGTGAAGAAGAGTTGAATGATGCGGAAGAATTTCCGTTGAGAGAACGATTTTTAACGATGAATGAATTTTCAAAAGCTATCCGCTATTGCCGAAAAAAATCTAACAAACCCGAGGCTTGTTATGAAAATCTTGTACAGCAAGCTGAGTCTGGGGCTCTTTCATGTCTTCCTCACGAGGAAGTAGTGATTGTTTTTCTTTTGAGCTTAGGCCATGAAGGAGCGAAAATATATCGGGATAGCTATAAGAAATTTGTCACGGAGCGAGTTGCTGCTCGTCAAGTTGTTCGCAAACAGGCACGCCAGCAATGGATAGATACAGCAAAGGCCACTATAGAGTCGAAAAAGACCGTTATGGAACGGTCCTAAATCATCAGACATAGTTTTTATGTTGTTGGCAGACCCAGATTTGCCTTTATATCTTTTACTTGACTTTCTTCGATAGTATCGCTTGTGTTATTGAGATCAGCTTTAATTGTTTTTCTAGTATGAGGGTTATAAAAGAACCTGACTGCATAAGAAAAAAATTCTTTATCCTTTTTGAGAGCTGCGTTAACAACCTGAGTGAGCTTGCTTACTGTCACCGTCCCATTTTCGGGCTCTAGATCTTGTTGTTCGATTTTAACAGTATCACTAGCAATGGTGGGGACGCTATATTTAATTGAAATGCTAATGGGGGCTGCTATACTGCCAAAATTAACTCCTAAAATTAAAGAACCTAACAGTACGTTTTTCTTGATATTCATAAGAAATCTCCTTTTTTAATTGTAAGATGATGTTAAGAGTGAAAAAATAGAATAATGTTTGAATAACATATATTTATTTTTTAATAGAAACCAATCATTTATATTATATCATCAAATAATCAAAATAAGCAATACTTTAATTATTTGATTAGAAATCTAGCAAAAGTACTTAGGCAATGATAATCTGGCCTTGTAGTATATTTATGCTGCCCTTAATAAGGAACTTATTTTTATGTTTGGTAAATTTTTATTATTAGCTGTCTTAGCGAACCTAATTATCGGCTGTTCAATTACTCATGCTATGAAGGTTGGTTCTGCTACGAATATTTCTAAAGTAAGGACAGGAGAGGGCGGCGAATACTATAGCTGCTACGTAACCAATGTACAAAATCTATTAGAAGTTTTCGCAAGCAAGTCTAAAAATGGAACAATAGCTGCATATATAATTGAATATGATGGTGGTGAAGAAATTTCATGGGATCTAAGTAGCATGGGATATACAAATAACGCTCATTGTTTTGATGATCTGAGCAAGAAGTTTGAAGAGCAAGAGTTAAAAAAGCAGGTCAGAAGCAAATAAGAAGCTGGGGGCACAATTTTTACACTAAAAAAAGAGCAGTTTTTTTTTAATTGCAAGTAAATTAACTTTAAAAATATATCTCAAAATTTATACTCTAGATTAAGTAATTGATAAAATAGATAGAGTTTTAGCTCATTTTCTGTTATTACTATAAAATGTGTTTTGGGAAATAATGCGCCTGTAGCTCAACTGGATAGAGCGCCGGACTTCGGATCCGTAGGTTGCAGGTTCGACTCCTGCCGGGCGCACCATACTTCGCTCTATCGTTGAAGTGTAAACACGAGCAGGAAGAGCTTCGTATGGCTGCGCCATCTTTTTAAGCGATGGATTAAGCGAAGTATGTCCTTCGTAGCCTTGGCGAAGTAGGGCAATAAACATTCGTCTTGAAATATGTGCTTCGCCTAACGGCTTCTTCTGGCAAGCCAGTTCCTTTAACGGAATGATTGTAAGAGTAGAATGATTTTGGTTGGTAGGGCGAAGACTGTCCGCCATAGCTTAGTCAAACTTCGTAGGCTATTATAACCCACGCAAGCGACGGCTGGGCAATAAGCATTCGTCTTGAAATAATCGCCTCCGCTCTATCTTTGACTGTGCCTGTGAAGCTCTGTTTAAAATAGGAGCTGTAAGCAAAAATAGAGAGAGGTTGTTTTTGAAATAAAGAATATCTTCGTTGTGTGTGCTTATGCACTCTGGCGTCATAGTTACGCCATGCTGAACGAAGTGAAAGCAGCGGCGGATAAGGCGCCCGTAGCTCAGGTGGATAGAGCGACAGATTCCTAATCTGTAGGCCACAGGTTCGACTCCTGTCGGGCGCACGATGTTGCATACGACGTGGATGCTTTCATTTTGATTGTAATCTATAGTAAGTTCGTTGTAGCAGTATAGAGACACCTTAATGATTTTATAGTGGAAATTCTGCGATTCGAATGCGTACGTGGAGGCGAGGTTCTATGGATCTTAGGGGATTATTAAGTTTAAAAAGTAATCTGACTCACCGTAACAAATTGCATGTTTTGCCGAATGTATTAACACTTTCAAATGCTTGTTGCGGCTTTTTATCTAGTATGTATGCTCTGCAGGGAGAATGGGGGACGGCAGCCTACCTCATTTTTTGTGCTGCTTTTTTTGATATGTTGGATGGGCGTATGGCTCGTTTTTTAGGGTTAACGAGTTATCTAGGTGCCCAACTAGATTCTTTGGCTGACGCTATCTCATTTTGTTGTGCGCCTGCTTTATTGATAGCCACATTACATGGTGATGGTATGCATTTACTTGCTATTGTACCTTCCCTTTTGTTTTTGTGTGGGGGTATTTTTCGACTCGCTCGTTTTAATGTTCAGTCAGAAGCTAAAATTCAGCAGGATTTTTTTTCTGGACTTCCTACGCCTGTGGCAGCTTTATTACTCGGGGGCATAACCATAACCTTTGGCGCTTCTTTAAGCATACCTTTTTGGTATCAAGATATTCTTATAGCCCTCATTGTTGGATTTCTTGCCTTTCTTATGGTAAGTAATTTTCCTTTTCCGGCGTTTAAAAAGAGATTTTTGATAAAGCGTTATAAAATTACTTTGAGTTATATTGCGGTGTGCGGTGTAGTGAGTTGGATTATGGGTTTGCCATTGCTTGTGGCAGCTCCATTAAGTTATATTTTGGGGCCAATGCTGCAATGGTGTATTGATATGATGAAGCATTAAAACATTTTTATTACAATGGAGGCACAGCAGGTGATTAAAAACATGCAATTATTAGTATATGTGCTTATTTTCGAAGCAATATTCGGTTATTGTAGTATAAAATCTCAGGAGGTCTGGACACATCTTTTTAGAAAAATTATTAGCGGGGAAGAAGCATATACGTATGCTCAGCGCTCAGAACTTATTTTTTCGCGTCATGCTACTCCTTTATTTAATCAATTAATATTTTCTTGGAATGCTTTTCGCCCCACCGAAGGTCATTTTTCATTTTTTGTTCAGGTGCGTGATGCTCGCACTAAAAAATGGTGTAAGTGGCATGCTATGGCTGATTGGGGAGTCGCTCTTCAGCGGTCTTATTTTAATAGCCATAGCGATGGAACTGCGTATCATCATGTTAGGCTTGAGGTTCCTTTGAAGACTATGAGCGATGCCTTTAGAATTAAAGCAGTAGCACACCAGGGGGCCTCTTTGGGTCAGCTGAAAGCGTTAATAGTCAATATTGCTAATTTTAATAATTTTAAGGTTCTTGATAATTGTAGTGAAATTGATGATCTTAGCTTGCCTTCAATAATAATTTCGCGCGTTCCTTGTCAATCTCAAATGATATTGGATCATGTGCGGGCAGAACATATGTGTTCCCCGACTGCTCTGAGCATGTTATTAGGTTTTATTCAGATGCAACCTGTGGATGCCCTAGCTACTGCCTTAAAAGTTTATGATGCCGGGTTAGATACTTTTGGAAGCTGGCCATTTAATATTGCGCATGCTTTTGATGTGTGCAAAGGAGCATTTTTGTTTTATACGGCTCGATTACACTCCTTTCCCTCACTTCACACATTTTTGATGCGCAAAATTCCAGTAATTGTTAGTGTGCGGGGGCCTCTTTTAGGAGGTGCGCGGGAGTATGCGCATGGGCATTTAGTACTTGTAGTCGGCTGGAATGCTCAATCGCAAGAAGTAATTTGTCATGATCCAGCATTTGAGAGTAGTAATAATGTAATTGTTTCTTACAAAATTAAAGATTTTTGTGCGGCATGGGCACGTTCCCATAACTTAGCCTACATAGCAGAAATTTATTAAAAATAATATTATAATATTGACTAATTGAATTTTGATGTTATAAGCTTTCTGTTGATATGAGCCTTTGGTTAACAGCTTATTTTGAACAGGGAGTAGTCATGAAACAGAGTAGACAGTTGGCGGGGGTAATTATGATTTGTGGCTTATTATTGACGTGTACCTATGGTTACTTACGGGCGGCCTATGGGTTGAAGATTAGTTCTCCTGGAATAGTAGGGAAAGGTGCTTCACTTTCAATTCCATCAACAAATAGGGTTCCCGCTAATAAAATAATGAATTTAAATATCAGTTCGGCTATTTTGGGAGAGCGTTTAGAAATCGAATGTTCAGAAGCTCCTTTCTGTACGAGTTTAGGGCAAGATAAAGCTATGGGAGGCAATATGACTCAAAAAGCATTTTTTATTCCTGGAGCGCGCCTCAGCCGCACAGCTTCTGCTGTCGCTCGTACGTTAGCAGAGCAAAGTAGGGGAGTTTATACATTTCAATGCCTAGAAACAAAAAAGCCAATTCCCGGCGTTACTCTTTTAATTTGCTATAATGTTACTCAACAAGAAGTGCATCTGGTGTCGTGGCCACCTTTAGATTCAAAAAAAGGAATGGTGGTGGTTATTATGAATAAAAATAGCGTCGAAGAGTTGCTCAAAAAAACTGATAATGTTCTCCATTATGCGTATGGAAATGAAAAAAATGTTGGCTTTTATGGTTTTTTACGGGCATAAGTATATACCAATACGTGAAGACTTCCGCAATAGCGAGCGATTTGTTACATTAGTTTTCTACATAAGTTTCCTGATTAGAATTTAAACATTAAGAAATGGGTAATGGTACAAAGTATTTGGGAAGAGCTCCTTAAAATTATTGAGCAAGAAGTAGGAAGTCATGTAGTTCATACGTGGCTTAAAGCTGTCTCCTTAAAATCATGGGATGGGACAGCTAAAATTGCCTTGCTTCAGGTTCCTAATCAATTTGTGCAGTCTTGGGTTCAGAGTCACTATCAAGTTTTGCTGGAGACACATTTAAGCCGTTTATTTAATGTTAGTTGTGTTAAGCTCAAATTTGTTACTAGCATAGAAGAAGATCATAAACTTGTCTTATCCAGCGATAAAATGATTGTGCCTGCTATAGTAACATCGAATATGGAATCGTTGAGTCCTCCAAGTTTGTCGATAGATCCTACGCAAGGGAAGCGACGATGCCAGATTAATCGTATGTATCTTTTTGACACCTTTGTTGTAGGTCCCAGTAACCAACTTGCTTATGCAGCAGCTCAGGCAGTAACGCAAAAACCAGGAAAAATTTATAATCCGCTGTTTATTTATGGTGGTTCTGGTTTAGGAAAGACTCATCTTTTGCATGCTATAGGCAATGAAGTAAAATTACGCAATAAAAAACTGGAAGTGCTGTATCAAACGACTGACCGCTTTGTCAGTGAATTTATTGGAGCAATTCGTTTTGATAAAGTCCATCAATTTAAAGTGCGTTATAGGGATGTTGATCTGCTTCTTATTGATGATGTACAGTTTATATCCAATAAAGAACAGACGCAGGAGGCCTTTTTTCATATATTTAATATGCTGTATGAAGCGCAGAAGCAGATTGTTTTTTCCAGTGATACTGATCCGGGAGGAATTAATGGACTTGCAGAACGTTTACGTTCCCGATTTGAGTGGGGATTAGTAACCGACATAGGCTTGCCGACTTTGGAAACCAAAACAGCAATTCTTCAAAAAAAAGTTGCTTTAGGAAATTATCATTTAGATGAAGAAGTGATTGCTTATATTGCGTCTCGTCCTGTATTTAATATTCGAGAATTAGAAGGTTCTCTTATTCGTGTTATGGCATATGCTTCATTGGCAAATCAGAGCGTGTCGGTGGAAATGGCTAAACGATCTTTGGCGCGTACACGCACCACCGGCTCCCAGAATGTTGATTTTAGAGATATATTACGTGGGGTTCATAAACACTCCGGTATCTCTATGGCAGGTTTGCGTTCTGCTAAAAGAACAAAAGATGTAGTACTAGCGCGTCATATTGCCATGTATTTGATGAAAAAGCTTACTAATCGTTCTTTAGAGCAGATCGGGGCATTTTTTGGAGGAAAGGATCATACAACAGTATTGCATGCGATTAGCAAAATTGAGCATAATAAAAAAAATGATAAAGATATTGAAATATTGTTAAGTACTATCGAAGATGAGTTGTTGCGTTAAATAATAGGGGAAAGTTATGAAAATGTGGATGTTTTTTTTGGCATTTATCATAAGCTTCAATGTGATGGCAATGGAGCGTGGTGATAAATCTTTCACACAATTCCTTAATCTATTTGTTCACCCTGATGATCATCACAATTTTACTGCCCACTATACAAAATTTTTACATCATTGTGAAAGATTGGCTCATGATTTGCATAGCGCTAAGCGAGTTAGAGGCCAACGGTTGGCACTTGAATGTCGGCAACAGGGGAGTGCTGCTCTTTATCTTAAAGGAAACTCAGAGGCGAGAAAATTACTGGCAACTTTGACGAATAGCCCTAAGGAAAAAAATCGGTTCTTATTGCGCTGTGGTGCTTATGATCGATTTGCACAAGAGCGAGCAATGCAAAAAGGAACTATGTGGTACAAGATGTGCTCCTACGCGCAAGCAGCGCAAAGAAGTATGGTACAGTGGTGTACTAGTCTTCTTAAGCAAACTCGCTTAATAGCTTAGTTGTGCAGCTACTGCTTATTTATTTTGATACGTTTGTAGTAACTCCTGAATGTCTCCTAAGTCTCGCTCAGCATGATGTTCAAAAATTCCTGAGACATTCTCTTGACACTCCTGAAATTCTTTTTTCAGCTGCTCAAGTGCTTGAAGGGCGAGGTCAGTATGAGACATAAGTGCTGCTCGTCTGAAGGCATCAAGTAAGGATTCTAAATAAATTAATTTGTCTTTATAGCTGCTGAATTCTTTGGTGGGAAGCTGAGCAATATCTGCTATAAACCAAGGTTCATGTAATAATTTTCCTGCTAATAGGTCTTCACGCAGGCCAGTGACATGGAGAATACTTTGAATATTTTCTCCCAACGCCTTAATTTCTGCAATTACGCTATCATACATCCCTTTATAAAATGATTGAAGTAGGGATTCGTAATAGAGTTTATCCTCTTGAGTGTTAGCGTTTGCTAACTTTTGTTTTAGAAATTTTTCTAAATATTTAGATTCATTAGTGGTGAGCAGAAGGATAGTTTCACGAATGCCCTGTGCCATGTCAAGCGGCTCATGATTTTTTTCTGAGGTAGTTTGACTAAAAGATAGGCTATAGATTGAGTTGGCTATAATAAAGCATAAAGAAAGACTTAAGAGGGTTATTTTCATTTTTTCTCCTTGAAAAATAGAAAAATATCTACTTTATCAGCTAATTAAAATAATTGATAAAAGTCAATCGTTAGTTTGTGCTGGCTATACGTCTGAACTCTCATTTTGTGCTGTGGTAAGTATAGTTGGTGTATCCGGCTGATAGAGGGCTTGTTGAAGCTGGCGGCGTATTTTTTTGTTACGGCCCAGAGTATCATGTATCATTTTGCATGCTAATTGTCGGTACCACTGCCAGTAGTTGGCGCACTCTTTTTTTTCGCAAAGTCCTACAAAACTGGGAAAGTGCTCAAAATCAATAAGTACTAAAAGATTGCTCTGTTTTTCGATACCAAAATTATTGATATGCAAATCAATGCGATGGTTTAAAAAATTGCTTAATGCGAGTGCCTCCTGGCGATCGTTATGATTACTCATACTAAATGGATGTTTCCATACAATCTCGTCACATACAACGCCGTAAATAGCAGGAATTTTAGTTTTATTGGTAAAGAAAGGGCCTATTCTTTCACCCTCAATAAGAAGCCACGTTGGATCGGCAGGCAACCAAAACCATTTCCTCGGAAAGCTCACCCGGGTGCTCCAGTAGGGATCTTGTTGAGTAAGTAACGCAACATTATGCATATTTTTGAGGCGAGTAAATCCTGATAAATGACGGCTAACGCCCCCACTCATATAATAAAAACAGAGAGGTTCGAACCCTTTATCGCCCGGGCGAAATAATCCTGATGGTGTTTCTATGAATAACTTGAGAACAAATGGAAAATCTTTAAATTTTAAAATAAAAAGACCTGCGGTGTGGGCTCGGTTGACGTCTCGCGCTTTTAAGATTACGAAATTTTTAAAACGTAGTCCGCGACCTTTTTTGTTCGTGAGAATTGTGTCAACGGCCTCTTGAATAAGAGCATTTAAAACCGATCCTTCAACCCCCTTTTTAGGTTCATATCGATAAGTAATTAAAGAAGTAGGAAGGAGGTGTTGATAACAAAAGGGTTCATCATATAATTTAAAAATAATATCGTGGAGATGGGATTCGCAAAATCTAAAAATTGTGTGAGGATTATTAGAAGTCTGAACAGTTACTAAAGGGTCTAAAGGATCGGGTACTCTATAAGGGCTCCGTCCAGTAAGAGAAAATATGCCTAACATAGACATAAGAAAAAAAATAGTTCTAGTTCTCACTTAGTCTCCCGTCGAGGTATATTATTTTAGATAAAATGTAGTATAACCTAAAAATTTATGGGGCAGTAAGATATCTTTAAATAAGATTGATTTTACCTCTTGTTACTGAGCAATTGCGATTGATGCTACAACTGAGTAAACTAATGCCAAGAGGCATCAGGGTGAAATTTTTAAAAGAAGAGTAGGTGGATGGTTCGATTTTTCTAAAAAAGGAGCGCGATCATGGAGCATAAAAAAGGTGCACAACGATCCAGGATAATTGAGCATGTACTTGATATACCAGGAAAGATACTTTCTTTGCATGGTCAAGATAATATTGCCGAGTTTGTGTTGCAAACTCTCTGTCATGATGAATGTTTTAATCTAACAAAAGCAGCCTATTTTATTGATAATCCTGACTTTAATCATTTTCAGGGAATAGTGGGCTATTCTGCGCAAGAATCTTTTAATCACCATCCTCATTCATGTTGGGAAAATCCTCAGGCATTTGGTCATCACATGAAGAAGGCTCCTTTCAATCAACGTGTTCGAGGTTTGCAGAGCTTAAGTCCTAAAAAAAAAGACCAACATAATGATCATTTGGTAAAAAATATTGCCAATGAACTTGAATTGATTAACCCTCAGTTTTGTGGTTTGAATCTTAAGAATGATAATCATGGCCTTTTCATATTTGAAGAGGGAGCGGGCACGGGAGAATGGAAGACTGAAGATTTAAAGAGAGCATTATGTTTGCTCGGTTTTTGTCCAGTTTTTTGATAGAGCAGTATACTCTTTTTCAACTATGAATCACCCTAGGCTTTCCTAAGTTCAGTGGGAATTTTTTTCTCAAATAATCTTGCTTTAAAGACAACTATTTTTTTGTTATGCTGTCCTTGTTTGTGCTTAAATCTCTTACAATTTTCTACAAGGATAGTTATTTATGATTCATGTTTCTGCTCCTCAATTCCTGTTTGTTTTAGCTCTTTTTTCTTGCGCTCACGTTATGTCCATGGATAGTGTTGGAGGTCAACTAGCCTTAGGGGGGATAGCATTAGTTAATGGTATTGCTGCAGGAGGATTTGTATCGGAACAGAAAAATCCGCGCAATTCTATTACTTTTGATGTGGGAAAAATTGGAATGCTCAATGTTCTTCCTTATGTGCCCATGCTGTATGATGGAGTGACTGGCCTTCGTATCTATTTGACCGATCTTCGCGAAGATGGCATTACACAAGAAGATTTGTTACAGATTAATAACCTTTCTATTGAAACAAAACAGGCAGTGCAAACAGTGTGTGCTCGAGTAAATGAAAAAACCAAAAAAAGGTTACGCTTTGGAATAACGCCATATAATTCTTATGTTGGGAACACTGCTGAGTCAAGAAATGATTATTTAGTGGTGATGCGTCCGAGCTTTGAGAAACAAAGCTTGAGCGAAAAAACTGCAATAAATGCACATGAGATTGGCCATGTAGATTCTCAATCAATGCGCACTATAGTTGCTGCAAGCTTTATTATTCCTCCAGTAACTGAAGCTGCTTTTTGGATGGCCAATAAGTTGATTGAAGGCAAAGGGGTATCGGCAAAAGAAAGCGGAGGGATGTTATTGTTTGTAGCGTGCGAAGCTGCTTCTCTGTTTCTCAATTCTCCCCTATCAAAATATTGTGTAGCTCAAGGGGCTTATCTGTGGTTAAGGAGACGTGAAGAACATAAGGCTGATGAATATGCTACAAGACTTGGTTTTGGGAAACAAATGATAGAATGGCTTGAAAAATCTCCTTCGTCTCTACAACTCTCAAAAACAAATTCTAATGAATCTGAAGAGCCGGATGTTGAGCAACGAATTAGTAGCATTAAAGAAGCACGAAGCAATGCGCCATTTTGGTTCTTATTGAGGAGCGATGTTGATCGATTATTTTTGGGTAGCTCGCATCCCTCAGATGAAAAAAGAGTAGCAACAATTCAGCGTATGATGGCCAAGATGGAAAAAAATAATGAGAGTTGTACACAATAAATAGTAATCTTTTTATCGGTCGAATCGCAATGTCTCAGAAATTGATAAATTTTGAATGCTGCGACTGGCCCACCAGATTATTAATCCGCTTATGCCCACGACAAAAAAGAAGACGCCAATAAAAATGAATGGATTCAAGTCGAGGGGAACATGGGTTACATAGTAAGCATCGGGGAGAGGAATTGGAAACCAAAAGGTTAAGATTAGACCAATAAGAAGAGCGCCCAGTACTCCAGCAGCTGTTGCAGTGGCCGTGAGGATAGTTCCTAACAAAAAAAAGAGTGTTGTCATTTGAGCTGATGATGCGCCGAGGCTATAAAGAAGGGCGATATCAATGTATTTTTGGTTGATAATCATACACAACAGTGACCCAACACTCATGCTTGCCATTAGGCTAATAAGACTGAGCACAAAAAAAATAACAAAGCTTTCTAATTTTAATGCTGCAACAAGTGAAGGATAGAGAGCCTCCCAGCCATACGCAGGGCATGCAGTAGTAGCCTTTATCTGCTGTATGATAGTGTGAGTAGATGCCCCAGCTTGTAATGTAATTCCGATTGTAGTAGGAGTTTTTTCAGGCCATAACTCTTCAAAAAGTTTACTGTCACAAATAATAAATGTGGCATCAACTTCTTCTATGCCAGTTTTTATAATGCCACTTACTTGTAATTCGAGACGATCAAAAGAGATGCTATTGTGCTGTGTATTTTTTTTTTGTTTTTGAGGGTTATCTTGAGTGGGAACATACAGAAGAGTTATGTCATCGCCGATGGTTAAATGATGATTTGTTGCAAGGCTGCTTCCTATAAGGACATGATGCTCATGAACTAGTGTTGGTAGTTCTGTATGGGGAGGGACTAGAATTGTAGATGCTAAAGCAGTTGTTTTAGCGTGCGTTATGGGCATTATTCCGTGAAGTATGATCAGAGACTCAAGCTGATTATCACTTCCCTGTACCAGGGCATGAGCATACCAATTTGGACTCCAAGCTGCGATAGAGCCAAGTGTTGCGAGTTCTGTAATAGAGTGCTCATAATTGGAGATATCGCTGGGAAAAGAATGAGGAACTTCCATGATAATTTGGGGATGAATGCCTTGAAGTGCTTTATAGGTTGCTTTTTGAAAACCACTCATAATGGCTGTCGCCAGACTCAAAGCGCCTGCTCCTAGAGCAATACTTAGGAAAGCGATACGAATCATAGAGCTGCTCGCGCGCGTTTGCCATGCAGTTTGTAGATAGCGCCATGCAAGGATAGATACAAGTGATAATTTCATATGACCTTTTCAATGATATAATTTGTAAAGTAGACTACTTTAGATTAGGATACTACTGTTTGGCAGTTTAAAGAAAAGAGGAATTTTTATGAAGCGTCTGCCGCCCTATTTTTTTAAGAGTATCATTGTATGGATGATTTTTTTCTTGCCTGGCTGTTCTCGCTACAGCTGCTGGTTTCTAGATGTTTTTAATCAGGGCAGGAGAGAAAGAGTTGATGATTGTCTTACTAATCGCTTTGTGCGTTCAATCCGAGTTTATGATCAGGTAGATACGCTGGGTCTTTTTTCTGCTCTGTGGCTGCATGATGAGGTGCGCGAAGCTTATGTAGAAGCCTATGCGGTACTTCATTGCTTAGATGATAGACGTGCACAGCAAATGCTTCATCAGGAATTTGCTGAAACGCGGCATACTATTGCTTTTTATCTTTTAGCTTCGACTCGTCATAATTTTTTGTTAACGGATAAAAATAGTGAGTGGCATGTACAGCTTTTAATTAATGGAGAATGTATTAATCCTGTCAACATAAAAACAATTCATTTATCGCCCGAATATATTCGCCTTTTTGGGCCATGGTTTAATAGGTTTAAACAGCAGTATCTTCTTAAGTTTAATGCTGTTGCGGCTGATGGCACGCGCCTTATTGGACCATCTACTCGAAAAATAGAACTTATATTTAATCGTTTGGGACAATCAGAACGTATGACTTGGTGTTTAGATTCAAGCGGTTCTTCTCGAGCTCCTACTTCATTTAATCGTAATATTCTTGCTTATGATATTGATAATAACTTTTAAGCTAAGAACAAAAATCAAGGAGAGATTGTGAGGGTAGATTCTGTTATTGCTATCGGGGCTGATCATCATGGGGTTGTTCTAAAAAAATGGCTACAAGAATCATTTCTTTTTTCTCAGCCTCTTAAGTGGTTAGATTGCGGTACTCATGGTTTTGAGCGAGTTGATTATCCAATTTTTGCTCGAAAAGTATGTGATACTCTTATTGGTCATCGAGCAGAACGTGGTATATTGATCTGTGGAACAGGTATTGGTATGGCTATGGTGGCTAACAGATTTAAGGGTATTTATGCTGGTCTGGTGTGGAATGCTGAAGTGGCTCGGCGTGCACGCGCAGAAGATAATGTTAATCTTTTAGTGCTGCCAGCCGATTATCTTGATCAGCAGGAGGCACAACAGATTGTTGAAGCATGGCTCTGTACACCTTTCAATGGGGGTCGTTATGCTCAGCGTATTTCTCTGATTGATGATAAATAGTAGAGGTGAGACAGAAAAATCTTCTGTCTCACCTCTACTAAACTTAATGAACGTTTTTTATGCTAATGCCACTGCATTGCCTTTACTGCTTTCCAGTGGGTTAGGGCTGCTGCTCCCTATTTCGGTATCTTCTTGCTCGCCCTCAAGCATGTTTTGAAATGTTTTTGACCAAGATTGTTGCTCTTGGTCTTTAGGACCTTCAAGATTAATTTGATTATCAGCTGGTGTTGGCTCAGCTGCAGAGGATGAACTTGTAGCCTCGTTGTTGGGACCTGTAGTATGCTCTTTGTTCATCAAATTTTGGAGCTCTTCTGGGCTTTTTCGAGCTAATGTTTGTATCATAGGATTATCGCTTTGCTCGATAATAAGCTGAAGTACTGCTCCTGGCAATACCTTGTGGTTAAAGAGTGCTGCAGATAATAGTTCAAGCTGCTCTCTATGTGTGGTCAAAAGCTCCGTAACTTCCGCTTTCCATTCTTCTATCAGTTTATAAGCTTGCATCAAGCGCTCTTCCTTTAAAATTTTGGGAAGTACTGTCTCTTCAATTCCTGCAAGTGCTATTTTTTTAGCGATTTCAAAAGCCTTTTTAGCATCTTCAGCATGATACGAATAGTTACATGATTTTTGCAGAATTATTTCGGCAATGTGACCAGCGAGTTTAATTTTAGCTGTTCTCACTGAATCGGCAGCTAACTCTATTTTAGAACGAGTTGTTTTAGTTGCAAAGATTTTGCCATAGGTAAACGTTGCAGGTCTATCCATTTTCTTTGCTTCCTTGCGATATTTATCAAATACAAATTGCTCTTTGATTTTAGGAGCCACAGGGCAGATTGTTGCCTTTGTGATTACCAGAGGATCTTTAAGAAGATTGTGCGCTAGAATATGACCGGCAAGATGATTTGCAATAAGCTGTTGTTGTTCGGGGCTCATAGTTTCCAGTAACTCAGGTTGGATATGCCGAACAACTTCATCAATTGCATATTCTAAATCTTCAGG
>Ga0206849_1075_pt1 | contig 15844 bp, 16 predicted proteins | sample Alteio_BWOrgCont_15_FD_152892 | JGI IMG/M metagenome (GOLD analysis project Ga0206849, IMG submission 152892) | Enriched cells from forest soil in Barre Woods Harvard Forest LTER site, Petersham, Massachusetts, United States -... | ecosystem: Environmental > Terrestrial > Soil > Temperate forest >...
ACCGTGCGTTCCTTTTTGATATAGTCAAATCCTGCTAAATTTAAAAAATTGCAGATATCATTAAAGGTCAGCCAGTTTTGTTCCTGAGTCGGCATACGGCGGCCTAATTTTTCCGCGATGCGCAAGAGGCTCTGCCAAAGATAACTGTAATACTCAATAATAATCCGAGTGTCCGGAGTACAAAATTTCTTGAGCGAGGATAAAAAACCCTGGACATCATCTAGTTCACCAATGAGCCCGGAAAGGATGATAAAATCGAATTTCTCTTCGATTGTTATGTCATTCATCGTTCCCTGATAAAAATGCAACGATGGGTATTTTTGACGGGCGATCTCAACCATTTTGGGGCTTAAATCAATGCCTACGCCGTAGGATGGCTTTAAAGCCCAAAGCAAGTCACCGGTCGAAGATCCGATCTCTAAAACCCGTTTGCCCTCGGGAATAAAATAGCGGTATTGTTTTTCAAGCAGGGAATAATAATAACTATTCTTACGGCGAAACTCATCCCGGCGGAAAGCGAGAGAATCATAATGGCCGGCTAGGTTTTGTGTCATACTAACTCACGCCTTTAAAAAAACTTGCGACGTTGAAGAATTGGGCCTTTTTGATAAGATAGTCATATTAAAAGATATCCTATGCAATTTCAATCTAAAAAATTAAACCACTTTCCTGTTTCCATTGCCGCTGTCTTCTTTCTATCACTGCTTTACTGGTCCTATTTGGCCCTGACTACCCGCATGGAAATTGTCTTTGACTCAATAGGCTATCAATCCCTGGGCCGGATGCTTGAATCCCAATCCTGGACTGTTTATTTTAGCAGCGGTCCCCACAGGGAACCGCTGTACCCTTTATTAATTGCGGCGGCCATGCGCCTTGAACATCTGACCGGCTTTGCCTATGTCAAAATCATGTGCTTTTTCGGCATGATCATCATGTTCCTGACACAGGTATTGAGTTATAAAATCATGCGTCTTTTAAATATACGCCAAGGCATCTGTATGCTCATCCTGATCTACCTAGGTATTTCCCCTGCTTTAAACAATTCGGCTTTTAGTTTATTTTCTGAGATCGGCACCTATCCCCTGGTCTTAGGTATTCTTTTGACGAGCTATTACCTGTGGGATGCCATCAACCAGGAGCACAAAAAACACGTTCTTTTGTTGAGTTTATTACTAGGAATTCTCCTTACACTGGCGACTTTAATCAAGGGTGTTTTTGAATGTGTCGCACCAATTTATTTGATTATTTTTTTCTTAAAAGCAAAAAGAAACAAAGCTTTGTTGTTATCTATCATCGTCACCCTGGGATGTTTTTACATCCCCATCACCAGCTATAAATGGCTCAATTGGCATTACAACGGTACCTTCGCGGTCACCGATCGCGGCTCATCGATGGTCTACGGCAATGCCGCACGGGATACGGAACCATTGACCCTCAAAAAATTTGGAGCGGCCCTTGCCTCTGTCCCTGGTGTAGGGGTTTGCCCGAAATATTTTAGCCAGGAGAATTGTGACTTTTGGGCGTTTCAAGAATCAGACGCGATTGGATCAGAAAAGGTCACTGAACTCAACAAACAGCATTTGAACGGCACACAAACTGACGCAACCCTCATTCATCTGGCCATCCAAAAGGTGAGACAAAAGCCCTTTCAATATATTTTAATTTCCTCGATTGAAGCATTTAAAATGTTTTTTTGGGAATCAACTAAAATCGGATTTGTTGCTTACCCCGAATGGCTGTCAAAAATTTATAGTATCAAAATATTTAATAATGGCCTGCGACTACTGATGTCTTTGGCCAGCTTCGTCGCTGTTTTTTTCTTATGGTTGCAGATCGTAACCCAAAAAAGCCCACCCTTTGCCTGCCTAATAGGGGCAATGATTCTTATTTATATTTTTTTCTTCATCTTTGTCTGTGTGCTTACCCGTTACGCCTTGCCCATTTCCCCTTTGTACCTGATTACTATAGGTTTATGGCTCAATCAAAAATTACCCCATAAAAAATTAGATTAAGTTATAATGCCGGCTTATGAAAAAAATTGCTGAATGTTTTAACAAGCTAAAACCTACCCTTTCCTTTGAGCTTTTTCCGCCAAAGACTGATGAGGGTTATGCAAAGCTTCTGAACACCATTGAGGCACTTTGCGGCCTAAAACCTGATTTCATCTCCTGCACCTATGGTGCTGGTGGCGGCAGCCGGGAAAAAACCCTGGACATTGTGGAACATATCCAACAAAAATATCATGTTCCTGCAGTGGCCCATTTGACCTGTGTCCTGCATACCAAGGATGAAATCAAGAGTATCTTAAGCAATATGAAAGCGCGTGGGATCAGCAATGTCCTGGCCTTACGTGGTGATCCGCCAAAAAATAATCCTGACTGGACACCTGGTGAGAATAATTTTAAATACAGTTGGGAATTGGTGGCTTTTATCCGCAAGTATTTTGGGGATTACTTTAGTATTGGTGTAGCAGGTTTCCCTGAAGGGCATCTCTTATGCCCTGACCGTCAATTGGATGCGGAATATTTAAAGAACAAAATTGACCATGGCGCCAACTTTGTCATCACCCAATTATTCTTTAATAATCGAGATTACTTTGATTATGTCGCCCGTCTAAAAAAACTTGGGGTTACTGTCCCTGTGATCCCCGGCATTCTGCCTATCACGGATTATCCTGCCTTGGTCCGTTTTACGTCGCTATGCGGGGCCACTATCCCTCAAGAAGTGCACGAAATTTTTAAAACCATTGCGGAAGATAAAGAAAAAACCCTTGAGGCAGGCATTAAATTTTGTGTGCAACAAAGCCGGGAACTCCTTAAAAATGGCGCTCCAGGGCTACACTTTTATACGCTGAATAAAATCCATCCAATTGATACGATCATAAAAAAGGGGACACTTTAAAGTGTCCCCTTTTTATTTTCATATCTGTCCGATTTAATTTTACTTTTTGCTGATATAACGAACTAAATCAACAACACGGTTAGAATAACCCCATTCATTGTCATACCACGGGGAAAATTGATTACACGAATTTTGGGTCTTTTTTACTGTTAATTTGATCTTTCAGCAACATTTTTGCTATCAATAAATTACCATTTGGTAACTTATTTTGTTCTGTGCGAAACCCCATTTTTCTTCAGTTTCTCCGCTCTTAAAGCCCGAATAATATGCAATTCATATAGCATTGAATCATGAGGATAATCTTTCTTAATCTCTTTTTGTAATCGAGCAGCTTCCACTCTCGATAAACCTGAATCCTTAATGGCTTTATTAATATTGAACATGATTTATCTACCAACTGCTGAGAACTGTGCTTTAAGTGGTATAGACTGCGGCTTATCATTGGAAAAATGTTCTGTGAAATCCACAATGGTAAAGCCAACTATCTCTTTTGTTTTAGAATCACGGCGAACAATAATACCATCATCCATCATTTCACCAATGGCTTCTCGTGGCTTCCCCTCGGTAATATAAAGCACATCGGCGTCTTTATCGTAAGAGACTGTTAACCGATCAGTTTTTTGCTTAGCCATATAATCTTACCTCCTTTGACTGAATCGCTGATAAACGCTGTTTTGATCCGTTTATCAGTTAGAGAAACTACAACTACTTTATATAAGTTGCGTCTGAAATCTTTATGGTATATCCAGCGATCATGTTTTGATTTGTCTTCAACAATGGCAAATGGATCTAAAAGCGTATCTTTGATAAATTCAACCGGATCATCTATACAGTGTTCACGTCTAATATGCTCGTAACCCGTCGGTGAAAGGATAAACGTCTTGCCGTCTTTATCTTTAAAGTGAGTTTCTTTACTCAAAATGATTCTGCTTTCTTTTCAAGCTTATTGACTTTTGCTGACAACTCAACTATCAACGGCAACAAAGACATATTATCATGGCTCGATAATTTATCCAAGACCCTTTTGACCTTAGCATCCGTCTTTATCCTGACCGCTGCCCAATCATCTTGTTCACAAGTTACCAAAGAATCATAAGGTGACAAAAAAACAAATGACATCGATCCATTCCCTTTAAATACCTGAACCACTTTATTCTGAACTAAATGATCTCTCCAATCCTTAAGAGTGTTGATGCTTATCTGTAATTTTTCTTTCAATTCCGCATAATTCGTAATGAATTTATTGGTCTTCTTCATATTAAAAGCTAGGAAAAGAAAAAGTGGCCACGCTTTGCCAATGGCCTGACGCGTATCCTTGGCCATGGTTATGTCCTGCAATAAATTCCACCGGGTCATTATCTTTTCCATGAAGTCACTCTACCTTAAAATAAATAATAATCAAATAATTTTGGAACCTGCAGAAAATTGCCTAAATACGGATGTCAAAATCTTCAGAGAATAATCTTAATTAACAGATGAACTCAACAAATAATTTTGTGGGTCATTAACTGGTAATACCTTGTCAATGTGAAACTTGACACCATCAAATTTCAAATCTCGAATGCCGATTGAATTAAGGTTCATTTGTATTTCCTGCCCATCACCAGTTACCATAATCTTGTACCGTTTTGAAGTGAAGTCGATACCCCCTGTATTGCTTACCCTCTGTTCATCAGGAATGGTTCCATGAACATTACCTGAAAAAGTAATTTTCTGTCCCACCATCGCCTCATCTATGAATTTAAATTCTTTAATCCGATTTATACCAATAACCAATTTTTTACTCTTGCTTTTTATTTTTAATGACCCTTGATTCTCAGGAGAAGGTAATTCTTGTATAGTGCCTTTAAGACGTTTTAATTCCCCGGCATCGTATTGAGTTTCATACGTAACCTCAATGGGAATGTCCCAACGATAATTAGTATCTCTATAATGTTTCATAAATAGCTTAACATCATTTTCAGAATGTACCTCTACTTCATAGTTAGCAAATTTGAGTTTTCGTACTTGTGAATAAAAAATTTCATTCCTATTCCCAGCCATCACACCTGCCGTATCTTCCATAGTTTGAATTTCAAAATGGGCACGAAAAGGTTCTCCACTGCTTGAGTAATAGCCTTTTGGATTATCGGAATAGCCTTTTAATTTTCCAACAATTTTTACTTCGGTATTCTTACGAGAAGAAACATGGACTGTAATTTCTACAGGCCGTCCTACGTCATTACCAGATAAATTTAAAACTTCATTTGATGGATTCTGTCGCCAAATTTGATCTCTTTCTAAAGTGGATGCTTGTTCAGTATTAACAATCCCTAAAACATCTTGCTCTGTCACAGCGGAAAGACTTCCCTTATACTCATCCTTGTTAAAAGGCACAAAAACATGGACAATCACCCCATGAAAATTTCCTGTGTATTTCACATCTGTTTGCGTGAGCATCTTACCAACGTCTCTTGTGTTTGATTCTTCTGTAAAATAACCAGGTTTTTTATCCACAACACGAATATAACCGCCATTAACTGATATTAAACGTGTCAAATAAGAATACTTACCATAAAGCCAAGCACCCACTCCATCACCTTTTGAATTTCCATAGCTTCGACGATATTCCAAAACACCTTTAATGTTTTCTACTGGTTTTCCTTGCCTGTCAACAATCCCAGGCCCATAATCAAACATGATACCTTCATATCCTTGTTCTGATTCTCTCCACATAAAAACAGCATCGGAATTTGCATGGTGCATGACATTACGCCAAATCTCCCCTGGCATATCAGGATGCCACCATCCTGTGCTAATCAAAATAGGATGAACATATTTTTTAAATAACGGCGGCCCCCATTCCATATGTTCTAAACTTCCTTGAAATGGCTTTAAACGATACGATTCTCCTGTGAGCTTCAAAATACCTCCTTCAAAGCCAAGTTTACGGGCTTGGAAGACCAAATCATTGATTGCTTTAGGGCCTTCTGACCATGCGTCAAATAGTTCCTGATTATTTCTAAGTTGAGCAACACTTGGCTTTTCGAGACGATTATTCATTGCTTGGTCTGGCATTACTTTCTTCCCATTGATTAGGACCACTTCGCCTGAAACATTCCTCAAACGCATACCATATAAAGCACCAGATTGAACTTGTGGTGCATAAGCAATAATAGCAGGGTCAATATGCCCAAGCACTCCTCCCGAAAAATACTTTCTTGGTATCGTTTCATTTGTAACTCTATTCAAATCATCCTTAATGTAGTTGAAAACACCTTTCTTGAATGCTTGAAGGTATTGCCGGTAAATTTTCGCTTTAGCTTGTGGGTCGTCTACTAAAATACCTGCGACCTTCTCTTTATCTGCATAGACTCGATTCAAAATGGCTTGTTTTACTTTCGTCTTATACCAAGTAGCCAAAATCAACGAATAGAAAACTTGTCGTAAAGAAGCAAAATTTTTACCGCTATTAACTTCTTTTTCAAGTTCAGGCAATACGATTGAACGAACAACTTGTGAAGACAACGAACTAATTTCTTTTTTATCGGATTGGTCAATCTTGTTCTTATCCAAAGCAAGATAATCTTGTTCAAGCATGACCTTCAAATGGTAGTTCAAAACAAACGCTGTACCTTGATGCTGATAAACGGTCGCATGGTCAGGCACAATCCAAACTTTATTGAAGGTGTTAATCGGGATGTTAGTTAACCCATATTTTTCTTGGGCCAGCTTGTAAACCTTCTCCCAAAACTTCTTGCCTATTTCATTTTCAGGGTAGATAAGTGAGGCGGTAATTTGTTTGAGGATGTAATCTTGAGCCAGCAGGTCAAGGCCCATTTCAGTTTGGCCGAACTCTTGAGGAATGGTGCGGTCTTTTTCGTATGGGGAGAGATTCACCCAAAGGTCATCATCAGGGATTGTTAATGAGGTCAAAAAATATTTGATGACCTTTTGGGCTTCATCTTTAAAATCTTGGTCATTGAGGCGGGTATCGCCTTCATCTACCAGGAAATTAAAACGAAATGGATTAGCAGGGTCAATTTTAATACCACGCATTACAACGGGTTTATAGGATTTGCTTAAACTTAGCATTTGCCCAGGTTGCGGCAGGCTAAAGCTCGTTTGAGCATAGGATGGTTGTAAGGAACTTGCTAAAAATGAAAAGACAAGCCCTACCGCTATAAGGCGTTTGATATTTAAATTCCATGGCATAGTGCAAGTTTACCCTATATTTATATACTCTGCCAAAATTTCTTCTCTACAGTAAAAAAGCCAGCTACGTTATTAGCGTAACTGGCCTTTCATAAGGATACTAAACTGATTTTGTAGACTTTCAGGTTGTGAGAAAGTAGACTTTCGGGTTGTATGAATGTTACTGCTGTCCTGCATTCATACTATCTTTCTCATAACCCCTTCTATTTCTTAGAGATATACCGCACGAGATCGACGACGCGATTACTGTAACCCCATTCGTTGTCATACCAAAACATTTTGGCTAAACAGCTCGAGTGAGACCTATTCTGATACACATATCAATCAACAACGGCCAATAATGATACCTTTACCATTTCTGATACTTCTCTAATCTACTGCAATAATTATAGTTGAGAATGTCAGGTAGCTACGCTTTTCTCAAGTTTATGAACCTTGGCTGACAATTCTACAATTAATGGTAACAAAGATATATTATCATGACTGGATAGTTTATCCAAGACCCTTTTAACTTTAGGATCTGTTTTAATCCTCACTGCTGCCCAATCGTCTTGCTCACACGTGACTAGAGACTCATATGGCTGAAGAAAGATAAAGCTCATTGATGAGCGCCCTTTAACAACTTGTACCACTTTATTTCTTACCAAATGTTCTCGCCAATGTTTAAGAGTATTTGGACTTTCATTCATCTTTTCTTTTAGTTCTGCATAGGTAGTAATAAGTTTATTGGACCTATTGGTATGAAAAATTAAAAAGAGAAATAATGGCCATGCCTTCCCAATGGCCTCCCGATTTTCTTTGACCATTGTTATATCGCTCAGTAAATTCCATCGAGTCATTATTTTTTCCATAAATTAATCTCCCCAGACAAAGCTATCTTTTTATTTAAGAACCATTTTATTCCTAAAATGATCTCTTAACTTAATGATTCCTCTGCCAAGTAAGGCAAAAGTGCCGCCTATCATTACCCCTATACCTATACCAGCCGGGCATCCGGGCTTTCCACAATAGGGACATGTGGCTCCTGACATAAAATAACCCGAGGACCCCAAAAACCATGATTTAAAAGTTGGAGAACTGAAAAAATTTTTTATTTTGTTAAACATTTTATTGTCCATTCGTTGTATTTTGTGCTGCTTGCGCTTCGGCAATTTTACTGTACTTTTCAGGGTCACTCTCAAAGGTACTGATACATCCGCCACAGCAAAGATGGTATATTTTATTATTATACACCTCTTGAACGCCAGGTCCCATTATTCCAATCGGCCTTCCAGAAACAGGACAAAATTTATTACCAGCATCTACCGGCTGCACCGATGATTGCATTGATTCCGGTGCCGTTGATTGTTGGGCAAAAACTAATCCTGACCCCAGCAAAAAAACTCCTAATATTAAAGATGCGACTCTGTTCATACAGCCTCCTTGTATTTAGTTAATCTATTTGAGTTTTCCTTTTAATTCAAATTTTGATTTCCAGAGATAATAGATTGCTGGATAAACCAAAAGACCAAGCAAGAATGATGTGATCAACCCACCGACCATAGGTGCCGCGATACGTTTCATCACATCTGATCCTGCACCTATTGACCACATGATGGGTAAAAGCCCAACAAAAGCAGCTGCGACTGTCATCAATTTAGGGCGCAGGCGTCGGACAGCCCCCTGAATGATGGCCTCCTTTAATTGTCGGTCCGTGTTCATTTGATTGCGGGCCTTTGCCTCTTTATATGACAATTCCATAAACAAAAGTAACAACACGCCTGTTTCAGCATCAAGCCCCATAAGCGCAATCATCCCTACCCATACCGCGAGAGAAACGTTATAGCCAAGCGCATACAATAACCAAACAGCACCAATCAATGAAAACGGTACAGACAAAAGTACAATACCTGTCTGAACCATGGATTTAGTGTTCATATACAAGAGAATAGTGATGATGAAAATAGTCAACGGTAAAACAACTTTCAATCGATCACGGACACGGAGCATGTTTTCATACTGACCGCTCCAACGCAGTTGATAACCTTGGGGCAGTTGTAAATTTTCATCAACGGCTTTTTTGGCTTCATCAACATAACTCCCTATGTCCCGCCCTGCTACATCCACATAAACATAACCTGCCAAAAGCCCGTTTTCATCACGCAGCATGGATTGACCTAAACCAGTACGCTCTGCGTAAACGTTCCTGGTTCCTGGAATATCTTTAACGATTTTTTCTACTTGAATCCCAATACGCTCAATCGTCTTGATATCATGACCGAAAATTTTAATTCCAATGGGAGTACGTATTCCAGTCGATTGCATATCAATACGATTTTTAATGGGCATGGTCCAAGCATTGGTGCTGCCTGGAATCTGTAATGCGCCATCCAATTGATTAATGAGTTCTTCGTGGGAAATGTGCCCAGGCCACTGGCTTTCTGGTTTAAGAAGGATGGTGGTTTCCATCATAGACAGCGGGGCTGGATCTGTTGAGCTGTCTATACGCCCAGCCTTGCCCCATACACGCTCTACTTCTGGAAAGCTCTTAATGATCTTATCCTCGCTCTGTAATAATTTCATGGCCGCGGGCACTGAAATATCAGGTGTCGTGACAGGCATATATAAAATATCACCCTCCCATAACGGCGGCATAAATTCTGATCCCAATTTCAAATAGACCGGAATGGTGGCCAAGAACAGTGCTACCGCTGCGGCAATAACATGTTTGGGATATGTCAAAACGAATCGGCAGACGGGATTGTAAAGATGAAATAGGACGCGGCTTATGGGATGTTCTACCTCAGAATAATATTTAGTCTTAAACCGCAAAAGCCACATACGAAGCGCCGGATTAAGAGTTACAACCAAAATCGCGGCAATGGCCATGGAAAAAGTTTTAGACCAAGCCAACGGTTTAAACAAACGACCTTCTTGGTCTAAAAGTGTAAATATGGGAAAAAATGAAACAGCAATGACCAACAACGAAAAAAATACGGCTGGCCCCACTTCCTTTAAAGCCTTTAAACAAATCTCTTGAGGATCTTCTTTTCGTCCCCCTGCTTCCCAGCGTTCCAGATGCTTATAAACATTTTCCATTTGCACAATCGCTCCATCGACCAACACTCCCATCGAAATAGCAATCCCTGCCAAGGACATAATATTGGACGTTAATTTCATGCCTAACATCGGTATAAAAGACAGGATGACGGCAATGGGGATCGTGATGATAGGAATAAAGGCTGACGGAAAATGCCAGAGAAACAATAAAATCACCAGGCTCACAACGAGCATTTCTTCTATCAGCTGGTGGCGTAAATTGGCAATGGCACGTTCGATCAGTTGTGATCGGTCATAGGTAATCTTAATTTCAACACCATCAGGTAAGGATTTCTTGACCTCTTGGAGTTTCGCTTTGACACTATTGATGACGTTCAAAGCATTTTCTCCAAAACGCATGATAACCGTACCCACGACCACATCACCCTGGCCATCTAAATCAGATACGCCGCTGACTGTGGATTGTGTCCCATAACCACCAATGGAAGCCACCTCCGCAACGCCTGGAACGCTTTGCAAAGCATTACGTAGATTATGATCCTGGAAACTGCGCAATTGCTGCAAATCATGTTTACCACTCTTATCTACAAGGGCATATTGAAAAATCCATCCAACACCCGTGGCGTCCGGCCCTAATTGGGTTTTAACCCCTTTAGGCAAATGAGGCAGGACTCTATTCAAGTATTCCGACAGCTGGCTGCGGTCTGCGGTAATATCAGTCCCGTCCTTAAAAATGACGTAAATATAAGAAACCCCCACATCAGAAAATCCTCGGATAGCTTTGACCCCTGGGATACCTAATAAAGAAGAAACAATCGGATGGGTCACCTGATCTTCCATGATGTTGGGACTTTTGTCCCATTGGGAATAAACAATCACTTGCGAATCAGACAGATCAGGGATGGCGTCTAAAGAAATATGCTGGATAGACCAAATCGCCACCGCCAGAGCCGCAGCAACACAGATCATCACCAAAAATTTATTCCGGGCTGAAAATTCAATTAACTTAGGAAGCATTGCTGCCCTCCTGACTATGATTATGCCCAGGAACTAAAGCCATCCCACAAATAGGACAAACACCGGGCTTATCACTTTTGATCCAAGGATGCATAGGACAATAATACGCCCCTTGATGACTCTGCCCTTGCACAGTGTTGGTGGATGGACTTTTAAAAATTAACCAGCTTCCTGTTACTATCGCTGCCAAAACTATGATGAAAATAATGTCTCTTGTTTTCATAAAATTTCCCCTAAATAGACAATTAAATGCAAAGAGAAACTCTTCGCATAACAAACAGAAACTTTCTATTTAGAGGAAATTAAATACGGAGGCTACGGATTTGAATATAAATCGGGACGTTACTGATAATTAACGGCGGACTACCTCGGGAATAGACCTTAGGAAAAGAGGCTAAAAAATCTGCATGATGCGTACCTAACGAAATAGCATGAGAAAAACTTATCGCTGCAGGTATCGTTAAAATTGTTTGGGCATGTGAAAATTCTGCACTGGTTAAATGGCTTTGGCATGACCCCATTGGGGGGGAATCTTGGTGAGAAGGATTTTGCTTCTCACAGCACATGGCAGGCTTATGAAAATGAGCCATGACTCCCGACCCAATGCAGCAACAGATGACAGTCGCAACGAACATGCTTACGGTCAGTAATGAGGACATCAATATTTTAGAAATCTTAGCCATTCGTTTTTAATATAACATCGAAACCAAGAAAAGTCCAACGAACGAATAAAGTGTCTATAAAGCTGTATCCTTTAATCTTTAAGTCTAATCAATCCTTCTCAGAATTCGCATCAATTTGTTGTCTGATTTATAATTTATAAACCGAAAGCACCCAAAATCCACTACCTAAGCAGAATAATCCGACGTACAGAATTAGGTATTAAAATCTTTTTTGAATTGAATCTTAGCTTCTTTAATATCTTTCAGGGGGGCGTAGTGTTCGTTTCCAAAAGAATCAACAAAACCAATATGGGTGACTTTCTGGCTTAGAATTGAATCGGCTTCATATTTTAATAATTGATCCATTACATCTCCCACTTCCATTTTTTTAGGTAATTTCTCGTTTAAACGATTGCTGTAATCATACAGAATAACCCCCTGCTCCTTGTTCCATTTCAAGAAACCAAACCATGGACGATATTTATAAACAATCATATTACACACTGTCGCCCCAGGCCCCCAATTTGTAGCCGATAACCTAAGAAAAGTAGGATGTTCATCTACACCCTGCATAGCCACTTTACTGACAGAGAATCGCACCCTGAGTCGGGGCTTTAAGACCAGATCTCTGTATATATTCCATCCCAAAGCAAGGGCAGCAACAAATAAAGAAAGAATACTAATCGCTATCGGCAAAATTCTAAAGATGCTCTCATTATTTACCATTTTTTTCTATTTTTTCCTTTTCTCTACACTCATTACAAATACCATCATGTTGTTTAAATAAATTCATTGGTACTTCAATCTTCTTCTCCCTACATTTTCTACAAACCATTTCTGGCATATCGATCTCCCTTTTAATCGTTGTTACTTGCGCGACTTTTCTTAATACCCCATGTTGCCTCGGCGATGCCTTCAATCTTTTCAATAAACTTATCAACATTAAGCCCGGCTATAAATGCCAAAGCATAGAGAGCAAGATTAGAAGTGGTGTCGGACTGTTTTGCCTCAAGTAGGATAAGGCCCGTCTTAAGAAATAGATAACTGACCACACCACAAATAAAGCTAACTATAGGCCTGATGAAATACCATGGCAACCAAGAATTACTCCAATTATTACGCACACAGGCATTGAGATAAATTCCTCTTAAACAATATGTCACGCCCCCAACTCCGCCGCAAAGACCACAATAAACAAAATTCTCCATGGGACTATTAGTTAGAGGCGTTCGATTAAAGATTAAATACCATCCGTATCCAATATAAACCAACAATACAAAAAACAAATAAGCTAAGGAACGCTTCATACCCCTCCGATCAATGCCGCTCTACCTTCAGCATCATAAAGAGGGATTGCATTGGAATAATCTGGACGCAAAGGAACCGCTCCTAAATGGAACCATTTATTGGTACTGGAAGGGTAATGTGTGCTGTAGACAGCCGTGCCAACTTTTTTAAAAGCATCCACTACAGCTCGTCGTGGATGCTTTTTGGTTCCATCCGCTGAGACAAAAGCTGTTTTTGGCTTAAAAAAATTGATGAGTTCTTCATTGATATTTCTTCGGCTGCCATGGTGCGGGATCTGCATCCAACTTAAATTTCCAATCAAAGGGTAAGAGTTTTTAACCTCCATCAGCGCCTCTACCCCCGCGTCTGCAGTAAATAACAATTGATCTGTATTATGTCGTGTCCACAAAACAGTTGAGCTATTGTTTTCAGGCTCAGTAGGTGCTTCGCCTAGCCCAGAACTAGCGTTGAACATCTGTGGTGAATTTTCATAAATATCTTCAAGCAGAACCCTATTTTGATATTGTTTCATTGATTCTTCCATCTTGGAAAGTTTTTCGAGATCCGTAAAATCCATCAACAGCTGCTCATAAAATTCTTGTCTTGGGCCCAAGACATGCAAAAATCCAATTTTCTTTCCTTGGAATGGTTCATAGACAATTTTACCCTTTGCTTTGGCTGCGGATTCAATTTCACGGGTAGTTTCAAGAGATTTATTAACGATACTTACAATTTTCTTGGCTGAATTAGAACCAAGCCCTAAATAAACATTTAGTTTAAGCTCATCAATATGGCGCCATGGCAGATGCATCCATATCTCGCCAAAACTAATCTCTTTGCTCTTGATTAGATCAACAAGACCCCCGCCATGGTCTTCATGTGGATGTGAGCAAATAATATGATCCAAATAAGATACTTTGTGTTGAGCCAAGAACGCTAAAACTTTATCGGCATCTCCTGATTTACCGCCATCAATGAGAACTCGGCAGGCCCCTGTAGGATATCCCCACTGAGTCACCAAAATTGAATCAGCGTTCCCCAAGCTAATCATATCAACTTCTAATCCATCATAAGCCATGCTCCCCCCTATGTTTTTAAGGGCGCGGTAACAAAAAAAGACGCTGCCCTCATTAAAGAATTTCTTCTTGCAGGAAAGCGACGTCTGTATATAATTAATACTTCAAAAGCGAGTTTTAGCCGTCGTTGGTTTAATAATTCGCTCAGGCGATGAAGGGCCGTGAACCTTTCGTCGCCTTTTCTTTTTTATATATCCGTCTTTTTCCGATGCATTAAGGCCCAAGATATACCCGAAAATAATTTTTGTCAAGAAATGTTTTAGCACTCTCTAAATGGTAGTGCTAATACAGACTCTGTATATAGATTCTGGCGTAAGTCCTCCCTCAAGACTAATACACACCATACAATAAAAAAGCCAGCTACGTTATTAGCGTAACTGGCCTTTTGAGAGATATCAGATTTGAATTAGCGAAACTGTTGGTTGTCAACAACCGAAACTGTTGGTTGTTTTAACTTTATAATTTTGCCTTTCTAATCATAACTCCTTCTATTTCTTAGAGATATAACGAACTAAGTCTACGACTCTATTGCTATAACCCCATTCGTTGTCATACCATGAAACAACCTTAAAGAAACGCTTCTCACCTTTAAGATTATTCTGGGTGGTTGCCAATGAATCGTAGATAGAAGAACGTGGATCATGGATGAAATCAGTTGACACCAATTCTTCATTGCAATATCCCAAATAGCCCTTGAGATAGGTTTCAGAAGCTTTTTTCATCAGGGCATCGATTTCTTCAATGGAGGTGTCTTTCACTGAACGGAAGGTCAAATCAACGACCGATACATCCGCAGTTGCAACACGGAATGACATGCCTGTCAATTTACCCTTGGTCACTGGTAAAACCTCGCCAACAGCCTTGGCAGCACCAGTGGTTGAAGGAATGGTATTGATGGCCGCTGCACGACCGCCGCGCCAATCCTTCTTTGAAGGACCGTCGACGGTTTTTTGAGTGGCGGTATAAGCATGGATGGTGGTCATCAAACCAGTTTCAATGCCAATACCTTCTTTAATAAGAACATGCACGAGCGGGGCCAAGCAGTTAGTGGTGCATGAAGCATTAGAAATAATATTGTGCTTAGCAGCATCATATTCTTGCTCGTTCACACCCATGACAATGGTCTTCACATCGCCTTTAGCTGGAGCTGAAATAATGACTTTTTTAGCACCTGCTTGCAGATGGCCTGCTGCTTTTTCGCTTTCGGTGAAAAGTCCGGTTGATTCAATGACCAACTCAACGCCTAAGGCCTTCCATGGAAGCTCGGCTGGTGTCTTGGTTGCAGCCACACATTTGACCTTGTGCCCGTTGACAACAATGATATCAGCTTCCGGCTTTGACGCATCACTCTTTTCAGTGGTGACCTGATGTTTAAACCGGCCATGCACGGAATCATATTTAAGCTGATAGGCAAAATATTCTGCATCGGTTGCCACGTCCACAACCGCGACCACATCGATTTCTTTCCCCAAAAGCCCTTGATCACAAATGGCCTGAAAGACCAAACGACCAATACGGCCAAAACCATTAATACCTACTTTAACTGCCATTTCACTTCTCCTTTTAGACCCCCGCTCGCACGGGGCTTGGTTACTTATTCCAGCTGATTCATGATCTTGGTGTAAACCTCCTGGGCTACAGCAATGCGCGGCAGGAAATCCTTGCGGG
>Ga0206849_1076_pt1 | contig 15608 bp, 18 predicted proteins | sample Alteio_BWOrgCont_15_FD_152892 | JGI IMG/M metagenome (GOLD analysis project Ga0206849, IMG submission 152892) | Enriched cells from forest soil in Barre Woods Harvard Forest LTER site, Petersham, Massachusetts, United States -... | ecosystem: Environmental > Terrestrial > Soil > Temperate forest >...
ATACGTGCTAATATTAATCGGGCGCCTATGTACAATGGTAATATTCAAAGCACTGGTCCTCGCTATTGTCCCTCAATTGAAGATAAGGTAATGCGATTTAGCCAAAAATTATCGCATCATGTTTTTGTAGAGCCAGAAAGTAGTACCTGCAATGAAATCTATCCCAATGGTATTTCAACCTCTCTTCCTCTTGATGTGCAAGAGCAGTTTATACGCACTATTGTTGGTTTTGAAGAGGCAGTAATTGTCCGCCCGGGCTATGCGGTGGAATATGATTTTATTTTGCCTAATCAGCTGCAACATACACTAGAATTGAAAAGTGTTAGTGGACTTTTTTTAGCAGGTCAAATTAATGGGACAACGGGGTATGAAGAAGCGGCTGGCCAAGGAATAATTGCTGGTATTAATGCCCATCTTAAAGTTCAAAATAAGCCGCCATTTATTATTGATCGCACTTATATGAAGATATAAAGAAAGAGCGAGAATTAGTGGCAGAAGTTATTGGTGGACTTCGTGCGGGTAAGTATGAGTGTGGTGTGAATGATTTGTTAGGTAATTTAGAGGTACACCGAGAGCGTTTAATTCAAGCCACCGGTAATCTGCTTTCAGAGCGCACAATTCAGACTATATGGGCAGATATTCGCTATGGACCCTATCTTGCTCGAGAACAACGTGAGATGGAAAAAGCTCAGCAGTATCAGCAGCTTTCCATTCCTCACAATCTAGATTTTGGCACAATTCCTGGTTTATCGATTGAACTACGACAGAAGCTGACCAGGTATAGACCGGCGACGATTGCTCAAGCTACGCTCATTCAAGGAATGACGCCTGCTGCTGTAGCGTTGCTTATTTTTAAAGTGCGCCAAGCTTCTAAAAAAGGCGCAACACTGAAAGAACTATAATGGCTATAAAAAGTATAATTTTTGATTTGGATGGTACTATTGCTGACACTGAACATATATGGTTTCGAGCAACCAATGATTTTTTAGCGCGGCGCAATATAATTTTGAATAGGGAAGATAAAGAACAGCTTTACAAACAATTAAATGGTTTTGCGTTGATTCCTGCATGCCATCTTATTAAAAAAACCCTTGGACTTTCTGAGTCGGCAGAAGAGATTGCTCACGAAAAAAAAGAACAAGTTCTGAGCTTATATAAGGAATCAATTCAGTTTATTGATGGTTTTGTTGCATGTCATGGGCAAGTGAATAACGAGGGACTTACTAGTGGCATTGCAACTAATGCTAATGATGATACCCTAGCGGTAATTAAAAATGCTCTTCAGCTTGAACGATTTTTTGGGGAACATATTTATAATATTTCTCATGTTAATAATAGACATAAACCTGATCCAGCCCTCTATCAACATGCTGCGTTGCAGCTCGGTAGAATGCCTCAAGAATGCATTGCTATAGAAGATTCTGCCCATGGTATTGCAGCTGCTCAAGCAGCAGGCATGTACTGCATTGGTATCAATACCTCAAAAAAGCTCTTCCAGGTCGCAAAGGCTGATCTTATTGTTGATCATTATGATCAAATTAAGCTGAGCCAGCTAATCTAATATTTTTATTGAACTAATAGGCATTTTTTTGGTAAGATAATAATAACCAAGGTTCTTTAAAAAAAAGAACAAAAGTGTTTTTTTGCCCGATTTTTCGATATCTTCGATGCTATTGCCGTTGTGGCTGTGCACGCTGAGAAGCTGTAAAAATCGGGTAAAAGTTGTTAATTTTTACCAAAAAGAGGAGTTATTATGAAAAATACAAAAAAAATAATGAGTGCTGTTCTGGTTGCAGGATCACTTTTCCTGGCGTTTTCTTCACATAAAGCTCAAGCTATTGAAGTGAAGAATGTTGAATATGTCGATAAAGTTCAAGCGTTGTTTCAATTTATTGATAATCAAAAAACTGCATGGATAGATTTTAAACATACTGCTGAAAAAGACAAAGAAAATCTCGATCATCTCTTTCATACAAAATGCCGTGAGCTTAAAGGGCAGTTTCTGAATAACATAAAGAATGGAAGAGAGATAGATTTTGAAACAGTCTTCTCGAATATTCTGAGCTTATATCAACAACATCAGGTAGCCTGTTCTAAACTATGGGCGGGTATCGGTAGAGAAGCTGGTCAGCTTGCTGAACAGCATAAGACTGATTTAGCGGAGTTTGAAAAGAGGAACGAAAGTTCTCTATCTGGCGGCATGCATCCTACATCGTCTGCCGTTGAGATCTCGGATCGGCAACCACGCCCTAGAGGATGAACTATACCATACAAAACACACCTAACTAACTAGGCCAAAGTTGCCTCACTTAAGGTTTTTTAACAGACTTTTCGTGCTGAAATTTCAGGCGTTCCAATTCCCCTTTGATGAGGGGATTGGGACCGGCCAAATTTAAGTACTGCTGATAATTTTTAATTGCTTGCGATGTATTACCTTCTTGCTCGTCTAAAATTGCCAAAAGCAACCACGCCTGTTCAAATTTTGGTTGCAGTTCTATGGTTTTTAAAATGGTTTCTCGAGCTGCACTTTTTTTATTTAACATCACCAAAATCTGTGCTCTAGATAAGTAAAAGAGGTATATAGCTGCGCTACCACCCTTGCTGTTACAGCTCAAATATGTATCAATGTGATGTAATGCTTGCACGGGATTGTTGTTGGAGAGGTAGGCTTGAGAAATTTTTAGAACGATTTCCGGATTGTTTTTTTCTTCTTTAATCAGTTTTTCAAGGAGCATAAGTCCATCGGGAGCGAGACCTGCGGCGAGCAGAGATTCGGCTACCATAATTTTTTGCTGCCATGTTAGTTGGATGGATTTTTCTATGAAGGGCATCAGTTGTAGCAGTGCGGTGTGAAGACCTGTATAAAAAAGGTGTTCTAAAAATCCAGAATAAATATAGGGTGAGGGTTGATTGGCAAGAAGAATGAGATAACATGAACGTGCTATTTCATGATTTTTTTGATTCTGATTATAATGAGCCCACAAATATATATGATAATGATGCTCCTGGCCCAAAAAGGCTAAGGTGGAGCTATTTATAAGGAAAAGAAGGAGCAGATAATGAGGGCGAAGAGCAGTGACACGCATCATAACTATCCTTTGATCTACAACGAACGAGAAATTGCTCCAGTGCACTTTGCAATGATGAATCTTTTATTTGTTCTAAAGCCCTTTTTTCACTATAACTTAAGACGTTAGGTATGGTAACCTTTGATAAGCACACATGCCGCAGTTTTTTCTTATAGGTGATGGGCGGTGCATATCTAAAGCGTAACTGTTTTATGCGTGGCTGATCTAGAGTTATATTTATTTTGTTGAGCAAGAGATCTGAAAGAAGATACATCTCTTGCATCCAAGCTGTGTTAGTAACGCCGATAATAAGAGTTTCATTATGAATCTTTTCTAAGCGGATGTGCGTTTTTAAATTGCCTACGATACTATCCCATTGTTGAAGAAGCACCACCTGCCAACGATGATTTTGAGGCAGCACTTGCTGCAAAAGATAACCTATAGTCGTATGCATTTTTTATGTCCCAGATATGTTTTCTAAGACGCAGTCTAGCATCTGGAAATGAACTATGCAAACTTACTAATGAGATAGAGTAAAGATTTCAGCTTTTTGCTCCTTGTGCCCCCCTAAGAGCAGACATCCATGAACGTGGTTTAGGAGGATTCATGAGGTGATCTATTGTTTGTTCGGCTTGGGCTTGTGATGCACCTTGAGCTCTAAGTAGCGCTACTAATTCTTCTCTACTCATCCCAATATCAATAAGATTTTGTAATTCCTGTCGAGCATTTTGCATTTGTTCTTCCTGTTCGCGTTGATAATAGCGTTGTAAGTCTGCAGGAGAGTTGTTGGCAAGCCATAATGCTAAATTGTCCTTTTTCTTTGCCTCGTTCTCTATCTCAGATTTAAGGTTGTCTCTTGCAATTATTTTTTTGGCCCTCTTCTCAATGGAAAGTATGAGCGTTTCTCTATCTTTTAAAATATACTTCCCGGTTATCCTATCATAGGTTAGAACGACCCCGCTGAACGCAACGTGGTATCCTACTTGTGCTATTCCGCTGCCCCACCCTAATACGCTGCCCACAAGAAGCGCCATGCCAAATGCTGATGGACTATGAGGAATTGCTGCGGGTAAATAAGAGAGAGCAGCTAGGCAGGGTTTGATGGCTGCATTGAGAGTGCTATTAATCACAACACCATAATTTACCGGGGTGAAGTCCATTGCCCTCACAAAGGAAGAAGATAATAAACTTACCAAAATTAAAAGGATGATTTTTTTACCGTGTCGACGAAAATTCATAATCTTTGCTAACCTTAATATTTTCAAAATAAATTCAATTTTATCTAGGACTCTCACTTGTGATTACTGCAGTCGTGCTTGTGCCTACTGGGCTCTCATTTGTGCTTATAGCCTGCTGCTGTTTTGCTTTTTCTTTTTGTTTTTTTTGTTTAAATTCTTCAAGACCTTTTCGATACTTAACCTCTTCTTTAAGCGCTCTTAGTTTATTTGTTTCTGTACGCATTTGTGTTAACTGCATTTTATATAGTGCTGTTTCTTGGTCAACTTGGGCCTCTTTTTGTTCTTCTTTTATAATTATGTGCTTGTTTGGTTCAAGCCAGTCCAAAAACTCTCGAAAAGGGTACGTTTGGCCCATAGTAAATGCCCTAAGGAATCGCACTCCATAGGTTACCACGAAGGAAAGGATTAAATTTTGTATGTCGCGCTGTGCAAGGTCACGTACTGTGCTTAGCGAATTCTCTTGGATTGCTTTTTTTACTCTTTTTGCCACCGTAGGCTTTTTATCAGGGTTAAAATTTAGGCCAGCTAACTTTGCAAAAATTATGCGCGTTTTTTGATCCTCAATTTGATCTTTTGCCCAATTAATTTTTTGACATATTTCGTCATAAAATTCAGCGTTGCCAGTATTTTTATCAGGGTGAAAGATGGCGCATAATTCTTTGTGAGCCTTGCTAACTTGCTGGTCATTGGCCGATCGTCCAATACCTAAGACTAGAAAAGGGTCATTGCTGTCTTTTCCTCTATTTATATTTGCTATAAGTAATTTCATTGATTTGTCATGGTTTTTATTGCTTGACTGTTGCGGTAAATATGGGGAAGAGGATTCCCTTACCCAGGCAGCGTTTTGAGCGTGATCGTATATATACCGAGCTTTACATGTATCGGAAAGCTTATTATAAATTCCGGGTCCAATTATAGGCCTATATTGTTTGATTATGGCTTGAAATTCTTCTTCAGAAATATTGGTAAGGTTACTCGCCCTAAATTGTTTATACTTTTCAGCCAACCTCTCAGGATCAATTTGGAAAATCTTCGCGGGAGCCTCTTCTTCAGCGTTTATTTCAAACTCTACTCCAGCGCCATAGACAGGAGGAGTAGTAGAATTAAGATCTTCGAGACTTACCTCATCATCGTTTACCTCCATCCCCACAAGGATACCTCCCTGCAGTGCACCTAAAATAAGCAGCCCGAATGCCAATTTTTTCATAATTTTTCTCCCGCCTGAACCCTATTGGGCATCTTTTTTAGCTGTGTTACCACACCAGTGGCTTCAAAATAACTCATAATTTCCAAAAAGTATTTTTCTAATTCGGGTGCAATGAAGAATTCAAATATTCCCTGCTCCTTATCGACGGCTCGATCAAAGAGGAGATTTTCGAAACTTCGCATGATAGCAACAAAGAACCAGGTTTTATTTCTAAGGATTGTTGCTTGATAATAAAGAGAATAAAGCATAGACTATCTGTGTTTTAATGATAAATTTATTTAAAATAAGTTATCATATTTTTTTGGCTTTGGCTAGGAGTTTTTTATGAGTAGTACAGGAAAAATTGGTTTACGTACGGCGACCATTGTTGGCATGAATGCTATGATTGGAGCGGGTATCTTCAGTGTGCCAGCGGCGCTGGGTGCTTCGGTAGGGCCAGCGGGTCTTGTTACCTACGCTTTTGTTATTCTTGCGGTCTGGTGTATGGGGAGCGCCATGGCGCAGTTGGCCCAACACTATCCTCAAGAGGGTTCATTTTATACCTACGCACGCCAATGGGGTGGTCGCAAGATAGGATTGCTGGCCGCAGGTTTTTACTTGGTCGGGCTTGTAATCGCAATGGGTCACTTAACGCACACTATCGGCCTTTACTTGCAGCACTATTTTCCCGAGCTTTCTGCCTTTGGATTAGGGCTGGTTGCTCTATTGCTTCTTACGGTGTTTAATATGGTGGGAGTTCATTTATCTCAGGCGGGTCAAGTACTTCTTATTTGTACCACCGCGTTTCCTCTTATTGTAATTACCCTTCTCTGTCTTACTCATGGTTCTTGGAATAACTTTGTTCCCTTTGTTCCTTTTGGCTGGCATTCAGTATTTTCTGCTGCTCGAGTTGTAATTTTTGGATTTTTGGGTTTTGAGTGTGCAGCTTCTCTTTTTCATGTTGTTGAGCATCCGCAAAAAAATGTTCCACGAGCGTTGGTAATGGCTATTATTTTAGTGGGTGTGCTCTATATTTTTTTTGTAGGTTCTCTTATTTTTGCAGTGCCCTTGGGCTATTTTTTAGATTCTTCAGTCCCTATTTCTGAAACATTGGCCCAAGTTTTTCCTGAACATCCATGGTTATTCCAGCTTATTCATTTTTCAATTTTTTCTGCCGTTTTTGGAACAGTTCATTCGATGATATGGTCTGCAGGTTCATTGCTGAGTGCTTTTATTCGTCAAATTTCGCAAAGTGATGCGCAGCCACCGATGTCGCACCGCGTGCACCGTTTTATTGATGATCGCCTCTCGGTTTTATTGATAGCAATCGGAATTTTTATTGCCTATGTAACATTAGATGACCCCGGTCTTTTTTTTGATTTAACAGCTCTGTTTATTGTTTTTGCTTTTATGTTATCGATGGGGGCGTTGTTGTTAAAGCATATTAATCAGACACCGTGGCAACGTATACAAACAATAATTGGCTTGATAACTGCCGGAGCAATTTTGTATTTTGCGGCTGAAAACGTAGTAAAAATTGCGTATGAACGCTCTCATTGGCGTGATATTACTCCCGTATTAGCATTAGGTAATGCTGTGCTTGATCGGGGGGCTAAAGGGTTAGAGTTAAGGATGTCGGGTCGTTTGAATTGAGTGAATATATTCTGCATGATCCCCTTAGCTGGGTTGACGCATCGGCAATAAAGATGGTATGAGATAAGCTAATGAAGATCTTACTTTTGAGATAGAAATTGTTGAGAAAGGGTAGTAATGATAAGCAAAAGTGGGAGACGACTGCTGACCGCTGTGGTCCTGCTCATGTCGATACGATCGTATGCCGTTAGCTCGCTTGCAAATAACGATCCTTATCCCGTCTATTCTGCCATTTATGATCCGCAGATGACCACGTGGGAAAAGGAATATCTTGCTGGCTTTAGGGATTGTAATTGCTATGACTACGAATGGTTTGAATTTGATGCTTCTGTTTTTTTTCAAAAGGCCCAGACAGGAAGAAATTTTGCTCATGAACGTGTTTTTCTAGGTGATTTGACAGGACGTTGGAATATTTTAGCACTCTTGTATGGCCCTCGGCCTGCAGGTACAAATTTTGTTAATACGCCTTTAGGTCTCGCCGAGAATAGTGTTTTCAGTAATTTTTTTGTTGAGCAAAATGGAGGTATTCCTAATCCAAATATTGAGCTTCTTACCACAGGTAATACGGCGACCTATCTACTTGATGATCCACTTCATCAAATAGGTTATGTTGAAGTTCCCATTCATTATCGCAAAATGGGCACTCGTTTTCAATTTGGCTTTCACCCCTTCACGGATTTTGGTTTTACGGTGCAGGTTGGTGTGAGTGAAATTCGCCAAACAGTGACAGGATTTATTGATGCGGCAGTAGCCGCAAATGTTGCACCCTGTAGTATAGAGCCCCCCGCTGATACTGTTACCTGTCCTCCTAATACTAATTTTTGTAATCTTATCCCCACTTTTACTACTACCGGTTACCTTGTATGTGATCAAAGTAGTCCAACAACCGGTGATTGTACTGCTGCGTTCTGTGAAATTGAACAAAATTTGATTGATCCTGCAGTTTTGCATACTATTTTTGATCAAATTGGCTTAGATGATTGTAATTTTGAAGAGACTTCATTTGAAGATGTGCGGCTTTTTGTGTGGTGGCGACATATATTTCCTGTGAATGACGGTCGAGATAATTGTTGTTGGCCAGGGGTACTTGTTGTCCCATCGCTAGAAATTAATGGAGTGATTCCTACGGCAAAAAATCGGGATCGAAAGAAACTCTTTGCGCTCCCTTTTGGTAATGATGGTTTTGGATCGATTGGTTTTGATGCAGGGCTGGCTTTAGATTTTGTTGAGACCGTGGAGATTTCGTTTCATGCGGGCATGAGTCACTTTTTTGGGCGAGATATTAATAATTATCGGTTGCCAACGAGTGATTATCAGAGTGGAATATTTCCCTTCGCAACTGCTGTGCATGTTAATCCGGGCAATAATTTTAACTTTAATGCTGCGCTGTGGGCCTACCGATTTTATGATCATTTTTCTGCCTGGGCTGAATGGGTATATGTTAAGCATGAAGAAGATAGTATAACCCTTAAAGATTCCAGCTTAAATTCTCTTTTCTTAGTGCGAAATGCCGAATGCACTACGAAGTTTATTTCTCAATTTGTTAATGGCTCTATAAGCTATGAGGTTTCTCCGAATATAACGATAGCATTGATGGGGCAATTTCCTGTCAGCCAGCGCAATGCCTATCGCTCAACAACCTGGATGGGGACGTTTAGAGCTCAGTTTTAGCTCCTTAGTGCAACAGAAAAGCTTAGACTTTTTAGGTTAAAAAAATCGCTATTTTTATATTTTTTTACTACAGCCTTGGTAAAATTAAATTTGCCAAAGCTGTAGTGTTTTCGTAGAGTAAAGGGGGATATAAATATTTGTTGGTTTTAAAAAATGTACCATTTTATGAAAAAAATAATTCCATCGATTGCTCGTGTTGCATGCGGGGGTCTTCTGTGTGTACTTGTGAATTCTGCTTGCTTAGATGCTGTCGGCAAGACAGGTAGTGTTGTGCAATGGGTTCGCGACCATACATTGCTGGCCACCGGTATGACACTTCTGAGCGTGGAAGGCTGTGCCTATGCTTTAAATAAATATAAACCTAACTGGTCCATTTTTGATGTTAGTAGCGATCGAACTAAGGCTGTTGCTGTGGTGGGTGGCGGAATGCTATTGACTGGAAGCTGGTTGGCGTTGAAAAAAAGCAGCGTGATAAGTGATTTTTTTCAACGCAGAGCAAAAGAGAAAGCAGTAGTAGCTGCTTTCAAGAAGGAACAGAAGCGTCTACAGACTACTTATAAATTGGTAAGGGTTCATGTTGATTATCTACGAGCTATAAAAGATGGGGATATTGAAGGAATAAAATATATATGGCAGCAAAGGTTTGATAGCAGTAGGATGACGACTATCCATACTGATTTCCACAACTTTTATCTCTCTGATTATTTAGGGGACGCGGTGAATGCAATAGAGGAAGCGCCTGGGAAAGATCGTGAGAAAATACTGAATGTTATAAAATTCTTGTTAGAAAATCCTAAATTTATAGGGCACAGTTTAAGGGAAGAGAGTATGGATAGACTATATAGATTATCCTCCTCTTACCGCGATCTGCCGCCCTATGTTGCAAAATTAGTAGAATTTTTCCGTAAAGGTCAAAAAGGGGCAGACCCTTTATCACCCTCTCTTTGGGAGATTTTTCAATTGTTTTATGATTATCCCCGATTAGGACATGAGCCAGATCAAAAGTATGCAGAAAAGTTAAAAAAAGAAGCCTTGCTTTTGCACGCAAATTACTCTGACAAGCAAATTATAATTAAGGTAGAGGAAAAAGTGTGGGGAGACCAGGGCTGTGAAAATAGGACCTATTCTGTTGAGGTGAAATCCGATATGGGCAAAGCGGCTATTGAAGAAGCGGTTTTTAAGTGTCTTAAAATTCCTGGGATTATACGAGATAAGTATCATATAACTGGTTTTCCGGAGAATGACGATTTTACTGCAGATGATGTAGGCTTATTTCCTTTAACGATAAAGGCTGAAGAGGGGTTTCATTGCGCAACAATGTTCTGTGATCAGGACTACAATACTGAGTATTTTCGTAGAAACTCAGATGGCTAAAAGGGCTTATATGTTTGATTTTTGAGGTGGATTTCTATAGTCAAAGCACTAAAGAAGGAAGCATGGGAGGCTTTTTCTTAGTGAAGAGCTTTTTGGTCGAGTGCTAAAGGTTTTCTTGCTAGACAGAAGCGTTAAAAATAGGTAAATTTAAAAGTGAAAATAACTCATCTCATCCCAGAAAGGTTGATTATCCATGTCTAAGAAGCGGGCAAATATTGCTATAGCCGTGAACCATAATGTAGAACGCGCCCTCAAGCAACTTAAGAAAAAAATTGAGCGAGAAGGGGTTGGGCGTGACATAAAGCGGGGCATTTATCACGAAAAGCCTACTCAAAAGAGGCGTAAAAAGCTTTTGCGTGCTATTAAACAAAATTATCTCCGCATATTGCAACGCGGGTTTTAACCTTTGTCCGGCACTATGAATAATCGTCTTAGAGATATTAAGCAGGCTCAGCGAGAAAAGCTTTTGTTCAGAGAAATTACTGATCTTTTTTTTAAGGCAACCTATGATGATCCATCATTAAAAGGCATTAGTATTAGTCGTGTTGAGCTTTCGAGTGACAAAAGTATCTGTTGTATATATTTTTATGTTGACGGCGGGGAGAGGGATTTTCAGGCACAATTAGATACGCTTAAGCTCTATAAGCCATCTTTGCGAGCGGCGCTTGCCAAGCGGATAGATAAGCGTTATACTCCTGACCTCGTCTTTAAGTTTGACTCTTTGTTCAGTAAGCGTCAAGGTGTGGAAGCTGCGCTCAATTCTCTGCCCAAAGAGGAGAAGCAATAGGCATTATCCCCTGGTTTTGGGCACCATTCTTTCTGTGTTGGGGATCTTTTCTTAACGTGGTAGCATGTGATTTGCTGTGTGGGGAGTCTCTTTTTACGTATCGTCGGTCTCGTTGTCCTGATTGTCTGACAGTACTTGCGTGGTATGATCTTATACCGCTTGTGTCGTGGGTCTTTTTAAGAGGTCATTGTCGTACCTGTAATTGCTCCATAAGCTATCTCTATCCCTTAATCGAGGGTCTTACGTTAATTATTTTTGCGGGTATCGTTATTTTTATTACGCCGCTTTTTTGGTTGAGTTATGCTGTGTTGAGTTCAGCCCTTATTGTTACTGTAAGAACAGATTTGCAAGAGTATGCTGTGTCGCGTTTTATGAGCATCTATCTGGTTCCATTGGCTTGGGGGCTTAGTTTTTTTAATCTTCTGCCTATTAGTTTAGGTGAGTCGATAGGAGGAGCGGTCTCTGCCTATAGCTTTTTGTACCTCTTGCGGAGGGTTTTTTATTGGTATGCTCGTGTTGAAGGTTTGGGAATGGGTGATGTAGAACTTTTAGCCTGTATCGGTGCGTTCTTGGGTATTATCGGCTGGTGGGCCTCGTTGCTGGTTGGTGCGTGCTTGGGATCAATTGTAGGACTCTTATATTTATTTTTTTTTGGTGCTCATCGATATATTCGTATACCTTTTTGTCCTTTTATGGCGCTTGGGGCTTGGATATATCTTTTTTTCCCTGAATTCTTTATGAAAATTATCAGTATAAATTCTTAATTTAGATCGTCTATCACTAATTTAATATCATGAAGTTCATTAATAGTTAGAAGATCTGGCAGACCATCATTATCTAAATCTGCGGCAGCAGCGGCAATAAAGTTGTTTTTTGTTGCTTGCGTGCTTCCTAGCTGAGAGGAGATGGTTTCTAATTTTCCCGTGAAATGATGACTTCCTTCGGCCCCTTCATTGAAGCCATAGGTGTAATTAAAGCGTTCAGCTTTGCCTCCTCCATTATATCCCTCAGGCTTCCATCCTACACTGTTTTGCCCACTAAGTTGTGAGGAATAAGTTGTATGCTCAGCCCAATATGATTTCTGGGCTGCGTAGAGTGATCCTAAGTTCATGTAAGCTTCCGAGCGTTTTGCCTTAGCAAGAAAGCGAAGCAGGCTTGGTACTGATACCATAGATAAAAAAGCAATGATGGCTACTACAATCATCAATTCTATGAGGGTAAACCCCTCAGGCCTGCATATCGTTTTCATGATGTCCCCTCCCTAACCCTCTGTGGTAACGTCAGTTATTAGAGTAGCTAAAAAAGGGGTGATTAGGTCAAGGGTTGAAAAACTATTTTTTTCTGCAAAGCCGATCAAGCTCTGCAGAATGGTATGCACCTACTCGGATAATTCTAGGAATTCGGGAGGAAAAATCAACGATAGTAGAGGGGGTATGAGAGGATTTGGTGAGGGAGTCTACTATGATTGAAATTTTAAGGTTTTCAAGAAAGACACTATCTAATTCCTGATATGTGCTGGGCGTTTGTTGCCCTGTCCTATTTGCGCTTGTTGAAAAAAGCATTCCACAAATGGCAAGTAGTTTTGATAGTCCTTCATGGCGAGGAAAGCGAAGAGCTATGGTACCTTCTGGGGATTGTGCCCATTGAGGAATGTGCACACCAGCTTTTATAATTATAGTAAGAGGTCCAGGCCACGCCTGTTCTAAAAACTGGTATAAGTCTGGACAAAGCGGCTTATCGAGAAAATAGTTTATTGTCTCAATTTTGTCTATTAAAATGATATAAGGTTTGCTGCTACGCTGTTTTATAGCGTCTAAATTATTCTTAATATCTTCGCAAAAAAGACCTAGGATCCCCAGAACGGTGTCGGTAGTGCTTATAACTAATTGATTAGCTTGTAGGTGCTTAAGAATGAGGTTAAAATCGGCGGGCTTATCCCACAACAGAGGCTTTTTGTTCATATTTAATCTTTTGTAAATAAAGGAGGGCTTTTTTGCCCTATAATTCCTAGTTTGACATTTTTAAAAAATAGCATAGACTGTAATAAAGTACAAGCTGGCATAGAGAAAAACACAATTTGATTCTTTATTATCAGCTTGTGTCTTACATCTGAGCAGTTTAAGGAATATATTTAACCAGGATTGGAGGCGCTTATGGCTACCGTGACAAGAACAACGACAGCTGCAAAGACTGTTGGACTTGCAGGACAGCGCAATTATAATGAAATCGTAGAATTTCTAGATGCCAATTGGCAAAGCGCTTTTAATGATCAGCATTTAATGACTATGAAGGCTTTAAATAAGGCACTGGGTCAACCAGCGCAGAAAGTTAAGGCTGTTTTAGTACAGGGAACTAATGGCAAAAGTATAACAATTAACTTTTGCGTGAAATTGTTGCAAGAAGAAGGAATTAAGTCAGGCGCTTTTTATAGTCCTCATATAATGAGCTATAATGAGCGTTTTGTCATTAATAATGAGGTGATTGCTAATAAAGTTTTTGTTGAGCTGGCAAATGAAGTAATTAATGCAGCTCACACTTATGATATTAAGGCTTCTACTTTTGAATTGCTTCTCATGATGGCGCTTGTCCATTTTGCTCGCAACAATATTGAGGTAGTTTTTCTGGAGTCGTTCCAAAATGGTCCCCTGGATCCTACAATGATTTGTGATCCTGCGGTTCTCGTAGTTACGAGAATTACAAGCGATGATATGGATCCGAAACTTCCTGAAACTATAGATAAAATTAAGCAAATAATTGAGTGTGTTCGCCCCGGAACCTATGTGGTTTCAGGTGATCAAAGTAAACTTAATCTCCAAACTATGGCAGAAGCGACTCATCAACGTCAAGGTATTTGGGAAATGCCAATTAGAAAGTTGGCTGTTCTCCAATATCCTTATGAGCAACTTCATGGTCGTTGCGCCGCTTTGGCAGAGCGTATTTGCCATATTTTAATTGATTCAATGACTAATCAAGATAGCTTATTACTCTCAAAAAGTCTTTTGGCAAAACAAAAAGGTCAGCGTGGCCGCCCAACACTTGAGGCTAAGCGTTTATCTGAAATTAATCCGAAGAGAACTGTTGAGCAATTTTGGAAAGAGGAATCAACTTCTTTAGCGAGTCGGTTTCAGTTGATTAAAGATAAGCCTACTGTGCTTCTTGATAACGCTTCGAATATTGATGCAGTAGAAAATCTTCTATTAGACATCAGGTTGTTGCATTATCAACGATCACTTAAGGGATTAGCGATTATTTTAGGATGCGATAAAAGCCTTATGAATGTTGAAGAACTTCTTCGTCTTCTTCGCTATTTTACCAAGAAAAATTCTGCTCATATAATTTTCTGTCCTATTCAGTTAGAATCTCCTGGATTTTTTGAGGAGTCATGGAATGTTGAACAGGTAGTTAATAATGTTACTAGCTTAAAAATCAAGGCTAAGGCAGCCGCAAGTTTTGCAGAAGCTTTTGAGTTGGCGAAAGCTATTGTAGACGAACGTAATGGCTTAGTTGTTGTTGCTGGTTCTCAATCAATTGTAGCACAATACTGGAAGCATAAAGGTTTAAAAACCGTGGTTAGCCCCCGATAATTTAATGTATAAGGCAGTTATTATATGGTCGTGCTGCAGAGCTTGGTTTCATTAATAACTGCTCTTGTAGTGGGATGCTTGGTTGGTTATTTCTGGGTGGTTTCATTGACGTATCTTTTGAATCCTCTGTGTAATGAATCACGAATTTTGTCCTGGGCACTTATTTTTTTAACCCTTTTTTCCACTCTAAAAATTATAATAGTGTCTATTATTTTTTATCTGGTGTTGCATCATACGCAACTTAACTTTATACTCGTTCTTAGTGCGTTTTTGTGCGTTGTGGGAATGGGTCTAAAGAAAGCTATAGCGTATGGAAGGTCTTGAGGGACAAGGAGGATCCCTGTGGAATCCCCTCAGTTTTTTCGGCATTGATCATCCGTTTTTAAAAATTGATATTCATACTCTGATCAATACATGGATAATTTTAGGATTTATATTTCTTGTTTTATTTTTTCTTCGTCCTTTCCTTAAAAAAACAAGTGGCGTCGTTTATTATATTGTTGATCAGTACCTAGAAATATTCAGTGATCTAACGGTGCAGGCTTTGGGCGTCTTTCATTATCATCATTTTGCTTTTGTCACGAGTCTTTTTACTTTTATTTTGCTCTGTAATTGGAGCGGTTTTATTCCAGGACTTGATGAGCCAACCAGGGATGTAAATACGGCGTTAGCCTTGGGGCTGACTGCTTTTTTTTATAAAGAATTTTACAGCATTGTGGCTCATGGCTTTGGGGGATACTTGCATGAGTTTATTAGCCCCTTTTTCGTTATGTTACCGTTGAATATTATATCGCACCTCTCTAAAATTCTTTCGCTTTCTTTTCGGCTTTTTGGTAATATTTTGGGGGGATCTATTATTACCCAATTGTATTTTACCGCTTTGGGCAACTCAATTCTTTGGCAATGTGTAGGAATGATTACAGGTCTTAATGTTGTAGTAATTGGCTTTTTTATATTTTTTGAAGGATTAATTCAAGCTTTTGTTTTTGCAATGCTAGCTATAACCTACTTAGGGATGGCGGTACAATCTGAGGAGGAGGCCTAAAT
>Ga0206849_1069_pt2 | contig 15424 bp, 14 predicted proteins | sample Alteio_BWOrgCont_15_FD_152892 | JGI IMG/M metagenome (GOLD analysis project Ga0206849, IMG submission 152892) | Enriched cells from forest soil in Barre Woods Harvard Forest LTER site, Petersham, Massachusetts, United States -... | ecosystem: Environmental > Terrestrial > Soil > Temperate forest >...
ATCTATATCTCTATATACTATATATCGTTTATTGGCTGAGACAAGCATATTGATCGCAGAATCAATAACATCGAAGGCAGTGCGCTTTGGCTGCAAATAGTCGACACTCGTATTATTTTTTATCCGCCAGATAAAAATCGTATTATCTTTATTGTGGACCGCAAATCTTCCATTTCCCAGCATTTTTAGATTGTCACCACCCGAAATGTCGTAAAAAAACTTATTCTGGATGGTCGTATCCTTATGAGTTATAAATAAAGGCCTGTGGATATAAATATCCCAAAGGTTAAAAGCAAGAAAATGGTTATTTTGTGAGTAATAGCTATCGGCTTGAGCTGCAAGATTCTCGTTTTTAATTGTGCCCGAAAAAATAAACATCCAAAAAAAAAGCCCGAAAAATATTGCGCATAAAACGATAAAAACCCAGGCCATCTTCCGCTGCCTTTCGGCTTTCAGTTGAGCTTTAGTGGCAATTTTTCGTAACTCATTTTCTTTCGCGAATAATACTTTTTGAGCTTCGAGTTCTTTTTCCTTTAAAACGGCCTGCTCCATTAATTCATTTTCTCTCTGAAGTACTTCTTCATTTTTTTTCCGGTTTTCCTCGTCTATAAGTTCTTTTTGAATTCTCAGATTCTTTGATCTTTCAACCGGGATGATAAGTTTATCGTGGCTGAGCTCAAAAGTTATCCCGCGTGCTGTATTTTCCTCCCTGATAAGGCGGGCATCCAGCATATATTTGATTAATTCTTCCTTTCCGTTTAATTTTCCTATTAACTGCGAACGGATCAGGCTGGTACGCTGACCATCGCTAACCAGCAGGTCCTCGATAACTTTTTGCACAAGCAGGCGGTCTGCTTCATCCGGGACCCTCGCGAGTTGCTCCTTATAAAAATTGTCCAAAATATTATTGATGCTGATCTCCTGGTTAAACAGCCCGGCGCTAAAATCATATGGCTTAGTTTTGCTCAGTTTACTTTGCCTGACTATTCCTATTACTTTCTGTTCAATATAGAAACAAATGATTTGCAGAAATGACGATTCGATTTCTCCGAAATTATTGCTGAGGTCGCGAATGATCTGTTCCGTGATCTGTGGATCGATATTAATTGGCGGGGAGCTGTAAATTTGCCTGTCATTCAATAACAAGGCGGGTTCAGTTATGGCCATTCGCGCATTTTCCTGATGAAAAGGTTTAACTTCCATCCGGTGTTGTAATATTTGCGGAATAGTATCCACTAATCTGTTTAAAAAAGATAATTTATCCGACCTTATCGCAAATAATATTTTTATGTCCGGTTGTTTATACCAACTCAACACTTCCGGCGTGCGTTCGGTATCAGATAAATTTCCTACCCATTCCAAAATGCGGTTTGGCGGCAATTCGTGGCATATTTCAGCCAGTTGACGGGCAAAATTGTTCTGGATCCTGAAATTAAAAAGAAAAAACTCCTCGAATTGGTCAAAGATCAATACCAATGTCTTGTTGGGGTCGGTTCTTCTTAGGTTGGTATCAGCCAGCTTAACGTACTCCCACAATTTTTTATTCTGGCCATCAAAAATTATGTCGTTGCTTTCATAAGTAATATTAATGTCCGTTAACGTTTTGTGCAGTTTTCTCTCAACAATATTTGTAGGGTTTAATGAACTCACTTTTTTTTCAGCACCCCGGTATTTGGGATTTAAACGTATCTTAACAGGTAAAAAACTTTCCTTTTCGTTGATTTGACCAAACGCCACATTTAACAGTGAGCTTTTACCAACGCCCGACGGACCAAAAATTAAATTGAGCCTGTTTGACGAAATATATTTTGACAACTGATAGAGTTCCTCATCCCTTCCGAAAAATAATTCTGCATCTTCATTTTCAAATGACCGCAAGCCAGGATACCTGTCTTTTTTATTTTTTTTCCTCATATAGCCACTTATTTAAGCAGTCTGAACAAACTGAATACATCATTCTTGATAAACGTCATATTATATTGCCTTTCGAAATACTCTTTATTGTGTTCCATAATCACTGAATTTGTGTCGGATAAAGAATAGTTCCCGGGCTTATTTTTCAGGTCGAGCACGTTAAATAATATTTTTAAATGCCATTCTTTAAAATCGAAGCCGATGAATATGCCATATTTCTTTCGTATTATATCTTTGATTACCTCGGGTATAGGGGGTGTTTGTTCATAAACTCTTTTCGTAAATTCAACAGCCTCTTTTTCAGTAAAAATGATGGAAAACGGATTGGCGAATGAGCCAAAAATATTATATAAAATCGTTTTGGGTTTTTTTGATGAAGGTTTAAAGTTTGAATCGCTGTTAGATAAATCATAGAAGCCTGATTCGCATTTACCTTTCAGCAAATCATTTAAAATAACGTCCGGGTTAGTGTTAATTATCAGCGGAAAATCAAGTTCGGCTACTTTTTCGTAAATCGTTTTGCCTAAATCACTGTTTTGGTAACATTCGAATGCCTGCTTTTCTATTTCACCCATAACAAACCCCTCGCGGGTTTCATACCGATCGATGATATAACTCAGGTTTTCATCCTGTGTCTCATCAAAAAAATATTCTTGTTTCTTAACGATTCGGCCAATTTGGCTGTAAAGTATTTACTAAAGGGAATACTTTTGTCTTCCACATGGCATTTCATGAACTCAGGCCCCAGGAACAATACACCTTCTTTATTTCTAATAATCGTTTTCAAATGTTCCACCTGGGCGCCGATGGAATGCCGGGCCATGTCGGCCTTCATATCCATTAGCGCCCTGTTACCCTCAAACTTTATTGTAAGCGCTTCCATAAGATTATCCACACTATTGGTAGCCTCTGCCCTTTCAACAACATTCAGCCATATGACATATGCCGCACCCTCTAAATTAACATAAGCCCGGTCGATCCCCGCCGCATCCAAAATAACTTTGATAATAGCGGCCTCCGGAACTAATTTTGCACAAATGGTTATCAGATCGTGCCGTTGTTTTTGTGATATTGCCATCCCAGTCTATTTTAACCCTTGTATAACTTTTTCGATCGCTATCCCCTCGTTTCTCAGCATCTTTTGCTGTAAGCCGGGTTCAACTAAAACACCGCCGCTATGATGCAGCGCAACCACCTCCCATTTGGAATTAAATACCGGCGAACCCGATGAGCCAGGTTCAGTATCGGTGAGGTATTGAACAATGTCATCATTTTTGTAGGTAACAATGTTATGGTACAACGCGATCTGCTTATACCTTCCGCCCGGATGCTGGATGATGTTAACAAAATCACCCTTTTTTACATCTGGGTTGAGCTTAAGTTCGCCAAATAATTCATTTACAGGTTCGGCAACCTCTACCAGGGTCCAATCTTCCTGCTGCGAGGTTTTAAAGAAGGCATCGGGCGCCAGTTTGCAAAACTTCGGCAACATTGCATTTCCCGAAACAGATTCCTCATAATTGAAGGCGACTTCCGCGGTCTTTGCAGCTTCAATATCGGCAATCACATGATTATTCGTTACCAAAATATTATTCGCCACCAGGAATCCAGATCCCAATTCATCTCCGGCAGGGCCGCTGATCTTTATCCTTGCAACTGCCCTGGCCGCCCTCAAACCTTCCGCCAGGAATTTTATCGGCAAAAGTGTGCTTTCGCTGCCCATCAGCTTTTCTTTGGTTTCATCATCAAGCCGGGTTTTCCATGTGATGCTTTTGATATCGGGCCCGGGGTTATAGTCTTGAAGCGTTTCTTCCATAAAAGCCAGTAGATACGGATTGTCGGGATATTTTTCGAGTATAACTTGTACAAGCTGTTTTACTTTTTCGGTATTTTCCGCGTAATGCAGAATGCTGTTCCACATTGCAAGCGACCCGCCGCCAAAATCAATCAGGGTATAATTCACCGAAGCTTGTTGAAGAAAGGTAAGGGCTAATTGAGGAAAAGGTATCAAAAGCGCCAGCGCGTCATTAAGTTGTATCAGCTTTTTATCCATATCATTTGCGTATAAATAGATTTGTCAGGCCTTTATTTTATGGACTATAGCAATTGGTTATTGTTGAAAAAAAACACCAGTCCAAACGTTATTCTTGGCTTATTCAGATAAATTTTATTTGATCTAAATTTCTTAAAAATCCATTTTGAGTTTCTTGTCCCTTGTCAAAAGGGTCCAATTGCGAAAGCGTACCGAAAGATAAACCTGTTTCTTCTTCGATAGAAGAAATAGCTACCTGCCTGGTTTCGTGCGCACCGAAAACGAATTCTGTGTCAACCAGAAATTCTTCCTGCGAAATGCGGTAGCCAGTTGCGCAAAGCTCTCCGGTTTTATCGTGAATAAACGCAATCACTTTCCAAAATGCAAGCGGTATGATGACCCCGTATTTAACCGGATCCCCTTTTTTAAATACCGGCCCGGTGAATACAGATATTCGCATGTCATCCTTCCTTGCGTTTTGTAATGCATAATTTTCAAGCTTTAACCAAATTCCGGCATTCATTACCTGCATTTGCGGAACTGTATTGGTAACATGCATCGAGTCAGCATTGCCCTCAATCGCTTCACGGCTACTTCCCCATATCGGATCCTCTCTCCTTGTCATATGGCCGCGGCTGAATTTGGGGGCGCTTCCGTAGCATTCTTTTATTATCTGCGCGTCTTTTGGAATACGTGGATCTAACCTCCATGGCCCCCTGGCCATGGGTACCGAGGTTTTTCCGTCAATATTAACCGCACTAAAAAAGCACTGCCGCCTGCTCGTACTCATGATAACAGAAAAATGCTGATAGGTTAGGACCATCTCATCATCGCCGCCGGCATTATACTTTAAAATATCGTCCCTAAGGTGTTCATCAATAATTTCAGGAAGCGGAAGGCCATGTTCATTTCCTAAAAAATCACGGTCGTAACCTTTACGGTTTTCATAATCTTCCGGGACGCCTTCTACTATAATTTCGTCCTGTTCGCTTTTTTGTACTGCAGCCGCCGCATAATTGTTTACCTGGTGCAATTGTACCGATAAGTCTCCTATAACTCCTGCGCCAAGGGAAATCGATACCTGAAGCGGTACGGTAAATGTGGCCGTCCCCGGGCCCGCTAAAACCGCATCGGATTTTTGCAAACTCAGGGAAGCAGAAAAATCTTTTTCGGGCAATGCTGTACTTGTTTTAACCGGGGCAGTATTTTTGTAACCATTTTTACGAAAGAGTTCAAGCCTGTCTTTAATAACAGCTGAAGGAACAGCAAAATTTTTCTCAAGAAATTTTCCGGCAAAATGCAACCCTACTGCCATTCCCGTGGTCAGATCAATAACAACCGAACCTGAATTTCCTCCGAGGGTGGAGCAGTCATGCAGAAGCTCATTTGCCGAACTGCCAATTATCTGCCCCGGGGCCAACCTTTTTTTATCGTATACATCGCCAAAAATATCCAGCATTAATTTCTGATCTGAAATGCGGCTGTCCCTTGCCGGATATCCGATTACGGCTACCGACAGATTTATCGCCGGTAATTGAGTGAACAAAGATATCGGGGCCGATATTGCTTTTTTATCAGATAATTCCACTCTCAAAAATGCCATATCCGGCCCGATTTCATCTTCGATATGAAGTATTGAAATGATTTTGAAAGTTAATTCATCAGGGCAATCCGCTTCCTGCAAAAAATCAATAAATGCTTCTACTTGTTTTCCCCCGGCACCCTGGCGAAATACAAAACCAGTTCCTTTATTTTTACCAAACACCTCCGCTACGTGACGGTTGGTTACCACTATGCTTTCATCAATCAGCCAGCCGGTTCCAACCCATTCGTAAAACGGATCATTTTGAAGTTCAATTTTTCCAACCGCTTTCGCTGCACTTATTAATTGTTGTTTTGCAATCAGCAGCCGCTCTTTCCATACCTGGCTTTCGGCATCGGCAAATTGCAAAACAGCTTCATCATGAGATATGGTCAGCACAGGCCGCCCTACCCGTAAAACTATCGTTTCGAGGGCCAGATCATTTTCCTGGCCTTCCGGTCTCAGTACTTCCAATGTTTCATCATCCGGCGACTTGAAATGAATTGCCTTTTCAAAAGATTCTTTTTGAAAATCCTGGTTCAGTCTTACCTCATGTAATTCCTCCATTAATCTTTCATCGTTGTGCTGAATAGCAGAAACGGCATTGAGCAAGCGATTTTTAAGCATGATACATTTAGGGTTATGTGGTGATTGAATTTTGGAGATTACGCTGCAGGGGGATAGCGGGTATAGCGTTCGCAGGTTGGTGGACTTCTGCGAGAATACGTTTGACAATTTGAGCGGCATCACCATCCGGAAAATGGAGGACGAAATATATTTTAACTCCCGCCAATGCCGGAGTTAAAACATCCATTTTATTGATGATATTTCTTCTCATTATAAATTAAAAAATAGAAGGAATGTACCTTTTATCGGACTAATTTTTGGCAATAACTTTGATGTTGCCACATAAGTGCCCGCTTTACGGTCTTAGTGTGGGTTATCCCGGTTTGTAATTTAAAATGTATTTGCGAAATCATAGTGTTTTGGTTTGGGTAAGTAAATATAATTTATCTTTTTTAAAATGCAAAATTGTTTTTTTCGGTTTATCCATCGCGAATAGCCGGTAATGGTCAACGTAAGTATCTATATTGCAATTATTGCTTGTTATGGACGGTTAAATTATTGCCTTACTTTTTGACAAAAATTTAAGGTTTTCGCCGCAGCAGATAAAAAATAGGTTTTGAGGATTGTTAAGGCCATGAAATATTAACATTTTATCTGTTTGTCTTTACCGTTATACTTTCAATGATCATCAAAAACCTGAAAAAACAAAATTTATAACTGTGCCCGACTCCGGAGAGTCAATGAGTCATTGGTCATTGTCACTGGCAATTATGCTGATTTGCGATGGCTGCGTTAAGGTAGTTATTCCCCCATCAAACAGGGATCAATTGTCAACGGCAACCTGAGAGCGGGTATATTTCCGCCCTTTCCACTCAACCGGGCCGGGAATCAATTGTAAAACAAGGAGGATCATGTTACAAACCATTGACCAGGGCGAATATAGCCATACGCCTTCATCAATTTTAAGATCGAGATCGCGGTAGAATTTAACAAGAAAACCGGTGTCAAGTATCCATTTGGCACAAAAAAGCAAAACAGCTATTTGCCATCCGCCAAAGCAGCATATAATAAATAATATTGGTAAAAATGCACACAGAAGAGTCAAGCCGATCACAAATCGTTTGGGTAATTGCATTGCGCCGGTAAACCATCTTCTTCGTTGTTTTATCAACATGCCGAATGAAGGGGCGGGGTTGGTGTATCCTAATGCCCCGGCTTCAAAAACAGTTTGAAATTTGAACCCCCGCTTTAATATTTCTTTAAAAAGCTCAAAATCTTCGGTGACTGAAAAAGGTATATTTTCATAGCCCCCCGTTTGCCAGTACGCCGACGTGCACACCGCCATATTGTTGCCCATCGCGGTAACGGGGTTTCCTTTCTTTGCGTTAAAATGACCATGACCGGTATAAAACAGCCATTCGGCATTTTGCAGTTTAGCAAACAGGCTTTTGCCTTTTACAGCGGTTACGCCGGTTATTATCCCGGTTCCGGGCAAAAAATAATCCAGCATCACGCTTATCCAGGTTGGGGTTACCGTCATATCGGCATCTGTTATAAATAAAAAGTCGCCGCTTGCTTTATGCGCAAGCTGCGCCAGCACATTTGATTTCCCTCTTTGGTGCTTCAGGCAATTTTCGATAGATAAAAGATGAATATTAGGGTATAATTGCGCGTAAGTGTGAATAATTGAAGCCGTTTTATCGTCCGACTGGTCGTCGCCAACCCATATTTCCAATTTTTCTTTGGGATAATCCTGTGCTAATAATGCATCAAGGCAGGCAGCAATACTTGCTTCCTCGTCACGCGCCGCAACCAAAACGGAGATTGTCGGAAATTTATTGGCTTCCATATTAAATGAACCCGGTAAATGTATCTAAAAAGAGCAAACTTTGCCGTGCATTTAGTTTTGAGGGGGAAAAAATAATTTTCTTTTTTGCAGGTAAATTCTGTGTCGAAATCAGGGAAGATACTTTTTCAAATGTTTATACACAACCGGTTTTGTTTTACTTTTTCAAAATGTCCCCGGTGAAATTATTTTCAATATAATGAGGTGAAATGCCCATAAAAACATAACTATGGTAAGCATCACGTCAATGTTTCTTATCCTTTTTACTGATTTAAAGTCACTTACCTTAACCAATAATAAATTTACCAGAAGCCGTAAAAATAGCTGCACTGCAAAAAAGAAAAAAACAGGTATAGCGTTTATGTTATACCTGTTTGCTTCTTTAAATTCGCCCCGCATTATTGCAGAAAATCCCCGTGAAAGGCCGCATGTGGGGCAAGCCCTGTGATATTTTAGTTCGTAGTAGCAATTAAACGGATACGCATGATCAGGTGAGTGAATACCGGAGTAAATAAAGACTAAAATTAATATCCCGGCAAATACCCAATTAATTAAGGTATACGTTTTTATCATTGACCCAATATGTGTCTGCTCGCATTATCAAGTGTATCTACGGCTTCATGTATTTTGATTATTTGATATACCGAAATTATTGCGCCTATAAAAGCAAGCAACATGCCGGCAGTAGCAAGGCCGATAGGTGCGTTCACTTTTTTGGCCATCATAAAGGCTGCAATACCACAACCAAGTCCGGGGACGGCTATATATATTGCATAGGTGCCAAAACAGGGAATTACAGAAAGAATTAAAGCTAATATTCCTAAAATGAGGGAGATTACCCCCAAAGCCTGGTAGAGGTTGTTGTTGTTTTGGTTAGGATTGTTTTGATTTGGCGTGTTTTGAAATGGTGTGTTTGGATCCATGTGATTATAAATTAAGGTGTTAAAATGATTGCTTATCTACTTTTTACTATTTACTTAAACTTTGCGCCGGATAATACTGTTATCGGGGCATTGCCAATCAGGAAAACCAACCGCCTTTGAAATTAAAATGAAAAGAATTTATAGTTTTCATTTTTTGTGATGAAAGATTTCCGAAGATTGAATATGTTAAATCTAACAGAGATTGCATACGTTGTCAATCACGGTATTCCGGTATTTTAAAGTATGCTTATATAAATTATAAAGAATGTTTATAAGCAAACTCCACCAGGCCCTGGATATTTTTAAGGTTAAGTTTCTTAAAAATATTCTTCCTGTGCGATTCAACAGTATTTATACTGATGAATAGTAAACCCGAAATTTCATTACTCGTTAACCCATCCCTTATCAATGAAATTATTTTTAGTTCGCGGGGCGAAAGTTTATAATGATCAACAAAAGCATCATAGTTTGAAATTATCCTTCGTGCTTCCGACAATAATTTATCCTGGGGCACCGAAAAGGCTATACCTCCTCCGGCCACACATTTAATTGCTTCAATTAACGCATCTGTCTGTATATCCTTTGTAAAATATCCTTTTACACCTTCTGTTTTTAATTGCTGTTCTATCTGTTCATCATAAAAAAAGGAAAGAATAATCGATTTAACAGCGGGGTGGTATTTCGCTATCTGCCGGCAGGTGCTCAGGCCGTCCACCATAGCGTTATTCAAACAAATTATTACCACATCGGGCTTATTACTTTCAAGCAGTCGCTGCAATTCTTTACCGTTGCCGGTGCTCCCTGTTATTAAAAACTCCCGTTTCAATACCGAAATCAGGCCCTCCAAAAACAATGGATGGTCGTCAGCAAGGATTAATGAAATCTTTTTGGTGATTGCCATAACGTTACCGGTCCGCAAACGGACTTATTTTTTATAAATATATTGAATACAAATAGTGATATAAGTAATTTAAACAAAATATAAAAAACGCGCTGCAAATGAGGTCACGACAAATATTTTCGGCCGCTTTTCAGTCGCGTGGCCGTTAAGACTGCGATAGCTAATCACCACAAAATACATACTGCCAAACGCCGCAAACTTTTAAATAAACTTTTACTATTTTTACCGCAAAAATCAAAAACCATGGATTTTCCGGCAGGACTAAAATACACCAAAGACCACGAGTGGATAAAGGTTGAAGGCAATGATGCTTATATTGGCATAACAGAATTTGCACAGCGCGAATTAGGCGATATTGTTTATATAGATATTACCTCATTAGGCAAGGAAGTTGCCAAAGACGAGGTTTTTGGTACGGTTGAAGCGGTTAAAACCGTTTCGGACCTGTTTATGCCGGTTGCCGGGACAATTACCGAAGTTAACGCCGCCCTTGATAAGCAGCCTGAACTGGTTAATACCGACCCGTATGGCGATGGATGGATGGTAAAAGCCACTTTAAAAAACGCAGCAGATTTGGATTCCCTGTTATCTGCCGAAAGTTATAAAGCGCTTATCGGCGTTTAATAAAAAGCAGCAAATCTTAGTGTACTTTGTGAAACCTTTGTGCCCTTTGCGGTAAAAACAAACCGCAAGGGCCATAAATAAACTCTTTTTAGTTTTCTATCTTGATTCCTGGCTCCTGTTTCTCAATTCACACTAATAAGGCAACTATCCTGTAGTACAATATCGTATAAGCGTGTAATAATAATAATTCATTTAACCGCGTTTAACTGCTTAAACATATTTTATGTTAAAGAACAAGTTCATAATTATTGTGCTTTTGGCATTACTGGCCCTGTCATCCTGCGGAATTTTTCATAAAGGCTGCGGTTGCCCTCATTTTGGTGCGATTAAGAAAGATGTGCGGATGTGCAAATGTGCGGATATGCAAATGTGCTGATAATGAAGAGACGTGCAGGTTAGAAAATGAAAACTGACGGAAATTCGCACATCTGCACATCTGCACATTTGCACATCAAAAAATGACCGGCATCCAACAAAAAAGTGATACAGATCACGTAATCTTATTTGGATTAAATTTAAATAAGCTTTACATTTGACTAAGATTTTAATACTATGACGCTTTCAGAACTTAAAAAAGGGGCTATTGGAATTGTAAAGGGATTTACCGACCTCGAAATGTCGGTAAAATTGATGGAAATGGGATGCCTGCCCGGCGAAGAAATTACCGTCGCACGCGTGGCCCCTTTGGGCGATCCGATAGCGGTCAACGTAGCCGGCTACCAGTTAAGCCTGCGTAAGTTCGAAGCCTCGACTATTATTTTGCAGTAGTTTTTTACCCATTGAAAGCCGACATAAGAGTTGCACTTGTAGGAAATCCAAACACCGGTAAATCAACTCTTTTTAATACACTAACCGGTTTAAATCAAAAGATAGGAAATTTTCCCGGGGTTACCGTCGATAAAAAAACCGGCTATTGCCAACTGCCCGACGGCCGCACCGCACAAATTGTTGATCTGCCGGGCACCTACAGCCTTTACCCAAAAAGCCAGGACGAATCTATTGTATTTTCAATATTAGCCGATAAAGCAAACCCCCTCCGACCTGATCTTGTTGTTGTAATACTTGATGCAACAAACCTTAAACGTAACCTGTTGCTCTATACCCAGGTAGCGGATTTAAAAATACCGGTTATTATCGCTTTAAACATGATGGACCTTGCCAAAAAAGCAGGCACCGTTATTGATATTGATCTTTTTTCAAAAAAGTTGGGGGTGCCGGTAGTTCCGATGTCTGCAAGGAAGCTCGACGGGATTGATAAATTAAAAGCCGCGATAAGTTTCGCCAACAAAATAGCATTGCAGGAAGAGTCTATCGATGTGGAAACTATAGCCCCGCAGCTGATTGGCCGGATCACCAGAGAGTTTGAACTCGACAACCCGTATTACGCTTTACAACTCGCACACCAGCACGAAACCATAAAATTTATCTCGCCTGCCGAAAGCGAACGCATTGAGGAACTGGAAAAAGAATTTTCTTTTCACTCCCAAAAAGCGCAGGCAGCCGAAACTATTGCCCGCTATAGTTTTATTAACGAGCTGCTGTACGATACTGTGAAAGTACCTGATACGGCGCAGGATGAAACTTTAAGTAATAAAATAGATAAGATACTCACCCATAAAGTATTTGGCTTCATTATCTTTTTTGCAGTTCTGTTGTTCATGTTCCAGTCTATTTTCTCGTGGTCGGCTTACCCGATGGAGCTTATCGGCGATCTTTTTGTGTGGATACAGAGCGGCTTGCATCACCTGCTGCCTGCCGGGCCGCTAACCGGTTTGCTGATCGATGGTGTTATCGGCGGCTTAAGCGGTGTAATGGTATTTATACCGCAAATAGCTATCCTTTTCGCTTTTATTTCTATACTGGAAGATACCGGCTATATGTCGCGGGTAACGTTTATGATGGATAAGCTGATGCGCAAGGTTGGCCTTAACGGCAAATCGGTAGTGCCGCTTATCGGTGGCTTTGCCTGTGCGGTGCCGTCAATTATGAGTACCCGCACCATCGAAAACTGGAAGGACCGCATGATCACCATTATGGTTACGCCATTGGTTACCTGCTCAGCACGCCTGCCAATTTATACACTGCTTATCGCCCTGGTGGTCCCCAACCGTAATGTATGGTGGCTTTTTAATATGCAGGGGCTGGCGCTTACCGGGATGTATATTTTCAGCCTTATATCGGCCATAGTTGTCGCTTTTGTATTTAAACTAATATTAAAAGGGCGCGAACGCGGGTATTTTATAATGGAGCTGCCGGTTTACCGCATGCCAAGATGGAACAATGTGGCATATTCCATGTACGAACGTTCAAAAAGTTTTGTTTTGCAGGCGGGTAAAGTTATTATAGCCATTTCGGTAATACTATGGGTTTTGGCATCCTACGGGCCGGGCAACCGTTTTGCACAGATAGAAAAGAAATATCAGCAACCGCAATATACACAACATCTAAAACCCGATGAACTTACAAGGGCCATCAATTCCGAAAAACTCGAGAACTCCTATGCAGGGGCGCTGGGGCACGCCATTGAGCCTGTTATAAGGCCATTAGGCTTCGACTGGAAGATAGGGATCGCCCTCATCACCTCCTTTGCCGCCCGCGAAGTTTTTGTAGGCACCATGGCCACCATATACAGCGTGGAAGGCAGCGCCGAAAAAATGGAATCGGTACAGCAAAAAATGAAAACGGCCACAAACCCCGAAACTGGCCAGCCCGTATTTTCATTAGCCGTGGCTTTTTCGCTCATGATGTTTTACGCATTCGCCATGCAATGCGCCAGTACCGTGGCCGTAGTGTACCGCGAAACAAAAAACTGGAAATGGCCAGCCATCCAATTTGCCTATATGACTGTGCTGGCTTATGCCGCAAGTTTTTTTGCATTTCACCTTTTGAAATAAGCAAATAATAATTATTATTGTATAATAATCCAATTTGCAATTGAATGATTTTCAGATAATCAGGTATCCGAAATCGTCGCCCCTAAATTTATTCCGTTTGTTTAAGAAATCAGCAGTAAAGAATTCTGCACTGTGTTAATAGCATAATTTTATATAAAAATATCTTTTGCAATCCAAATAGTATATATTTATAAAACTCAACAATCATTAACCTCTTAAACCCCCCACTTTTATGGACTTCGCAACATTAAACAAACAAAGGAAATTTGCCCTAATTGCCGCTGTAATTGGCCTCATCAGCATTTTTTTGCCCTGGATATCTGTTTCAGGATTTGGCGCAGGCTATAGCGCCAATGGCTTTAGTAGTTATGGCATAATGGTATTTATTGGCTATCTGGCGGCAGGCATTATAACTCTTATGGGCGACCAAACTAAACCGCTTGATAAGGCGATGTGGCTTGTTGAATTGATAGCCGGCGCCATATCCCTGATTTTTACTTTACTTTTCTTCACCAGGATGTCGGGCGGCGTAGGTTACAGCTTTGGCGGTGCAGGTATAGGTTACGGCTTTGGTTTGTGGATATCACTGCTTGCCTCCGTGGGCGTTTTAGCATCGGCATGGATGTACAGAAACCCGGAAGATAGCCTCCAGAGCGGTTTTGACAGCCTTAAAAGCAAAGTGGCTGATGCCGCCAGTTCAGCCTCATCTTCGGGTGGCAGCGGCGGCGGCACAAGCAAGGTAGCAGAGCTTGAAAGACTTATTAAATTGAAAGAAGAAGGAAAAATATCAGAAGAAGAATACCAGGAAATGAAGGGGAAAGTGATGTAGCGAAAGATCGTCTTCCATGATTTTGTGAAAGCCCTGATTTCTCCAAATCAGGGCTTTTTAAATACCGCAAATTGTTTTTGTACCTATTTATTTAGTTGCTCTTTCATGCTGTCTGCCATTGTATCCCACATGTACCCGTACGCTAATATTCTACTGCCTTTACTACTGACCCAAGTTTCATTTATTATTCCCCTTCCTTGTTGAAACATGTACAAATCACCGCACTGATCTTTAAATAATCCGTGGATGGCGGTTCCCTGCAATATATGTTTTTGAGCTTCAAATGTGAAGTGATAGGAGCTTGATTCAAGACATAACACCTCAGGTGCAGATGTGTACTTATACGCTACTGTAGCAGGAAAATTATCGTTCATCCATTTAAGTAATCGATTAATTTTATAAGTATGATTTTTCTCAATAACGGTTGCTTCTGGATTATTCTCATTGGCGATATCTATCGCGTTACCTGGAAATATATAATATATTTTTGTCTTGAGTATGTTCACTGCCACTGAAATGTCCTTATCAAAATGCCCGAGTGGGTTAATTATTAAATAATAATGTCCTCCTTCATCACTACCTGCAAAATACAACCCTTCTCCATTGTTATTATGATTGTATCTGGCGTATTTCTGTAAACATGCCTCTTTAAAACAGAATGGCAACTCACCTTTATACTTATCAACTAATGCAGCCATATCAAATTTGCCGGCGCCATCGGTTTTATAGCCTTAGTGATTTTACACTTTGATGTAAGCGGAAACACCGGCGACCAGGGCCAGAGCAAAATTGTAGTTGAATTTCAGTTTGGCTACTGGGGCGCATTGGCAGGCATGGCGGCAGGCGCCCTTTTAAGCTATTTGCGGATAAAATATGATGCAGGACGAGCGGCTGTTTTGCCGGGTAGTACGAGCGGGGCGGGGACGCAGTAGTGATAGAGTCGTAATAATAAGACTGTTCTGTAGCGAAATCAAAAAAAACTTTATGCGAAAAATAATCCTTTTTTTTAGCATTGTCTCAATTCATAGTTTTCTATTAGCACAGGGAAACATTCCATCTAAAAAAGGGATTATTGATCTGAGCAGTGAATGGAATGCGGTTGGATATCAATGCTCCGGCGCAGATATACCACTGGAAATTGTGAAAATTACTCAGTCCGGCAATAAAATAACAGCCATCAAACTGCGGGGGGATAATTGCGTTCCAGCAGGCAACACTACGTTTGAAGGAAACTACAATAAGAATACGAGGCAATACGATATTATTTGGACAACCGGCACCCCTTCACAACCCGCCTGTTGTAAAAACACCC
>Ga0206849_1077_pt1 | contig 15381 bp, 13 predicted proteins | sample Alteio_BWOrgCont_15_FD_152892 | JGI IMG/M metagenome (GOLD analysis project Ga0206849, IMG submission 152892) | Enriched cells from forest soil in Barre Woods Harvard Forest LTER site, Petersham, Massachusetts, United States -... | ecosystem: Environmental > Terrestrial > Soil > Temperate forest >...
ATGATCTCGCAGGTATCGGTTGTTTGGTTTTCGGCAACATTAAAACACCAGGAGCCATTTACTACTACCTTATTTTTAAATAATATTTGCCCGCAAACATGGTCATCTGCTGGTGTGGCGCCGGATTGGTTTAATGAAAAGCCATGATATTTTTCCGGTTCGCCAAAATAAAAAAGCATCAGGTCGAGTTGGTGGGGGGCCAGGTCGTGGAAGTAACCACCGCCTGATTGTTCAGGCTGCACGCGCCAGTTGGTTTTCACTTTGGCAACAAGGTCAGGTTTGGCTGTTTTCCACATCCTGATCTGCACTGTACGCACCTCGCCAATCAAATTGCTTTCAAGTAATTCTTTCACTTTTAAAAACATGGGCAATGCCCTGCGGTAGTGTGCTACCGTAAGCTTTTGGCCCGGATGCCGGCGGACGGCTTCCGCAATTTGCCTGGCCTCGGCTGCGTTGCGGGTAACCGGCTTTTCAACATAAACATTAAAGCCTTTATTAAGCGCTGATATGGCGTAATTTGTGTGCGATAACGGGGGGGTAGCGATGTAAATTGCGTTGATACCTTTATGGTCCATTAATTCACCGGCATCGCTATACCAATGCGCAACCCCATGCCGGCGGGCGTAATCCGCAGCCTTTTCAGCATCACGGCGCATAACGGCAACAAGGCTGCTGCCGGCCACTTTGTTAAAAGCCGGACCGCTTTTTCGTTCGGTCACATCGCCGCAACCGATTATTCCCCAATTGATGTTGACACCCATTTAATTCTTCATATTTAGAATCAAAAGTCAAGAACCAAGAATCAAGAAAAAAGTTGTTTCTTTTTAATTCCCTGGTTCTTGACTCTTGGTTCTTCTCTACAATATCGCTTGTATCTTTGTTAATTCATCAGCCGAAAACTCAATATTATCCAGGCATTTCAGCGAATCTGCCAATTGTTCCGGCCTGCTGGCGCCTATTAATACTGAAGTTACCCTGTGGTCTTTTAACAACCATGCCAATGCCATTTGGGCAAGTGTTTGTCCTCGTTTTATTGCAACGTCGTTTAGCCGTTTTATTTGGCTTACCCTTTCTTCAGTCACCTGGCTTTTTTGTAAAAACCCGGTTGATTTTGCTGCCCTCGAATCTTCGGGGATACCGTGCAGGTATTTATCGGTCAGTAAACCTTGTGCCAGCGGCGAAAAAGGGATGCAGCCCACGCCATCTTTTTCAAGCACATCCAATAAGCCGCCTTCAACCCAACGCTCGAACATGGAGTATTTTGGCTGATGAATTAAACAGGGTGTACCTAATTCCTTCAGTATGGCAATCGCTCTTTCTGCCTGTGCGGCAGGGTAGTTGGAGATACCGGCGTATAATGCCTTTCCCTGGCGAACGATCAGGTCAAGAGCACTCATGGTTTCTTCCAGCGGTGTTTCGGGGTCGGGGCGGTGGTGATAAAATATATCTACATAATCCAGCCTCATGCGTTTAAGACTTTGGTCGAGACTGGAAACCAGGTATTTTTTTGAGCCCCAATCCCCGTAAGGTCCATCCCACATGGTATAACCCGCTTTAGTCGAGATGATCAGCTCATCCCGGTAACCGCTAAAATCTTCGGCAAGCAAACGGCCAAAATTTTCTTCGGCTGATCCGGGCGGCGGCCCGTAATTATTTGCCAGGTCAAAATGGGTAATGCCACTGTCGAAAGCGAGGTGTAATATTTTACGGAAGTTTTCGGCAACATCCACGTGCCCGAAGTTGTGCCACAGCCCCAGTGAAACTGCCGGCAGTTTAATGCCGCTTTTTCCGCAGCGGCGGTACTGCATATTTTTGTATCTTTCGGGGGCAGGCAGGTATGTCATAAATTTAGTGTAGGTTTGAATTTTCGCGGAAGTAAAATTAGAATTTTAAAATTGCCTGTGTTGTAATTTTATTGTATAAATCAGAATTTCCAAAACAAAAAAATTAATTTAAAGTAAGCCGGATGAATCCCCAAAAACCATTTATGTCCCCAATGCTGCTTTTGGCAGTTGGCCTTTTATTAGTAGTGTTACCGCTATTGATCAATGAGTTTATTAAAGTGCCTGATTTTTTGCGGGGCGCTTTAACCGGAGCAGGCCTGGTTTTAGAGATAGCCGGTGTAGCAATGCAAAGGCAAGGCCTCAAGACTGCTGTTAAAAGCCCTGGGGCAGGGCCTAAAGTTTAACGCCTTTTAAACAACTTCTGCAACAACAAAAGTACTCCCTCCAACAAAAACAAGATCATTTTTGCCGGCATTGTGCTGCGCTGACTGCGACGCTGCCTTTACCGATGGATAAGCTTCACCGTACAAACCAAAGCTTTCTGCCTTCAGCTTTAAGCTTTCTGCCTCAAGCCCCCGGGGTATATCCGGTTTGCAGAAATAATAGATGGCATTTTTGGGTAACAGGTCCAATATCTTGCTGATATCTTTATCGTTTACCACACCAATTACAAAATGCAGTTTATCGTAGGCAACCGACCGGATATTCTGTAAAACCTCCTGTAGGCCCTCCGGATTATGCCCAGTATCGCAAATTGTTAAGGGGTGCCTGCTCAAAACCTCCCAACGCCCGTGGAGGCCGGTTAATGTTTTTACTTTGCTCAGCGCAATCTTCAAATCTTCATCGCTTATTTTAAAACCCTGCGCACGCAATTCGTCCACAGCACTAATAACTGTTTTTACGTTTTTAAGTTGGTAAGTTCCTGTTAGGTCAAGTCTTAAGTCTAAAGTTTTAAGTCGTAAGTCCGAAAATTCGGATGAGGGCGTTACCTCAATATCCAAAAATTCATTTATTTGAGATACTTTCGACTTCGGACTTCCGACTTTCGACTCTCGACTTACCTCCGATAACATCTCCGATGCAAAGGAAATCTTACTGCCTTCCCGTTTTGCTTTTTCAATAAATATAGGGGCAACTTCGGACTGGTATTCACCAATTATTACGGGGATGCCGGGCTTAATGATGCCTGCTTTTTCTGTGGCTATCAACTCAAGCTTATCGCCCAATATGTTCATATGGTCCCATCCTATATTGGTAATGACCGATACCAGCGGTGTGATGATATTTGTTGAATCCAAACGTCCGCCCAGGCCAACTTCAACAATGGCAATATCAACTTTTTGTCTTGCGAAGAAATCAAAAGCCATTGCAACCGTCATCTCAAAAAACGAAGGGCTTATTTCATCGAAATCTGTTTTATGTGCGGCCACAAAGTCAATAACTGCCTGTTGGCTTATCATCTGGCCGTTTATACGGATACGTTCCCTGAAATCTTTTAAATGCGGTGAAGTGTATAAGCCGGTTTTATAACCTGCAGTTTGCAATATAGCCGCCAGCATATGCGAGGTTGAACCTTTGCCGTTGGTGCCTCCGATATGTACACTTTTAAATTTATGCTGAGGGTTATCCAGGCGCGCACAGAGCTCAATGGTATTGGCAAGATCGGCCTTATAAGCGGAAGCGCCAACCCTCGTAAATAGGGGAAGTTGTTCGTACAAGTAACGGATGGTCTCAGAGTAGTTCATTTAGAAAAATTTCGGATTTCGGATGTCCGATTTCGGATTTTGGTTTGACGGCATCCTAACTTTCGGACTTTCCGTCTTCCGGACTTCCTCAATCCACTTTAAATATAAATCTATACTCGCCTTTGTGGTTGCCGGTAACAGGGGTTGACGAAGTGAATTTGGATTTTTTGATAGCTTCCTCGCAACTCATTCTCAGGTCTAGCCCGGCCCTGGTTTTGGGGTTATTGCAATGGGCTTCTATTACATTGCCGTTTTGATCAACGGTAAAGTCGATGACCACAATCCCCGGAACCCGATGCTTGTTCTCCACATCGGGAGGGTCCACATAATTCCAGTTCGGCATGTTTAAGCCGCTGCCCGAGCCGCCAGGCCCATAATTATTACTCAGTATAGATCCATTCGGGCTGCCCTGGTTGCCGGGCGTAGTTGTAGTGCCATCGCCGGCGCCCGAACCCTTGTTTGAGGGCCCTTTATATAACGCGGCAGTGTTAACCACCTGTTTTTTTACCGGTTTAACCGATTCGGTAGCCACCGGCTGGTTTGATTTTTTTGCATTGGCGGCAACCTCGGGGGCATCTTCCGTATTTTGAGTAACTACCTTTTGGTTGCTGTTATCTGTCTTGGTTTGCTGTTCGGTGGGCTGTGCCTGGGTTACTTTATTTGGCTGTGTGCGATTGGCTTTTTCCGCTACCGAAGGCTGTTCTTTACTAAAAATATCCTTGCCCATGCCTTCATCGGTAGTGCCATAATTTACCAGGATACCGCCCATACCCTGATCCTGTGCAGATACGTTTCGAAACACAATAAAATAGCACAAAGCCATAATTGCAGCAAGTATAATACCTGTTGCTAAAAACGCCTTGGGATAGTTATTTTCTTCTTCGTAATACATTTTAGTCAGTGGTGAGTGGTGAGAAGTGAGTGGTGATCTATAACTACTCACCATTCACTGCTCACCACTCACTATTTTGGAACCGTTGCTAATACCAGTTTAATGTTAAGTTTTTGGGCTATATCCATTATTTGCACCACATCCTGTATGGCAACTGTTTTATCTACATACAATACAATCGTCAATTCTGTTGCCAGGTTTTTGTAGCCCGCAAGGGTATTTGGCAGATCGGTCAGTTTTACTTCCTTGCGCTCCACATAGTACCTCAAATCTTTGGTAACCGAAACTACGATTGTTTTTTTTGATATCGATTTGCCCGATTTGGATTTTGGCAACAACAGCTTTATAACGTTTGGATTGGTTAATGTGGAGGCGATGAGGAAAAATAAAAGCAGGAAAAACATGATGTCGTTCATAGCCGAAGTATGCACTTCGGCCGAAATACGTCTTTGTCTTTTACTTATATTCATTTGCTTGGTTCCTCTAAAAGGTCTATAAATTCAACCGCATCGGTTTCAAGCCTTAATATCAGTTTATCCACCATCATATTTAAAATATGATATCCCACAAAAGCAAGGATACCCACCATTAAACCGGCGGCAGAAGTGATCATTTTTACATATAACCCACCGGATATAACGCCAATACTAAAATTATCTGTCTTCGAGATATCGAAAAATATTTTGATAACACCGGCAATGGTGCCCAAAAAGCCAAACATAGGGGCAATGCCGGCAACAATACCTAAAATGCCAATATTCTTTTCCAGCTTTGATACTTCCAGTTTTCCCACGTTTTCAATGGCGCCTTCAATGTCTTTTATGGGGCGGCCGATACGTAATAAGCCTTTTTGCAGCATGCGGCCAAGCGGTGTATTGCTGTTGCGGCAAATGGCCTTAGCCGACTCGAGGTTACCTGTCATGATGCTCGATCGTATTTGTACCATCAAGCCCGTATCAACTTTGGAGGCTTTGCGGATGGTAAAATACCGCTCAAAGAATATTACAAGCCCCAATATGGCTAAAGCGCCTATCGGCGCCATCAGCCACCCGCCTTTTATCAGCAGGTCGCCAAAACGCAATTCCTGGTCGGGCAGGGGGGCCAGTTGCTGGCCAGCGCCTTTTGCCGTATCTATTACATGGTGCGCTGTATCAACTGCCTGTAAAAATAATAATGTCATTATTTGGGTTTTATTTCTAACGGTTCCGAACTCCTATTTATTTTCCCTGCTTGTATCAAAGCCTTCATAGCGGAATCCGCTTTAGCATATGTGGGAAATGTACCGACGGATACTTTAATGAAAGGACCGGGTGCATCCAGAACGATATGCGCATTTGGCAGACCAAGTGACCTAAAATTTGCAACGGCTGCATTTTCCTTTGCCAAAAATCTCGAGTGACTTGCGATAACTTCAAACCTTGACTGTTTAGCGGTATCGGCAGGGTTTGTTTTTGCAGAGGCGCTACTTCCGGAGACTGTTTTTTTAGTGCTATCTGCTTTTATCCCGTTGTGGTAAGCCGGTCCTACCGTGTCCTCCTTTTTCCCGATAACTTTATTATACACCGCCTTTACTTTATCAAACGCTGCCGGATAAAACTTGTAAACGCCAAACAAGGCAAGGGCGATTACCGTTAATATGATCAATAAAACGAGCCAGATGTTTACGCGCCTTTTGTGCTCGGGTTCTTCTTCAAAATATTGCGGTTGTTCAATAACCTTCGCGGGCGGGGCGGCTGCGGCTGGCGCAGACTGATTTTCCGCAAAAGCCGGTTTGGGATGCTCAGGATATAGGGGCTGCCCCAATTTATACACATTTATTTGCGGATAGCCATAAAACGCAGGATCGGCGGCAATTTTATCGTTCGCCTTAAAAACCAGCTGGCCCTGGTCGGTGTAAAATAAGCCCAGGTCGGCAAACAAGTATTTACCTCTTGAAGCCTCTTCCTTTAATTTGCTGATAAACTTTTCGGCAAAGTATTTTGACGAGGCCAGGGATATGTTTTTTTTGTCGGCAACGTACTGTGCAAAAGTATCATCATCCTTTGGCTGCGCCACAAATTTTACCTGGTGATATGGCGGATAAAACCTGGCTTCTTTTTCGTTATAATATGCACTTACACGTGTCCGCACAAAATAGCCCAGGCCAGGTACGCTCACTTCGTCCATCTGTCCTAATAATTCGCTTAAATAATCAGCTAAATTCATTTTGCTAAAAGTACGGTTTATTATAAATATTTAAAAAGCAAAGCCAACGCCGCCAAATATATTAAATCCGTAGTCGGGATAATAGAGCCAGGTTTGATTTGTTCCGTTCAGGAGATTATTAACGTTCACGAAAATTGATATTTTTTTAGCGGCTTTATATTCAACACCACCGCTAAGATCAACAAATGAGCTGATGGTAGTTGGCGCAGTGCTGCCGGTTTTTGCCGGATAAGGGTCAAGGGCGGAGCCGCGGAAAAGCAGCGTACCTTTAACGTCGACTTTATCACTTATATGTAATACCGTACCGCCGGTCAGTTTATATTTCGGCAGGTTCCAGGGTTGGGCAACCGTTGCCATTTGATAGTTTTTAACTTCAACACGGCCAAAAATATCCACGTCTTCAGAGGCTTTATAGTCCAGTTCGCCGTTTAAACCGCTTACGTGTGAGCTTCCGTCATCATATATTACCTGGAACCTGTTATATCCTTTAGTGAAATCAAAATTGCTTACAAATAGCGGCATGTCTTTTACTTCATCGCGGAAAATAGTCACCTTAAAACCCAGGCCAGGCGCTATTGTGCCTTTCAGGCCGGCTGCAAGATCCAACTGGTCGATCGAATTTTTGATGGAGAGATCCTGCCCCAGGAAAGGATTAGTTGTGTAAAAATCAAGCAGGGATGATTTATTGACATCGCCCTTTACCTCGGCAAACAGGCGTACATACTTTGGTATCACCTGGAATTCCAGTTTAGCGGCGGGGAAGATGTGGATTGATGACGTAAAGCCAAATTGATCTACTATGTTTATGCCCGCATCAATTTTATAACTATCGCCCTGAAATTTTATATAAGGATTCAGCCTGACGAGGCTGTTATTATAGTTATAAAGGCTGTCCTGTTGTGTACTAAGGTCAAGCGAGCCGCTTAAGCCTGCATAAAACTGGTGTATCGTCTCGTTTAAAAACCCCGAAAGCACCACATTGCTTTCCTGGGCCTGGAAGGCATCAGTAAACTTGTAGCCGCTTAGTTTAAAGGCATAGGTAAAATCATTTTCTACATCCTGGTAGTTTTTTGCAAGTTCGCCTTCGGCGCCAATGGTGCTGAAATGCTGCTTGTTTACCATTAAATTCGGCGGCGGAGGGTTGTTTTGATCGTACCCGTAAAAATAATTGCTGCTGTAATTATAAGTAATCCGCCCGCTTAACGAGTTTACGTCGCCTATGCTTTTACCAAATATCCCGGCTTGTTCTTTACTTGAGTTTTGGTCATACACATTCCCTTCCTGTGCAAAGTGTTTCAGGTAGCCGCCTACTTGCAAAGCCTGGTCGCGGCCATTATCAAAATAAGCCTCGCCATAAGTAGTTTTCATGCTGCCAAGCCCGGCTTTTATATAATTGTTTGTAAGGTCCGAGTCCCTTTCGGCAGGCCTCTTCATCGGATTAAACGGCTTAATATCTGTATTCAGTTCAAGGCGCTTATCAATCGGGAAATAAGTTAGCGGCGCTTTGAAAGGTGTTTTATCGTCAAGGTCGGGATTGATCCGTATTTTAACCGCATCAGCCAACACAGGCTTATAGGCTGTTGTTACAACAATTTCTTCCGACAAGGCGCCGGCGCCGTTTGGCTGGCCGCCTTTTTTAGTGGTATCGGTAGTGATTTTTGAAACAGCTTCGCCTAAATTTTTAGCGTTTGCTTTTTGCTGCACCGGCGTTGCCCGGACTACTGGTTTTCTTGTAACTTTTGCTTTATGCTTTTTTGTTTTTTGTTGCGTTTGTGCCAAAACAGGAACAAAGTATAATGCTAAAACTAAGCTAAGCAGCGCGTATATATATTTAAATTTCATTGCTTGTCTCCTGGTTATTCTTTGTTACTGTTTTTTTACATTAGTACTGTCGGGCTTTTGCTCCGTAGGGCCCGGCGGCGACAATTGGTCCAGCTTTTGTTTCGCCGTTGGGATGATATCATCATTTCCCTTGTAATTATCAATCACACTTTGAAGCGTAGCCTTAGCCTGGAAGGTATCTTTCAGGGCAACGTAATTATCAGCCAGTAAAATAAATGTTTTTGTTACCCAGTAATCATAATTGGGCAGATCCTTTACGAGGTCGAAACAGGTTTTTTGGGAGGCTTTGTAATGTCCTTTTAAATATTCAATCCTGGCAATGTTATATTTGGCTTCAGCTGCCGCGATAGTTTTTGTATTGGTTACCGTATAGTCTAATTCTTTCACGGCGTTTGCTGTATCGGCTTTTTTAAGGTAAGCCAGCCCGGCATATAAACCCGTTTTAAATTTATCTTCCTGTGACGATTTTTCATTATCGCGCACCAATTTTACATAGTTTAGCGCTTCATCAGGCATTTCCATCTGCGCGTAGCAAAGCAGCAGGTTATTTATTGCAAAAGTATAGTCTGCCTTATATTCGGAATTGGTTTCGAGCTTTTTCAGGAAAGGTACAGCTTCATTATATTTCTTCTGGCCGATATAAAGCCTCGCCATGCTGATCAGCGATTGCTCGGTATAGCTGCTGGTCCAGTCGTTTAAAATCACATTATAATCAGTAATAGCTTCATCGGGCCTGTTTAAATTAACCAAACTCTGCGCACGGATAAACCGGGCCTGCTTATCATAAATAGGTTTGGTAGGGAATTTATCAAAATAAGCGTTCACCGCCCCTACAGTACCCTGCCAGTCGCTCCGTAAATACAGATTATTTGCCGCCGTGTACATAATGTTCTCCTGGTCTGCCGCAGTATAATTGGCTATTGGGACGGTTGCAGCGTAGTTTATAAAGGTTTGCGCATCGCCTTTATCGGTATATATTTTTTCTATTTGCTTAAGGGCAAGTTTGGCTTCATCAGTCGACGAATAATCCTGTACAACACGTTTAAACGATGCAATTGCCAGGTCGTCACCTCCGGCGTTATAGTCAATAAGGCCGATAGTTACCAACGCACGCGGTACATAGCTGCTGGTAGGATACCTTTGTATCATATCCAGCAAACCGCTTTTTGCTTTCACGCTGTCGCCCTTTAAAAAATAAGTGTAGGCAATCTCAAACGATGCATCATCTGCATAATCAGATTTTGGGAATGAAGTGAGCACAGCGTTCAGTGTACTTATCTTGTTATCCGCCGACCCCTGGAGCCCCTGGATCATGCCGCGCTGAAACAGGGCGTAATCTTCCCCCTTGCTGTGCTGCTCAATAATACGGTTATAATAGTCTAAAGCTTTACTATAGTTTTTCAAAACAAAATAACTGTCGGCAAGCCTGGTTACCGCATCGTTTATGGTGTTAGGATCTGTCTCATCTCCACTTAAAAACTTTTGAAAATAGGTAGCAGCTTTTCTATATTGTTCGTCCCCAAAGGCTGCATAGGCGAGGGCATAGTTAGCATAATTGTAAACAGTGGTTTCGCTTGCGTCCGGTAAATCCAAAAACGTTTCAAATGTCTCAACCGATTCCTTGTACTTGCGCACTTCGTACATCGATTCAGCCATCCAATAGGTAGCCAGGGCCTCAATATGAGGATCAACAGGTTTTTTTAACGACCGCAGAAAAATCCCGATGGCATTTTCAAAGGCGCGTTCGTTATAAAACTCGAGGCCGCGATAATAGGTGACTTTTTGATAGGCAGCCTGGGCGCTCGCGGTTTTATTTGGAATAGGCTCTAATATATCAACCGCCTCGGCATAGTTATGTGAGTTTAGCAATTCTTCGCCTAACAAAGTTTTAACCTCGTCATTGCGCCTTGATTGCGGATAGTTTTTCAGGTAAAGCTTGGTGGCGTCGAGGGCCTGCGTATTAAAATCAAGCTCGTATGATAGTTTTGCATATTCATACAAAGCATCTTCCTGCAGTTGTTTATCAAAGCCGAGTTTGGAGGCTGCCAGGTAAGCATTGCGGGCGCTTTGCTTGTTGTTCATTTTCAGGAAAACATCACCAAGCGTATAGTTCCCGTTCTGGCTGTAAACGTCGTTTGTTTGCTGCAGTTTTTCCAGCTCGGTTGTTGCTTTGGCGTAATTACCAATCTTGTAATAGGTATAACCCATCTGGTAGCTATCCTGCGTGTTTTGTGTGCGGCCCAAATCTTCATCCGCAAAGCGGCCATAATATTTAGCAGCATTTTGGTAATCGGCTTTGGCGAAATAGGATGCGCCGATGATCCGCAGCATTTCCTTTTCATTTTGCTGATGAGTACTATTAACAATGGGTACGGCGTAATTGATAACGTCATCGTACCGGTTATCCAGAAAATAAACAGCGGTAATATAATACGGGTAACTGCTTTCGTATTTTTTTGAGTTCTTTAACCTTTCAAAATTTACCAGCGCCAGGTGATAATCCTTATTAACATAAGCTATGTAAGCAAAATAATAGACGGCATCATCGGTAAACGGCGACCGCCTGCCTTTTACTTCGCTGAAAAGCAGCTGTGCGTTTTTATAGTCGTTAGTTGCAAAATAGGCATATCCTTTTCGAAACAAATATTCGGTGTTGTCGCGCCCGTTTAGTTCACTGGCATCCACTTTATCAAACCATGTCAACGCCTCGGCGTACTTTTCCTGTTTTGAATATGACCGCCCGATCTGGAAATATGCCAGTTTTGTAAGCGGGTTTTCGGGATGCTCCTTAATAAACCTTAAAAACATGCTCTCGGCATCATCATTCTCCAGTTCAAGCGCACACAAGGCTTCGTAATATTGCGAGTTTTCCTTAATCAATGACAATTCCGACTCAAAACGCGGCTGTGCACTTGTTTGAAGCCTTGCCTTTTCAACAAGCCGAAATTGTTCCGCAGCTGCAACATATTCTCCTTTGTCAAACAGGTCGGCGGCTGAATGATACGTATTATACAACTGGAAGGATGGATTTTGTTGAGCACGTGACGAAAGGACAAAAAATACCGGGAAAAGTACGGCGATATATTTATGTTTGGTCATAGTAGCTAAAAACGATTGGCGAAAATAACGAAAACGGGAAAAAGAATTCCACAATAGTATTGAACACCCTGTGGAGAACATTGTTTTTGTAACGATGATTAAACGACTGATGGTATGCATGTGGAAAACTTTTCGTGCTGTTAATAAATGCGTTGGGACGACACGATGAATCGCTGCTGTTCCTGATCTGCTTAAAATATATCACATTGGGAAGCAAAATATTAAGTAGCTGCGTAACGTTATTATTTTAACGATGATTAAACCAATTTTCATAACACGAGGCCGGCTTGACGTTGTATTATTATTTATTGTGCTATTTTTTTCAGGGTTTCGGCCCTTAAAGAAACAGGCCGCGGGTATTATTTTGAAAGATGAGCAGGTACCGGTAACGCCTAAAGAGTTTTATATAGCTAATGTACTGGACGAACGTGACGACCGGAGCGCTGTGGCATGGCTGTTACCGCCGGCAAACGCCGGAAATCAGGCGAAAGCATACCCTGTTGATTTGCAGGGTGGCGGTTTTGCCTCAATTAAACATTTTATTGATCATAATTTAGCCTGCGACAAAATGCTGCGGCCGGTGATTATCAGCCTTAAGAAATTTATGGTAACCGAATCCGGTTTGGCCAAAGGCCGTGTTGAAGGCAATATTAGTGCACTGATCTCATTCGGACTGGATCGGGGCGATGACGGAGTGCTGCACCTGCTTGATTACAAAGGAGATGTAACTTATACCCGCAATGCCGGGCCCCCGCAGGATATTGAACCGGCAATACGGCATATGCTTGAAAATAGCCTGATTTACCTGAATACCTGGATGGACCAGCAGGCTGCTACGAATATAAAACTGGCGAAAGCCGTAAAGATCACTTTTACAGATTATGCAGAAAAACCGGAGGGCGACAGTATTTATTACGCCATTAACAGGCCATTAACCTGGGACGATTTTAAGTCGAAGGTCGGCTCGGGCGGATTTGATGCCGAAGTATACCCTAATATAGGCTATGACCAGCGTGCCGAAGTTGCCAAAGGAATAATAAATGTGGAGCTGGTTATAAAAGTATGCCTGCCTAAAAGCGCTGCCTGGGTGAGAGATGGCAGCCGCAATGACTATAGCCTGAACCATGAACAACGGCACTTTGACATTGTTAAATTGGTAGCCGAGCATTTTAAAAAGAAGTTAAGCACCGAAAATTTAACAGTCGACAATTACGAGGGCATCATTAATGTTGAATATCTGGAAGCATACCGTGAAATGGATACCCTGCAAAAGCAATATGATGATGAAAGCAGGCACGGCTCCGACCAGGCGGCGCAGCAGCAATGGAACCGGCGGATTGACAAGGAATTGAAGGAATTTGGGGTGAAGCTTTGAAAGTCATTGGGTCATTGGGTCATTGGGTCATTGGGTCATTGGGTCATTGGGTCATTGGGTCATTGGGTCATTGGGTCATTGGGTCATTGGGTCATTGGGTCATTGGGAAAGGGGGATACAATTTAGTCATTTTTTAGTATAATTTATTGATTGTAAACAATTCACTGTAAATTCAGGTTATAATCAACTATTCAATAATCAACTTAATCAACCCAATCAACTTAATCAACCCAATCAACTTAATCAACTCAATCAACCACTCACCAGCCTCAATTATGCCTACCATTTACGAACGGTTAACTGCATTTAATAAAAACAGACTGCCCGACATGCTAAAATTAAAATATAAGGCTATGTCGTTAAATATATTTGGCTTTTACAGGGGTACCTGCCACTTGTTTTACGAGGATTTGTCAGCCGCTGACGCTCTCCCGCCGTCGCCTTTGACCTGGATATGCGGCGACTTGCATATCGAGAATTTTGGCAGCTTTAAAGGAGATGACCACCAGGAGTATTTTGATCTTAATGATTTTGATGAGGCTTTGCTTGCCCCTGCGGCCTGGGAAATTGTCAGAATGGTAACCAGTATTTTTATAGCATTTGAAAGTCTTGGACTTACAAAAGATGGCGCGGATAAAACAGCGAAAGCCTTTTTGAACAGCTATGCAGCTACTTTAAAAAAAGGTAAAGCGATAAGTATAGACCCGCGGACTGCAGATGGCATTGTACGAACTTTTTTATCGGCAGTTGAAAAACGAAAACAAAAAGAACTCCTAAAAAAGCGTACCAGGGAAAAGAAAGGGAAGCTTAGCCTGTTATTGGATAACGACCGGCATTTTGAAATAGATAAAGCGCTAAAAAAAGAGTTATCCGATTTTGTAATCCGCGCCATAAAAGACACTGCCTATGGCGCCTATGATTTTAAAGCCGGGGATTGCATTTTCAGGCTTGCCGGAACGGGTAGTGTGGGCGTAAAAAGGTATTTGTTTTTGTTAAAAAGCTTGAATACCAAAAACAAATACCTGCTGCTCGACATGAAGCAGGCGTTTGCCTCATCTCTGCAGCCCTACGTAAAAATAAAGCAGCCAAACTGGGGATCGGAAGCCGAAAGGGTCAATTTAGTTCAGCAACGCATGCAAAATGTATCGCCTGCCTTGCTGCACGCAACGGTTTTTAAAGAGGAGCCTTATCTGCTAAAACAAATGCAGCCCACTGAAGACAAGATCAATTTTGAATTGATAAAGGATCGCCCTGCTGAAATTGACAAGGCAATTAACGATATGGCTGTGCTCAGCGCCTCGGCGCAGCTGCGAAGCAGCGGACGGCAAGGATCGGCGATTGCCGATGAATTGATTGCGTACGGACAAAATGACCAGTGGCACGATGCAATACTAAATTATGCATTACAATATACCAGCCAGGTTAAAAAAGATTACAAGGAATTTCTGACTGGTTACAGAAAGGGTATTTACAATTAATTTTTGCGGTTTGCAGTTTTTTTTTGACAGCCAAACTTTAACAGCCTATTCCTCAGTTTTTCTGTCCAATTTTTTTATATATACATAAGAGGCTTTTTTACACTTGGCGCAAAAATATTTCTTAACAGGCAATATAAACTGTAACCGCTTTAGCAACCAACCCCTGTGCATTTGAAAGTGGTAGGGGGAGCCACAACGGGAACAATAATAGGTCTTACGGGGTTTCTTTTCAGCAGTCAAAATAAATCCTAGTTTAAGATAACTGCGAAAGTAAAATATTTTATTGAATCGCCCTTTAAAAAGTTCTAAAATCTACAGAATTAATAGGAATTATTAATTTGACTATTGATTAAATCCAAACATGGAATTTACGTTTACAGTTGTAGCAGGCATACCTGCGCAAGGGAAGCCAGAAAAGGATATTTTTAACAAAAAAACTCCTGTGTACCCGGGAATCGAGTTCAGCCTTGCACTTTGGACAAAAATAAGTTTTTCGTTCTGCCTTTATCAAATCACCACCGTTTAATGACATAGCCATTTTTTATAATATTACCGGTGCTACGTGTTTTCGAACACTAAACAAATATAGCGAGAGTGTTACGTTAAATGCAAACTAATTTATTATCAAATTGTTACGTGAATTTAAAATTTAGGGTTAAAAGGCCTCGCCGAGGGCTAATATCAGGCCTGAATATCCTTTGCTAAAACCATAATCAATACAAATGTTTGTATCAGATTTTTTGTTGAATTTTATGCGTAAGCCTGTTCCCGCAGCCGGGTTCAGATATTCAAAACGATAGCCTCCCGGCTGACTGGCAGAGTTTACATTGGCAAAAACTACAAAGCCCAATAAACCATTACTGGTAATACCCCTTCTGTATTCGCTTTCAAAATAAATCAAACCATTGCCCCTATAGCGATTTTGTTCAATTCCCCGGCCGGAACGGTTATAGGGGTCCAT
>Ga0206849_1078_pt1 | contig 15361 bp, 9 predicted proteins | sample Alteio_BWOrgCont_15_FD_152892 | JGI IMG/M metagenome (GOLD analysis project Ga0206849, IMG submission 152892) | Enriched cells from forest soil in Barre Woods Harvard Forest LTER site, Petersham, Massachusetts, United States -... | ecosystem: Environmental > Terrestrial > Soil > Temperate forest > O...
CGGGTCTATTGCCCCTCCTGAGCGCCTGGAAATACGACAGACAAAAAGTTGAAAGCATCAGTGCTAACAACCAATAAACATGGTTGCTGCGTAGGGCTGCATGATCCCGTATTAGACGCTATGTGCATATTTTACGATGGGATGAAAAAAGGACAATCTCCTTCTCATGCCGACAGAACACACTTCGATCACTTACTCACAGGCTATCGCGTTGTTCATTCAACCGCAACAAGTAAGTTGTTAAAGCTTCACTTTGGCATACTCGTAATTCGGCGATCCCGGTATTATTAGTTAACATATTTTTGATGATATCGGGCCAGATGATAGAAGTAGTTCTGTACGTGAGCTATTTAAAGGTCATGTCGTACTTTTACCGTTGGTACGGGGTAATTAAGAAAATGGAGCATGCTTCGTAAGGCTTATCGTTTAATGAATGTAAGTAAAAAAACGTGCTGTAATATACGGTACATTTTTTTTTCGCAGTACTTATCCCACGTTAAACTATTATGGAACCGGGGGTAAATTTCAATAAAAAACCAGGGCTGTTGGCCCCGGCTCCGTGCCCTGTCTCGCCTAAACTGAACCAGTAACTCAAATTGTTTTATTACAGAATCAGTTTAAATATCTTTTAAGTTTAATAAAAAAATCGTCCGGATTAAATGGTTTGGTTATATAATCCTGCATGCCAACGGCAATTACCTTTTCACGTACATTGCTGGTTGCCGAGGCTGTTAAAGCTATAATGGGGATTGTTTTATTAAATTCCCTTATCTTTCTGGTGGCGGTATACCCATCCATCACAGGCATTTGCAGGTCCATTAACACAAGATCGCTATGTCCATTTTGAAGCATTTCAACTGCAACAGCGCCATTTTCAGCTACCTCAACACTCGCGTTCCATCCCTCCAGTAACTGTGTCGCGTAAAAAACGTTGAACAAGGTGTCTTCTACCAGCAGTATCCGTTTATTTTTTAAATCAAATTCAACCGGATGCTCTTCAGTAAGGTTGTTTTCAACGTTTTCTGATGTTTTCAATTCAAGGGTAAAATAAAATTTCGAGCCTTCCCCCAACTCCGATTGTACTTCGATATCGCTGTTTAAAACATTAAGTATCTGTTTAGTGATGGCTAATCCTAAACCGGTACCGCCATATTGCCTGGTAATAGAAGTTGAGGCCTGCATAAAAGGTAAAAAAATGCTGTCGAGATTTTTCTTTTCGATGCCAACACCTGTGTCTTCAATTGTAAATTCTATGGTGGCCGAATCGGTTTTCAATTCCTTAAGGGCCACTTTAACTTTTATAGTTCCCTTCCGTGTAAATTTAACTGCGTTGCTTACCAGGTTATTTAATACCTGCCCCATGCGCAACGAATCGCCCAGAAGGTGATCGGGCAGGCGTTCATCGATATCAAGGAAAATTTTGTCCTGGTGGTCATCGGCGCCGTTGGTATTGGCATTTACAATGTCGCTGACCAGTTTTTTAACACTAAACGAAGCTTCTTCAAGATCAAGTTTCCCGGCTTCAATTTTGTTAAAATCCAATATGTCATTAATTAGTACCAGCAGGTTATCCGCCGACGTTTTTAATGTTCTCAAATTATCAAGCTGGTCTGGCCGTGTTGATGTGCAGCCTTTGTTTTGCACAGATAAAAGTTCAGCGCCTGTTAACTGAAAACCAGGCGGATCCGATCAGTATAGATGCTATTATCCCGAGATTTAGCTGGCAGCTTGATGCGGGCGATAAACGTAGTGTGGTGCAAACAGCTTACGAAATAAAGGCAACTACCTACGCTGTTTTAAAAAAAGGCAAACATGAGGTATGGAATACCGGTAAAGTAATGTCTGATCAATCGGTTTATGTGCCGTATAATGGCGAGACCCTCGTGTCCGGACAAAAATACTATTGGCAGGTGCGGGTTTGGGATAATAACGGCAAAGCTTCCGAGTGGAGCGCGCTTGCTTCCTGGCAAATGGGCCTGCTCACCCCGGCTGATTGGACGGCGAAGTGGATAACTCCCGGTTTTGCAGAAGATTCGGTAATGCGGCCAAGCCCTTTGTTCCGGAAAGGATTTTCGCTCAGCAAAAAAATAGCAACGGCTACGGCCTATATTACTGCACACGGCTTATACGAAGCCCAGATAAACGGCCATAGGGTAGGCGATGCCTATTTAACACCGGGCTGGACAAGCTACAACAAACGACTTCAATACCAGGCTTATGATGTTACCGGCCTTGTTCAGGAAGGTAAAAATGCCATCGGCGCAGAGTTAGGGAGCGGCTGGTACCGGGGATTTATTGGTTACAACCCAAAACCGGGTTTGTATGGAAATGATATTGCGCTATTGTTTCAATTGGAAGTCACTTATACCGACGGCACAAAAGAAACTATTGTATCTGACGACAGCTGGAAGTCGTCGACCGGACCGGTTCGTTTTGCCGAAATATATTACGGCGCAACTATTGACGACCGCATGCAGCAAAAAGACTGGTCGACCACAAATTTTGACGATAAAAACTGGTCGGGCGTGACTGTAAAGGATTTTGCGAAAAATACTTTGGTGGCCACTTACAATGAGCCGGTGCGTAAACATGAAACCTTTAAACCTATAAAAATATTTACAACCCCCAAAGGCGAAAAGGTAATTGATTTCGGGCAAAACCTGGTTGGCTGGGTACAGATGAAGGTGACGGGAAACGCAGGTAATAAAATCACCATTTCGCACGCAGAAGTAATAGACAAAGCAGGTAATTTTTACACTGATAATTTACGCACGGCGCGGTCGCAGGATGTTTATATACTTAAAGGCGGCGGAGAAGAAACTTTTGAGCCGCAATTTACCTGGCAGGGCTTCAGATTTATTAAGGTAGAGGGCTATCCCGGCGATTTGAAGCCCGAAAATTTTACCGCAATCGCACTTTATTCGGATATGACGCCTACCGGGACATTTTCCTGTTCAAATACACTCATCAACCAGCTGCAGCATAACATCCAATGGGGACAAAAAGGCAACTTTTTGGATATACCAACCGACTGCCCGCAGCGTGATGAACGTTTGGGCTGGACGGGCGATGCGCAGGCTTTTTCACGCACGGCATCGTACCTTATGGATGTTCACAACTTTTTTACAAAATGGCTTAAAGATGTGGCTGCCGATCAATATGCCAGCGGCAGCATACCCTTTGTAATACCAAATGTTATCGGCAAAAGTGCAACAGACGGCCCCGGCGCCAGCACAGGCTGGGCGGACGTATGTACAATTATCCCATGGAACATGTACCTGGCCTACGGCGATAAACGGATATTGGAGAACCAGTACAGCAGCATGAAAGCCTGGGTTGATTATATGCAGCACCAAAGCAGAAATGACCTCTGGAATACAGGTTTCCACTTTGGCGACTGGCTTTTTTATAGTGTAAATGATGATACAGATGGCAGCTAGGCCATTACAAATAAATATTTAATAGCGCAGTGCTTTTATGCCTATTCAACGCAACTGCTCATCAATGCGGCAAATGTATTGGGCAAAACAGACGATGCAGCTAATTATACCGCATTGCTTGCAAAAATTAAAGATGCTTATTTAAGGGAATATGTAACGCCAAACGGGCTTATCTCGTCAGACACTCAAACTGCCTATGTGCTTGCATTACAGTTTGATATGCTGCCTGAAAATTTAAGGGCGCAGGCGGCAGACAGGCTTGTCAGAAACATCAGGCGATATGATGACCATTTAACCACCGGGTTTTTGGGCACACCGTACCTATGCCATGTGCTCAGCCGTTTTGGGCATGCCGATATGGCCTACCGTCTTTTGCTGCAGGATACTTATCCATCCTGGTTATACCCGGTAAAAATGGGTGCGACTACTATTTGGGAAAGATGGGATGGCATAAAACCCGATGGCTCGTTTGAAACACCAACCATGAATTCTTACAATCATTACGCCTATGGCGCAATTGGCGATTGGATGTACAGGGTTATTGCAGGCATCGATACAAAAACAGAGGGCGCCGGCTATAAGCAAATTATTATAAAACCAACTATCGGCGGCGGCTTAGACAGCGCGTATGCGGACTATGAAACCAATTATGGCAAGATAAGCTCGCATTGGAAATTGAAGGGTGGTAGCCTCACGCTCGACGTACAGATCCCTCCAAATGCCACCGCAACGGTTTATATCCCGGCAAATAGCAGCGGTACAGTTATGGAAAGCGGTAAACCAATTGCTTCGGAACCGGACATTAAAACAGGCGCCCCCGAAACAGGCTATGTTGTGGTAAATATAGGCTCGGGGATATACCATTTTAGCGCTGCGGCCACAAATCCGTAGGAGACGCGACGCATCGCGTCGCTATGGGGATGAATAAACGGCATTCGGGAGACGCAAAATGTTGCGTCTCCACATAAAATAAACACATGGAGACAATTTTCGGCGTTTTTTTTCATTTTATCGGGGGCTTTGCTTCGGGAAGTTTTTATATTCCCTATAAAAAGGTAAAGGGCTGGGCATGGGAAAGCTTTTGGATAGTTGGGGGTATTTTTTCGTGGTTCATTGTTCCGCCCCTTGCTGCCTGGCTCACTATTCCCGGCTTCGCTGAAATTATAAAAAACACAGGTTTTAATGTGCTGGGATGGACTTACCTCATGGGTCTTTTATGGGGTATCGGCGGACTGACTTACGGCTTGGGTGTCCGTTACCTCGGCGTATCTTTAGGCAGTACCATTATATTGGGCCTTTGTGCGGTTTTTGGCGCGCTGGTGCCATCGGTTTATTATAACTTTTTTCCGAAAGCAGGTAAAGATACCTTCACCATGCTGCTGCATAACCACTGGGGGCAAATGGTTTTGCTGGGAATAACTATTTGCCTAATTGGCATCATCATTTGCGGCAAAGCTGGCATGATGAAAGAGAAAGATTTGGCGAAAAATAGTTCTGTTACGGAAGCAAACAAAGATTACCGTTTTGGCCTGGGCATATTTGTGGCTATTGTATCGGGTATATTAAGCGCTTGTTTTAACTTTGGGTTAGAAGCCGGCAAGCCAATGGCCGATACCGCCAATCAGCTTTGGATTGCTGCTCATCATGCGCATAGTAATTTCCTGTTCAGAAACAATGTGACTTTTGTGGTTGTACTATGGGGCGGGCTTACTACTAATTTTATCTGGTGTATGATACTGAATGCACGCAATAAGACTTTTGGCGACTATACCAACCGGAAAACGCCACTGATGAAAAACTATCTTTTTTCGGCGCTGGCCGGAACTACCTGGTTTCTGCAGTTTTTCTTTTATGGTATGGGCGAAAGCAAGCTTGGCAATAGCGCAAGCTCGTGGATATTGCACATGGCTTTCATTATACTGGTGGCCAATATGTGGGGTTTGGTATTAAAAGAGTGGAAAGGCGTAAGCAAAAAAGCATTCGCAACTGTCATTACCGGAATAGCGGTCATCATTTTATCGGTTATCATTGTTGGTTACGGAAACTCTATTAAATAAATTAGAAGTGTGCAAGAGCCAGGTATCAAGAGCCAAGATAAGATATTTTACCGCCTATTCTCTTGATTCTTGGTTCTTGATTCTTGAGTTTTGGCTCCTGGTTCTATTCTAAATGACATCTATATGCCTGGTTTTAAATACGTAAGTTATTTGTGGGACGATGCCAGGGCTGCCGAGCTCGCTGGTGATGAGGTAGCCTTGTTAATTTACCGGTCTAATCTTTTAGGCGCCGATCTGCGCCTTACCAACTATGGTGGCGGCAATACGTCGTGCAAAGTAATGGCGAAAGACCCGTTAACCAACACGGAAACCGAAGTAATGTGGGTAAAAGGTTCGGGCGGTGATTTAGGTACATTAAAAAAAAGTGGTTTAGCTGCTTTATACATTGGGCGTTTACGAAACTTAAAAAACGTTTATCGCGGTATAGAACATGAAGATGAAATGGTTGAACTTTTTAACCATTGCATTTTCGACCTCAACTCAAAAGCACCATCTATCGATACGCCCCTGCATGGCTTTTTGCCATTTAAACACATCGATCACCTGCATCCCGATGCGGCGATTGCTATCGCGGCAGCAAAAGACGGTAAAAAAATAACAGCCGAACTTTTCGATGGAAAAATCGGCTGGGTTGATTGGCAACGGCCGGGTTTTGATTTGGGGTTAAAATTAAAGAAATGCCTTGATGACAACCCCGGTATAAGGGGGATCATGCTTGGTTCGCATGGCTTATTTACCTGGGGCGATACGGCCTATGAAAGCTACATTAATACGCTTGAGGTGATTGAACAATGCGCCGGGTACCTTGAAGATAACTACGGTAAAAAAGGGCCGGTATTTGGTGGCGTAAAAATTCAAAACCTGGCAGAAGCCGGCAGAGAAGCACAAGCCATGGCATTAGCGCCCATATTACGGGGGTTTTGTTCGGAAAAAACAAGGATGATAGGCCATTTTACAGATGATGCAAGGGTTTTGGAGTTTATCAATTCGAATGATCTGGACAGGCTTGCGCCAATGGGCACCAGCTGCCCTGATCATTTTTTAAGGACAAAAATTAGCCCTTTGGTTTTGGAGCTTTCGTTTGACGAAGACTTGAGCGATGTCAAAGCTGTCAAAGAAAAATTAGCGCCCGCCTTTGACGACTACCGAAAAATGTACGCGGAGTATTATGAAAGCTGCAAACACTCCAACAGCCCTGCCATGCGTGACGCTAACCCGGTGGTGATACTGTACCCCGGCGCAGGCATGTTCACTTTCGCAAAAGATAAACAAACAGCCCGTGTTGCCGCTGAATTTTATATCAATGCCATTAATGTGATGAAGGGGGCCGAGGCGATTTCGGAATACACCTCATTGCCGCATCAGGAAGCTTTTAATATTGAATACTGGCTATTGGAAGAAGCCAAATTGCAGCGTATGCCGAAACCCAAAACGCTTTCGGGGCGTGTTGCCCTGGTTACGGGCAGCGCGGGCGGCATAGGGAAGGCCATTGCCAAAAAATTTGCAGATGAGGGCGCCTGCGTTATTATCAACGATAATGATGAAAGCCGCCTCGCTGGCGCTAAAGATGAATTTACCAAAGCGTACGGCAAGGATGTTTACGCTGCGACATTAATAGATGTGACTAACAAAGCTGCTATTGAAAAGGCTTTTGGGGCTGCTGTCCTGGCATTTGGGGGCGTTGATATTGTGGTGAATTGCGCCGGTTTATCTATCTCAAAACCTTTGGAAGAGCATACCGAAAAGGATTGGGACTTATTATACGATGTATTGGTAAAGGGCCAGTTTTTAGTAACACAGGCCGGCGTTGAGATAATGCGGAAGCAAAATATAGGCGGCGACATAATAAATATAGTGAGTAAAAATGCTGTAGTATCCGGGCCTAATAATGCAGGATATGGCTCGGCAAAAGCGGCGCAACTACATTTAAGCAGGTTAAACGCAGCCGAGTTGGGTAAAGATAATATCCGGGTAAACGTAGTTAACCCCGATGCAGTGATATCCGACAGTAAAATTTGGGCTGGCGATTGGGCCACTGGCCGCGCAAAAGCTTATGGGATAACCGTTGAAGAGCTGCCCGCTTTTTATGCCAAACGGAATTTGCTTAATGAAGTTATATTACCCGAAGATATTGCCAATGCCTGCATGGCTTTTGTCGGCGGGTTATTAAATAAATCGACAGGGAATGTTTTGAATGTGGACGGTGGTGTCGCGGCGGCATTTGTAAGATGAAATGTGATTTTCTGATCGGCAAATTATGATGGTGTATGCAAAATATGTCAATAATAATTATCCAATGCCCCATAGGGGCAACCCGTTTGTAGAACACAATGACAAAGCAAATTGCCCCGTCAGGGGTTACCCAATTTACGGGGGGTAACCCCTAACGGGGCATAATTACTGATTTGATTGAATTCTATAAACGGATAGCCCCTTACGGTGCAAAAAAGGTAGCCGATGCCAATAGAGGAAGTTGATAACAGGCGGTTTGGAATTAGGATGAGCTATCAACCGACGACCGTCACAGGCAGAAGTTAAAACGTTATTCGCTATAAATTATGAACAGGATAGCTTTTAAAATGAAACTTTTTCCCGGCTTTGCCGCTGAATATAAAGAGCGGCACGACAAAATATGGCCTGGTTTGGTTGAACTACTGAAGGCGGCCGGCGTAAGCGATTATTCGATATTTATCGATGAAGAAACTAATTGGCTGTTTGGTGTATTGGAGACGAATAATCCCGAATTACTGGATGACTTACCTAACAACCCCATCATGCACCAATGGTGGCAGTTTATGAGCGATATAATGGAAAGTAACTCCGATAATTCGCCGGTAAGCATCCCTTTAAAAGAAGTTTTTTATTTAGCCTGAAAAAATTATGGAGCAGGATAAAATTGAGGAATATAACCACCGGCATATAAAAGAGCACCGGCGCAAATTTGATTTTGCTGCTGCTGATGTTACCAAGTTGGACGATGTGCTGCAAAAACTGGAGGCTTTTCAAATTGCTATTCCAAGCTGGGCTTTAGGTACGGGCGGTACGCGATTTGGCCGCTTTTCGGGCGGCGGCGAGCCGCGCAGTTTGGAAGAAAAGATTGAAGATGTGGGCTTGATACATGCTTTAAACCGCTCAAGCAATGCAATTTCCCTGCATATTCCCTGGGATATTCCTGAAAACCCCTCTGCAATAAAAAATCTTGCAGCTAACTTTGGGCTGCACTTTGATGCTGTAAACTCCAACACCTTCCAGGATCAGCCCGGGCAAAAACTAAGCTATAAATTTGGTTCACTGCATCACATAGATAAAGCGGTGCGGCAGCAGGCGATTGAGCATAATATTGAAGTTGTTAAATATGGTGTACAATTAAACTCGAAAGCACTGTCGGTTTGGTTGTCGGATGGTTCAAATTTCCCCGGCCAACTGAATTTCAGAGGCGCTTTTCAGCGTACACTGGACAGCTTGCAGCAAATTTATGAAGCCCTGCCGGATGACTGGAAAATGTGGATCGAGTACAAACCATTCGAACCAAATTTTTATTCAACTACCATCGGCGATTGGGGGCAATCATACCTGCTGGCTTCAAAGCTTGGCAAAAAGGCGCTGACGCTGGTGGACCTGGGTCATCACCTGCATGGCACAAATATAGAGCAGATAGTATCACTGCTATTGATGGAGGGCAAGTTGGCCGGATTTCATTTTAATGATTCCAAGTATAGCGATGATGACCTGACCGTTGGAAGCATTAATCCTTACCAGTTATTTTTAATATTTAATGAACTTGTCGAAGGTATGGATGCCCGCGGAATGAATCATGCCACAGGCATCGGCTGGATGATAGATGCCTCGCATAATGTAAAAGACCCGATTGAAGATCTGCTGCAGTCGGTTGAGGCGATAAAGATAGCGTATGCGCAAGCGCTGCTGGTTGATAAAAGCGTGTTGGTAAACGCGCAGGAGCAAAACGATGTTGCCAAAGCGCAGGAGATATTGCAAAATGCTTATCGCACGGATGTGTGCCCATTAATTGCTGAAGCTCGTTTGAGGGCAGGCGGCGCTTTAAATCCCATTGCCGTCTTCCGTGAACAAAAAACAAGGGAAGGGTTAATTAAGCAGCGGGGCGAAAAAACCGTTGCAACCGGCTTATGATATGAAACCAATCCCCGTTATCGCAGTTTTTGATGTTGGCAAAACCAATAAAAAGCTATTTCTTTTTGATGAGGGCTATAATATTGTTTTTGAGAGAACGGCGAGATTTAATGAAATTAAGGACGAGGACGGGTTCCCCTGCGAAAACATCGACAGTTTGAAACGGTCGGTATACGATTCTTTAAACGAGATCGGCAAATTAAAGAAGTTTAACTTAAAAGCAGTAAACTTTTCGGCCTACGGGGCGAGTTTAGTTTATCTGGATGAAAATGGGGACGCTATCGGACCTTTATATAACTACCTGAAACCCTATCCCGGGAACCTGGTAAAAAAATTCTACGCAGCTTACGGCGGCGAAGCCCAATTTTCATTTCAAACAGCCTCCCCGGCGCTCGGCAGTCTCAACTCGGGTTTGCAATTGTACCGGATTAAGTATCAAAAGCCTGAATTATTCAAACGGATAAAATGTGCGTTACACTTGCCGCAATATTTGAGCTACCTGGTAAGCGGGCAAAAATTTTCCGATCTTACCAGTATTGGCTGCCATACGGCATTATGGGATTTTGAACGAAACGATTATCATCAATGGGTTGTTCAGGAAGGTATTATTGAAAAATTGGCGCCTATGGCGCTCTCCGATTCAGTAGTTTTATCTTTGCTGCCGGGCAGTAATTATAAAGTCGGCATTGGTTTGCACGACAGTTCGGCGGCTTTGATCCCATACCTGGTAAGTTTTAATGAGCCGTTTATTTTACTTTCAACAGGTACATGGGCCATCAGTCTGAACCCTTTTGATCAATCCCCACTAACCAGGAATGAATTAAGACACGATTGTTTAAAATACATCCAATATAACGGAAAAGCTGTTAAGGCTTCCCGCTTGTTCAGCGGTTATGAATATGATCAACAGGTAAAGCGTATTGCCGCCCATTTTAATCAAGATATCATCAAGTACCGTAATGTTCCGTTTCAACCCAATAAAATGCGAAAATCGGAGGGTCAAAAAGGGGAAGGTCAGAACTTTGGAGGAAAAAGCCCGAAGGTTTTTGGTGAAATGAATCTGTCTGATTTTTCCGATGACATTTTTGCATATCATCAATTAGTTTTGGATATAGTACAGCAGCAAAAAATTTCAACCAGGTATGTTTTAAAAGATACGCCTGTGAAACAAATTTTCGTAGATGGTGGCTTTAGCAAGAATGCAGTGTTTATGAATTTGCTGGCTGCCGCTTTCCCTAAACTTAAGGTATACGCGGCATCAATCCCCCAGGCGACGGCTTTAGGTACTGCGTTTGCCATACATAGCCATTGGACTACAAAATCAATACCAGGGAATATTATTGCGCTAAAACATTATCCAGCCTGACAGCCGCCGCACCATAGGCGAGATCAATGGACAAAAGGGCCGGAACGTTAGCAAAGATTATTTCCTGAACATGGAAGCGATCCAAAGGATAAGCGCGACAACAACAATAATTAAAATGATCCCAACCACCATCCCTGCTTTAAAAATGCCGGCGATTACAGAACAGCTGCTTAAACAAGATATCGGAATAAGAAGCATAGAAAGGAAATATATTTTTTTCATATGGCTGAGGTTACAATTTGTTTTAATAATAACCGAAACGGCTGATTAGTTTTAAATAAATCTATTTTTTCATTTTGGATACCGGTTAATTAGCCCAAAAAGAGGCTGCTTTTTTCAATATCAAAATGATAAAAGCTATCAAAATGATAATCACACTATCAAAATGATAGCATGATTAATTAGTGTAAAATTTACACTATGTTCTTAAAAATCTGAAAACCAAATGTTTACTTTTTGGCTTCAGCGATTTCAATTTTATGGCATGGGTATTGGCTTGCACTATCTAATAACTATTAATAATTGATTTCACTCTTAATGAGCGTATTCTTTCTTTTACCTTTGTTGCCACCATCCGGGCGGCTAACGTTCTGTGCTATTTTTTCAATTTTACAACCCCCCATTTTATCCTGATACATGCAATCACACATTAAGAACCTTTCTTTCGCAGGTGCAATAATTGCTCTTGGCATTATTTACGGCGATATTGGTACTTCACCGCTATATGTTTTCCAAACTTTACTGGTAGAGGGCGGAAAGATAAACGAATCCCTGGTATTAGGTTCCATTTCATGTATTTTTTGGACGCTTACCCTTCAAACTACCTTTAAATACATCGTTATAACACTGCAGGCAGATAACCACGGCGAAGGCGGCATATTTTCCCTCTACGCGCTGGTTAGGCGTTACGGTAAATGGCTGGCTATACCTGCAATTATAGGCGCAGGTACTTTGCTTGCCGACGGTATTATTACCCCGCCAATTTCCGTAACCTCGGCGATTGAAGGACTAAATAACGTGCCGGCGCTTAGCGATCCCAAACTGCATCCTGAATTTATACCTGGCAGCCATCTTATTATGGGCCTTGTAATCGGCATTATGGTCGCGCTGTTTTTCTTTCAGCAGTTTGGCACCAAGGTGGTCGGTTCATCTTTCGGGCCTATCATGTTGCTGTGGTTTTTAATGATGGGCGGTTTAGGATTCCTGCAGGTTATGCACTATCCTACCATATTTAAGGCGATCAATCCATACTACGGGTACAAATTGCTGACCGACCACCCCGGGGGATTTTGGCTGCTGGGCGCTGTTTTTTTATGTACAACGGGCGCTGAAGCATTATACTCCGATCTTGGGCACTGCGGGCGAAAAAACATACAGGTTAGCTGGATATTTGTGAAAATTACGCTTATATTGAGTTATTTCGGCCAGGCGGCATGGGTATTGAATCAGCCGAAGGGAACTAATTTTGATGGCGTAAACCCCTTTTACGCTATTGTGCCCAATCCGCATTTGTTTATGATCCCTTGTGTGGCGCTTGCGACAATGGCGACAATTATTGCCAGCCAGGCGCTTATCAGCGGTTCATTTACACTGATAAGCGAGGCGGTAAGCATGAATTTCTGGCCGCGTATCACCATTAAATACCCGTCCAATATTCGCGGCCAAATTTACATCCCGAGTATCAATTGGATATTGTGTGTGGGTTGCGTGCTTGTTTTGCTTTACTTCCGCACATCCGAACACATGACGGCCGCCTACGGTTTCTCTATCACCATAGCCATGCTTATGACAACCATATTGATGTCGTACTTTATGAGGTTTGTAAAGCACTGGCCGCTTTGGATAGTCGTTATTATTTTATGCGTGTTTTTAACGGTTGAGTTCTCTTTCTTTATAACAAATGCCGCAAAATTGCTGAAGAGGATATTCTTCGTCGTGTTCGAGATCGGGTTGATATTTACCATGTATATCTGGTTTAAAGCGCGCAAGATCAACAACCGCTTTTTGCATTTTATAGATCTTAAGGACCAAATACCTTTATTAATTGCACTTAGCGCCGACGAAAGTGTAAGTAAATATTCAACACACCTCATCTATCTTACCAAAGCTAATAATGCCAAACAGATAGAAGAAAAGGTGATGTATTCTATCATGAGCAGGAAACCCAAACGGGCCGATACGTACTGGTTTATTCACATCGAAACCACAAACGAGCCCTACACCATGGAGTACAGTGTTGATCAGATTGAACCGGGGAAGGTGATAAGGGTTGAATTCAGGCTGGGTTTCCGCATACAACCCAGGGTGAATGTATTATACCGGAAGGTAATAGAAGATATGGTTGCCCGTAACGAGATTGATATTACCAGCAAGTACGAGTCGCTTCACCAATATAAAATTGCTGCCGATTTCAGGTTTGTGATCATGGAGAAATTCCTTTCGTATAACAACTCGTTTGGCGCTAAAGAAGGCTTTATTTTGAACAGCTATTTCGCCATCAAAAAACTCGCCCAAACAGAAGCAAAGGCCTTTGGTTTGGACACAAGCGAAACATACGTTGAAAAAATACCTTTGGTGGTAAAACCGGTTGGTAATATTGTGCTGAAAAGGATTGAAGGGCACGAATAGGCAAGGATGATGATATTGGTATTCATTCTCTCGCCATGTTGACAGTATCCCGAACGATTAAAAAAACTCCCGCGCGTAAAAACGGCGGGAGTTTTTTGGTTTTAAAATATCACTTTGAACTTAATTCCTTCTTGATCTCCTGTTTAATCTTCGCTGAAGTTCGGCAATTTGAATAGTTACCATTCTGCCGATTGGCTCCTTACCACGATAGGTAATTACTCTTAGCTGGCTCGCGTCCTTTGGTACAATCAATGGTTCTGTATATTTAGGGTAATACCTGTCGGGATATGAATTGTCAAAGCTGTAATAAATATCCAGATCGGGTATTTCGGTAGTCAGCGTTACCCTCATCAGGCTGTCAGCGCCCATGCTGGCGTCAAAGTCCGGGTCGTACATGCTTGGCGCATATTTTACTTCGGCCTCGTTAAGGCGCGGGAATTGTTTTTCAACCCTGGGGTAAAAATCATTCCAGTTTTTCTTTTCCTTTGGCGACCAAACCGATTCGGCAATTGCAAAGCCCCTTGGCCAGGTCATATACTCCACCTGCCTGAAGTTGAATACCTGTTCGCTCCATAGGTTGGCCTGACCGCCTAATATTAATTTAGCATTGGCGCTATCCGGTACAGGTTCAAACTGGTAGGTTTTATTTAAACGCAGGGTAGCATAAACATGCGGTTCCATAACGGCATCGCTTTGCATATAATCCAGGTACGCAAAAGTTGTGGGGCTCATTACCACTTCGTGGCCGAGCTTTGAGGCCGTGATGCCCCCTTGTATGCCGCGCCAGCTCATTACGGCGGCGTTAGGGCCAAGGCCGCCTTCGATAATCTCATCCCAGCCCATAAATTTTTTGCCCTTTGATTCAACTATTTTCTCCAAACGTTTTTCAAAATAGCTTTGTACCTCTTCGTATGTTTTTAAGTTTTCCCGCTTCATTAAAGCGGTAACAGAGTCACTTTTGGCCCAATAGGCTTTGTTACATTCGTCGCCGCCCATGTGGACATACCCAAAAGGGAACAACTGCGCAACCTCGGTCAGTACTTTGTCTAAAAACTGGTATGTTTTTTCGCTTGATGGGTTTAAGGTGTTATCAAGCCTTATGCGTTCGCCCGACCGCACCTGGTATTTGTCGGCGCCGGGAGTGCATGATAATTCAGGATACGATACAACAGCTGCAAGGCTGTGCCCCGGAACATCAATTTCGGGCATAATATTCAAAAACCGGTCCTTGCCATATTGAACAAGCTCCCTTATATCATTCTGCGTGTAAAAGCCGCCGTAAGTGCGCGGTTCATCGGCTGCAGGCGGCGGAAACGAGCCAAATTCACCAACTTTTTTAACATTATAGGCGCCGACAGTTGTTAAACGGGGCAGGCTTTTTATCTGGATCCGCCAGCCTTCGTCATCTGTAAGGTGCATGTGCAACAGGTTGAATTTATAGCGCACCATTTGATCGATATATTGCTTTACCTCTTCTTTTGTGAAGAAATGGCGTGACACATCAAGCATTAGCCCCCTCCAGCCAAAACGCGGATAATCTTTTATAGTAACATATGGGACCGTCCAGTTAAGATGCGGAACCACGGTAGTACTTTCTATCTCCTTTGGTAAAAGCTGTAACAGCGTTTGTACACCATAAAACAAGCCGCTGGCTTCATTGGCATTTATAACAATTCCCTTTTTGCCAACCCATAACTGGTAACCTTCTTTGCCCAATACGG
>Ga0206849_1079_pt1 | contig 15205 bp, 19 predicted proteins | sample Alteio_BWOrgCont_15_FD_152892 | JGI IMG/M metagenome (GOLD analysis project Ga0206849, IMG submission 152892) | Enriched cells from forest soil in Barre Woods Harvard Forest LTER site, Petersham, Massachusetts, United States -... | ecosystem: Environmental > Terrestrial > Soil > Temperate forest >...
TGCTCGATGATCTTGGCCATGGTGAAGGTTTTGCCGGAGCCGGTGACGCCGAGCAGGACCTGATCTTTGTCTCCGGCGGCGAGGCCGGCAGTGAGCTCGCGGATGGCGCGAGGCTGGTCGCCCTGGGGGGTGTAGTCGGAGTGGAGCTGGAAGTCCATCCTTATAGGATAAGGGAACAGGAGAACGGGAAATGTCAGTAGAGTTGTGGCTGATACGGCATGGCGAGACGGAGTGGTCGCTGGATGGGCGGCATACAAGCTGGACGGAGATTCCGCTGACCGAGCATGGACGCCGGCGTGCGGAGGAGCTGCGGGACTATTTAAAGGATGTGAAGTTTGCGGCGGTGCTGGTGAACCCAAGGCAGCGAGCGCAGGAGACTTGCAGGATTGCCGGGTTCGGCGACGTGGCCGTGGTAGACGACGGGCTGCAGGAATGGAACTACGGCGAGAGCGAGGGCAAGACCACGGCGGAGATGCGGAAGAAATATGGGCCGGAGTGGAGCGTGTGGAACAGTGAGATTGTGGGTGGTGAGAGCGTGGAGCAGGTGGGAACGAGGGCTGATGGGGTGATTGCGAGAGCTGTGGTTGCGGCAGGTGCGGATGGGAAGGTTGCGCTGTTTGCGCATGCGCATATTTTGCGGATTCTGGCGGCGCGATGGATCGGGTTGGAGGCCAGGGCGGGGGCTCTGTTTGCGCTGGGGACAGGGAGCGTGAGTGTGCTGGGTTGGGAGCGCGAGACGCGAGTGATCCAGAACTGGAACCGGGGATTTGAGTAGGGCTAGAGATACTTGACGTGCTCGGGCTGGACGCCCATGCCGATGAAGCGGGCGGCTAGATGAGGGAAACCCGGAAAGCCAATAATCATGCGGAATAGGAGAGGCGGGGTGAAGGGGCCGGGGTTGTGGAGAACGTGGGTGAGCATCTTGTGGGCGAAGACCTGGAAAGACTGGGTTTTGCGTACTGCGGCTTCGCGATAGTTTTGCACGGTGCGGAGATCGTGGACTGTGAGGGAGTTGCTTAGCAAGGACTCGGTGAGGATGTTGGCGGTGGCGACGGCGTCCTGAAGGGCGATGTTGATGCCGATGCCACCGACTGGGGACATGGCGTGTGCGGCGTCGCCGATGCAGAGCAGGCCGGGGCGGCACCAGTCGCGCAGGCGGTTGACTTGTACGGTGAGGAGCTTCACTTTGTCCCAGGAGTCGATTTCTGCAGTCCGGCCTTCGAGGAAGGGAACGATGCGGGCGAGACTTTGGTGGAACGCGTCGAGTCCTTCCTGCTGGATCTGAGCGAAGGCACCTTTGGCGATGATGTAGCCGATCTGAAAGTATTCCACGCGATCGATAAGGACGACGAGGCGACCGTAGTTGACGTAGCCCAGACCGTTTTCCGGATCGGTGGGTTGACGGGAGATGCGGAGCCATAGGACGTCAATGGGAACGCCGTAGTCGACGAGAGGGAGATGGGCGGCTTCGCGCGAGATGGGGTGGCGGCCGTCGCAGCCTACGGTGAGGGTGGCTGGGATTTCTACGGGGCCATTGGGGGTTTTGGCGATGACGCCGGTGACAGTGCCGTCCGAATTTTGAAGGAGGCCAGTGGCCTCCCAGCCCATGCGAAGAGTGAAGCTCGGGAAGCGAGAGGCTTCCTGTGCGAGGAAGTTGAGGAAGTCCCACTGGGGCATGAGGGCGACGAATTTGGCGTGAGTGGGGAGGTGAGAGAGATCGGCCATGGTGTAGGTGCGATTGCCGAAAAGGCCGGAGAGGCGGACAAGTTCGGAGTGAGGGGTGGTTAGGAATTTGTCGAGCAGGCCGAGCTCGTAGAGGACTTCGAGAGTGGAGGGATGTATGGTGTCGCCTCGGAAGTCGCGAAAGAAGTCGGTGTGTTTTTCCAGGACGGTTACGGCGATGCCCTGGCGGGCGAGGAGGTAGCCGAGCATGATTCCGGCAGGGCCTCCGCCGATGATGCAGCAGGTGGTGGCGAGTTGATTTTCGTCAGCGCTCATTGGGGATGAGGGTAGCACCTGTTTTTGGAAGGTCAAAACCCGATTGTCGAAGGGTTCCGGGAGCTTGGCGTGCTAGATTCAACGCATCCCTTTGGATGCAGGAGAACACGGATGCGTTTGCGACTGGTAGTTTCCGGGGTTGTTTTTTGTGGTGTGGTGGCGGGAGCGTTTGCGCGGGCTGGGCAGGCCGCATCGAGTGATGAGGCGCAGGGCAAGGTTTGGTGGGCTCGGGTGGAGTACCTGGCAGATCCATCGATGAAGGGACGGCTCACAGGAAGTGAGGAGTATTTAAAGGCCGCGGCATATGTGGTCGATCAATTCAAATCGTTTGGATTGACGCCTGCCGGAGTGAATGGAAGTTTTTATCAGCCGGTCAATTTTGATGTTCAGCGGGTGATTGCTAGTAAGTCGTCGATGAATCTTGTGGTGGATGGCAAGGTGACGCCGCTGGCGTTGGGCGAGGATGCGATTCTTGGTTCGAGATCGGCGCAGTTGAAGGAAGTGAATGCGCCACTGGTGTTTATCGGCTATGGATTGCATCTGCCGGAGTCGAAGTATGACGACTTTGATTCGGCGGAGGTGCCTTGGAAGGAGTTGAAGGGAAAGATTGTTGTGTATATCAATGGAGGGCCAGCGGACTTGCCGGGGCCGTTGAAGTCTTATGCGCGGACGGCTCCGTTTGCTAAGGCGTTGCTTGATGCGGGTGCCGTGGGATCGATTTCGATTCCGACTCCTAAGTCAATGGATTTTGGGTGGCAGAGGGTGGCGAGCAGCGCTTCGCAGCCGGGGATGCGGCTAGCGGTTGCTCCGGATGCTGATGCTGTGGCAGCGAAGCACCCGGCGCTTGCGGATGTGCACAGCACGATGTTTTCGGCTACGTTCAATCCGGCGCAGGCAGAGAAGTTGTTTGCCGGGACGGGACATACGTTTGCGGAGTTACTGGCGCTGGCGGATGCGCAGAAGCCGTTGCCGCGGTTTTCGCTGAACAAGAGTTTGATGGCGACGGTTGTTGGAGAGACTTCGCATGTGGTGTCGCCGAATATTGTTGGGGAGTTGAAGGGATCGGATCCGGTGTTGTCGAAGGAGTATGTGCTGGTGTCAGCGCATCTGGATCATCTGGGAGTGGGTGCGGAGATTCACGGGAAGACGATTTATAGCGGGGCGATGGATGATGCTTCGGGTGTCGCTACGGTGCTCGAGACGGCGAAGAAGTTCAGCGAGGCGAAGGCGCGGCCTAAGCGATCGATGCTATTTGTGATCTTTACGGCAGAGGAGAAGGGATTGCTGGGGTCGAGATATTTTGCCGGGCATCCTACTGTTCCTGAGAGTGCTATTGTTGCGGATTTGAATCTGGATATGTTTATGCCGCTGTTTCCGCTGAAGAAGCTTCATGTGCAGGGGCTGGATGAGTCGACGCTGGGGGACGATGCGAAGAAGGTGGGAGCGCAACATGGGATTGTGATTGCGGCGGATCCGGAGCCGGACCGGAATTCGTTCATTCGGACGGATCAGTACAGTTTTGTGCAGGCCGGAGTTCCGGCGCTGGCGATGAAGTTTGGTTGGACGATGGGTTCGCCGGAGTATAAGGCGTGGAGGGAATGGCTGGCCGTGCGGTATCACTCGACTGATGATGATCTGACGCAGCCGGTGGATCTGGCGGCTGCAGCTCAATTCAACGATTATTTTGCTGATCTGGCGAGGGCGGTGGCGGATGATCCTGCGCGGCCGCACTATCTGGGGGCTAGTTTTTTTAAGAGATTTGAGGCGGGGCAGTAAATTCCGGCCGAATGGAAAATGCAGGTCCTTCGACTCCGCTACTCGCGATGAGACTGCGAGTAGCTTCGCTCAGGATGACATTTCAAAATAGAAATGGAATGTCAGCCATGTTGTCTACGGGTGGATGTTGAGGATTTGGAGAAAGTCTGTAGGGGCTTGGGCGATGTAGTCGGGTGGGGCGTCCTCTAGTGAGTGGGGTTTGAGGCCGAAGGCGCATCCGATGCTGCGGGCTCCGGTGTTGCGTGCGGTGAGGACGTCGATGTCGGTGTCGCCTATCATGACGGTTTCGGCAGGGAGTATGGTGTGGCCTGCGATTTTTGCGGCTTCCCCGATGAGAGCCTGGAGGCCGTGTGGGTCGGGCTTTTTGGTGTGGAAGCTGTTGCCACCGTAGTTCTGGAAGAAGAAGCGTGACAGGCCGAAGTGGTCGCAGATGTCGCGTGAGGGATTGACGGGTTTGTTGGTTAGGACGGCCATGAGGGTCTCGGGATGCGCGGCGCGGATGCCTTCGAGGGATTCGATGATGCCGGGGTAAACGTAGGTGAAGTCGAGTTTGTGGACGCGGTAGTAGTTGAGGAAGAAGGTGAGGGCTTCGGTTACATATTCTTCGTCGTGGATGTCGCCTTCGGGGTCGCCGAAGGCTCGGCGGACGAGCAGGGAAGCGCCGTCGCCGATGTAGCTCGAGATGACGGCCTCGGGGAGTGCGGGCTTTCCGAAGTGGATGAGGGTGGCGTTGACGGAGTTGCAGAGGTCGATGCGGGAATCGATGAGGGTGCCGTCGAGATCGAAGACGAGGAGGCGTGGCGGTGATGAGAAAGACATTATTTACAGCTTAATCGATTGGTCGAGGTGTAAGCTTTTCGCCACGGAGGAATGCCATGTGCAAGGTGTTTGCTGAATCTTGGAGCCGGCGGCAGTTTGTTGCGGGGATGGGCGCGGCGGGAGTTGTGGGAGGTTTGGGATGGAGCGGCAGAGCGGCATTCGCTCAGAGTGGAATGACAGGTGAAGCGGCACTGCGCGAGTTGGCGGCCGGGAATGAGAGATATGTTGCCGGGAAGATTACATCGTTCGCGGAAGATCTGGAGATTCTGAAGGCGAAGACGGTGAGTTCGCAGGAACCCTTTGCGGCGGTGCTGTCTTGTGCGGATTCTCGAGTGCCGGTTGAGATCATCTTCGATCAAAGCATCAACCATATATTTGTGTGCCGCGTTGCAGGAAACGTGGTGACGCCAGAGATTATGGCGAGCATGGAGTATGGTGTCGCAGTGTTGGGGATTAAGGCGATTCTGGTGATGGGGCACACGAATTGCGGCGCAATCGGTGCGGCGGTACAGGTTAAGGATGTTCCGGGACAGATCAGCGCGCTGTACCAGCACATGATGCCCGGGATCAGTGAGGCGAAGGGAGATGTTGGGCACGCGGTGAGACTAAACGCTGCTTTCCAAGCGCAGCTGATGCGAGAGAGTTCGACGGTGATTTCGGAGGCGGTGAAGGAGAAAGGCGTGAAGGTTGCGGCGGGGGTCTATGACCTTGGAACTGGTCGGGTGACGATGCTCTAGCTAGCGTGAGTGATGGCAAAAAAGACGGTGGCCTAAGGTTCTGGCCGCCGTCTGCATGTTTGGTTGAGACTATTTGACTTGAATATCGCCGGAGCCAGTGCCTACTTTGATGGTGGGGCCTCCGCCGTTGACGACTCCGCTGACGTGATGGCGGTTGAGGCTGCCCTGCATGGTGATTGGCTGCGAGACGTTGATGCTGCCGGAGCCGGTTTCGGCGTCGAAGTTGAAGCGGGCATTGCCTACGGTGAGACGGACGGAACCGCTGCCGGTGGAGAGCTTCCAGTCGGAGGTTGGTTGGCCGGTGGCTTCGATGTCGCCACTGCCGGTGCTGGCTTTGAGGGCTCCGGAGAGGCCTTGAAGCTTGATGCTGCCAGAGCCGGTTTCGGCTTTAACGTCGCCTGGTCCAGTCTGGTGGAGGACGATATCCCCCGAGCCGGTGCCGAGGGTGGCCCCGCCCTGGATACCGTTGGCGGTTACGGAGCCGGAGCCGGTCTGGGCCTTGAGGGTTGCGCCGACGTTTTGAATGTCAACGTCGCCGGAGCCTGTGGCGGCGTTGATATTGGAAGTGGCGGGAAGAGTGATGTCGTAGTCGATGCTGATGTTGCGGTAGAGATCGTTATTGTGGCGCTCGCCTATGGTGATGTCGTTTCCGCTCTGGACAATTGGCGGGTTGCTGACGATTTGCTGGATGCGGCTGTCGACGTCGTTTCCGCCGCTCATCCAGCCGTGGCTGGAGTGAAGATGAGCGACGATGTGGACCTGGCTGGCGGAGCCGGGATGCAGGTGGACGGATCCGGAGCCGGTGGTAACCGAGACATTGGGCGAGCCGCTCACGTTTAGAGTACGGTCGAAGCTGGCATCGGCAGCGAAGGCGGTGGCAGCGGCGAGGGTGAGGACTGCGGCGGTGGAGACGAAGACTTTGATGGTCATTGGATTTCCTCTAGTCGACTCTGATGAACTGCTATCTGAATGCTGACCTCTTTAGTGAGCCGTTTACCGGGAGGGCCGATTTTCTTTCTCAGCTATTGCTGCAGGATGACAGTGTCGCCGGGTTTGAGTCCGGCGAGAACTTCGGTTTTCGTGCCGTTGGAGATGCCTGCCTTGATGTCTACCTTTCGACGGCCGTTCTTCTGCTTTTGATCGGGGACTTCGACAGAGGCGTTGCGGTCCTTGTCGTAGAGGACGGCCTGCTCGGGGACGGTCAGGACGTTTTTGTGCTCTTCGAGGAGGATCTCGGCGTTGGCGGTCATGTTGGCTTTTAGCTCGCCGCCAGGGTTATCGATGGAGACGCGGACCTCAAAGGTTGTGACGTTATCCTTTTCTACGCCAAGTGGAGCTATCTTTGTGACTTTGCCCTGGAAGGTTTTGTCTTTGAACGATTCGACCTTGATACGGGCGGCCTGACCGAGGTAGACCTTGCCGATGTCGGATTCGTCGACCTTGCCCTGAACGTAGACCTGGTTGGTGTCCCCGATCGTCATTACGAGAGTGGCTGTGGAGCCGAGAACGAGGATTGAACTGACGGCGTCGCCGATTTCAACGTCGCGAGAGAGGATGGTGCCGTCCATGGGCGAGGTGATGGTGGTGTAACCGAGCTGTTCTTCGAGCTGCTTGAGCGACGCCTGGGCTTGGGCGACCTGCGCTTCGGCCTGACGGAGCTTGGAGTTGTCGACAGTGATCTGGGAGACGGCCTTGTCGCGGGTGTTTACGGCGGCGAGATACTTCTGCTGCGCGTCGTCAAGGGACTGTTGCGAGACTACTCCCTGTTTGGACATCTGGAGATTGCGCTCGTAGGTGTTTTTGTACATAGGCAGGTCAGGGGCTTCGGCGTTGACCTTGTCGTACTGAATGGATGCAGCGGCGGCGCGGGCGTTGGATTCGGCTGCGGCTAATTGGGCCTTCTGAGCCGCTACCTGGTCGAGGATCTCCTGCTGGTCGAGCTGGCCGAGGACCTGACCTTGCTTGACTTGATTGTTGATGTCCACGTCGAGGCGGGTGACGATGCCGGAGGCCTTGGATTTGACCTCGACCTTGGTGATGGGCTGGACCTTGCCGGTGGCGACGACGGAACGGGCAATATCGGCGAGTTCGGCCTTGCCGAGTTGGGAGGGCTCAAATTTGGTGGTGTTGCCGCGGGCCGCTACGGTGATGCCGAGCGCTACGGCAATGGCGAGGACGATGAGGCCAGTCCATAGCCAGAATTTCCGTTTGTTCTTACGCTGTGTAGCCAAGGGGTGCTCCCATAAGTTCTGGTTGATGAGTCGTCTCGAAGTTGTTACGCAAGAAAGTACCGCGGGGTTCCGTAGACGAGGGAGAAAGTTAAAGCAAGGACGCGAAGATGCTACCGCCTATATTTTGGACGTCCAGGCGACTGGAAAGGAATAGCAACTTTGGGGAGTGCTACGGGCGCATTTTAGGCGTATTTGCGGAGGACGCCCAGGACTTTGCCCTGGATGCTGACGCTGGCGGCGGGGGCGTAGATGGGGGACATCTCGGTGTTCGAGGGCTGGAGGCGGATCATGGTGCCTTCGCGATAGAAGCGCTTGAGGGTGGCATCGGAGCCGTCGATCAGGGCGACGATGATCTCTCCTTCGCGGGCGGTCCGGGTGCGCTCGACCAGGACGTAGTCGCCGGAGACGATGTGCTCGTCACGCATGGAGTCTCCGCGGACTTCGAGGGCGAAGACTTCGCGGTTACCGATGATGTCAGACAGGGAGATGCTCTCGGCGGACTCAATGGCTTCGACTGGCTGACCGGCGGCAATTCGGCCCATCAGGGGCAGGCGATCAGCGCCCTTTTTGCTGTTTCGGGGCGGGAGGACGTCTATGGAACGGCTGCGGTTGTGGGCGCGCTGCAGGAGTCCCTTGTTCTGAAGATTGGTGATGTGTTTGTGGACGGTGGCGAGCGAACTGAGTCCCAGGCCGCTGGCGATCTCCTCGTAGGAGGGAGAGTAGCCATTCTTCTGAGTGAAGTTCGAAAGGAAGTCGATGACCTCTTTTTGCCGCCGCGTGATTGCCATGGGCATGATTGTAGCGAATAAAAGGCGAATTGCAAGTGTTTTCTGGCGCAACCGAGGAAAGTGTTAACCAATTTAGTTCGAGATCGGTTTTTTTTGGAGTCGAGGGCCTTTTTTTGGGGGAACAAGAGGCTCGGATCCGAGCGGCGGATTCCCATTTTGAACTTCTATGCGCAAAAACCTGCAAAGAGTTCTTGTCAGATCGGTGTCCATGAACCAAGGTAATTGTATAGAGCGGAATTGGTAACGTGACTGCGGTACTGAAAGACTACCTGCTTTGGAGAGACGAAGAATGCGCGTTTTAATTGTTGAGGATGACGCTTCACTTGGGCTTTTTCTGCAAAAGGGCTTGAAACTGGAGGGACACGACGTTACCTGGGTGGGGGATGGAGAGGCGGCATTGGTACACGCCGCGGAACATCGACCTGAGTTGATTGTGCTCGATCTGAGTCTTCCCCGGAAGGATGGGACAGAAGTGCTCGAGGAGATGCGCGGCCGGTTTGACGACACGGCGGTGCTGGTGCTGACGGGCCGCAGTCAGGTTGAGGAACGAGTAAAGTGCCTGAACCTCGGGGCGGACGACTGTCTGCTCAAGCCGTTCAGCTTTCATGAACTGACGGCGCGTTGCCGGGCGCTGCTGCGGCGCAGAGAGCAGTTTGCGGATCCTGTGTTGAGAGTCGGTGATGTCGAACTTAACCGGATAGAGCGCAGGGTCGTACGAAATGGGCGGCTGGTGGAGCTTACGGTGAAGGAGTTTTCACTGCTGGAGTTCCTGCTGCTGCGCCGAGGGCGATGCTGCAGCCGGAGCGAATTACTGCGCGAGGTCTGGCACATGTCTCCCGATGCGGGGACGAATGTGGTGGATGTGTATGTGAACTATCTGCGAAAGAAGTTGGCGGCGGCGAGCCTGGATGGAGATGAAGGCTCCGTAATTGAGACGGTGCGTGGCGAGGGTTATCGCATGGGTTCGAAAAAGATGCCGGTTCGGCCTAGCGAGTATCTCTCGAATGCGGCGCTCGCCGGTGCGTGAGGCGATTACACATTCAGAGCGGACCTACACTGTCGAACGGATTGATGTAGCGCTGCATGGACTTTGCCAACCGTTGACGGTGTTGCAGTGCCGATTGGCGATGGGGGAACTGATCGGCGAGCCGGAGGCGATGCGCCAGGCGATTCGAGAGGCGTTGCAGGAGTGTGCGCGGTTGAATAAGACGGTTGGAACGATGCGCGAGATATTGCAGCAGATGATGGCGGATGACGAGAACGAGAGGGGAAGGTGAGGGGTATGAATGGGACACAGGCGATGTTAGCGGAAGGTGTTTCGGAGGTGGCGGCTTTGCGAACGGTTGTGCTGGCTAGCGCAGATGCCGGATTGCGACAGCGGCTGCGCACGTCACTAACAGGACTGCGATGGCAGGTGAGGGAGGCCTCTGGAGGAGCCGAGGCTATGGCGCAGTTGGAAGATGCGCGGTCGGAGGCATTGCTGGTCGATAGCTGGCTGCCTGACCTTGAGGTCGGCGAGTTCGCTACGGTGATCCGGATGCTGTATCCCTCGATGGAACTGCTTCGGGTAGATGGTGGGGTGGACGGCGGCGCCCGGAGTCCGCGGCGGAATGAGCTGCTGCACGCATTGCGAGAGGCGCAGGGCGCTACGCTGAACGATACTGCGGCTTGGGCGGCGGCTCCCGAGACTGTGCCGGTTGTCGAGAGTGGAGTGCGAGTGGTTCGAGCTGCGGGGCAGGCAACTCCTCCAATACGCAAGGCGGCGGATGGAGGGGAGTTGCGCAAGAGAGAGGACGATGCCCGACTGGATTCGGCACGGCAGGCGTTGTCGGTTCTTATGGGACGGAGTGAATCTGCCAAGAGCGGAGTGCCGAGGGAGAGCATGCTGCCGGAGCTTGTGGGTGCGAGCGAATCGATGCGGGAGCTGACGCGGTTAATCCGACTGGTGGCGCCGCGATCAACGACTGTGTTGATTGAGGGCGAGACGGGAACGGGTAAAGAGATGGTGGCGCGCGCGTTGCATCGCTTGAGTGACCGCGCGAACAAGCCATTCACTGTGCTGAACTGTGCTGCGATTCCCGAGGCATTGCTGGAGGCGGAGCTGTTTGGGCATACTCGCGGGGCGTTTACCGGAGCTGTTCAGTCGCGTACTGGGCGGATTGAGGCAGCGCATGGGGGAACGCTGTTTCTGGACGAGATTGGTGAGATGCCGTTGGCGTTGCAGGCGAAGATGCTGCGGTTTCTGGAGTGCGGAGAGCTGCAGCGGGTCGGAGATAACGAGACGATGCGTGTGGATGTACGTGTGATAGCCGCTACACATCAGCCTTTGGAGAAGCTTGCGACGAGCGTTGGTGCGGAAAGAACCTTCCGGCTGGACCTTTATCATCGGCTGGCGGTGTTCCCGGTGGAGGTGCCTGCGCTGAGAGAACGGTTGGAGGACCTGAGTTTGTTGGCGGAACATTTCCTCGAGCAGATGGGGCAGGAGATGCCGAGGAAGCGGTTGACTGCGGAGGCGATGGCGAAGTTGCATGAGCATCACTGGCCTGGGAATGTGCGGGAGTTGATGCACGTGCTGGAACGCGGCGCGATTCTGGCTGGTGACCGGATGGAGATCGGGTTGGAAGAGATTCGGTTTCGGAGAGTCACGCAAGGCTGAGTGGAATTGAATGCCCGAACTTGTTGTTGATAAGAGCGCTCTCATCTGAGGGCGCTTCTCTTTGGTCGCCAGACTGCATTCGTCATTGCGTGGAGATGATGCGATGCAGACTACGACAGGACTGAGCGACGCTCTTGGACAGTATCTTGATCTGACCAGCCGGCAGCTGCAGTTGACGGCGAGCAACATGGCTAATGTGGACACGCCTGGGTACAAGACACAGGGGTTCGATTTTGAGCAGGAGTTTGCGCGACAGTTGAATCAGAGCGGTGGGTCGGCGGCCCTCGAGGGCGTGCAAGTTGCGGCGCAGGATGTCGATGGGCTAGTTGCACGGCCGGATGGTAACAACGTCTCGATCGACCGCGAAGGGGTGCAACTGGCTAAGGCGCAGTTGCAGTTCAAGCTCGGAGCGGAGCTTTTGAAGCATGAGTTTTCTGGCGTGATTAGCGCCATCCATATGGATGCGAAATAACCATGAATCTTTTCGGCGTGATGGATGTGAGCGCTTCCGCGCTTCGTGCGGAGCGAGTGCGGGCTGAAGTGGTGGCCTCGAATATGGCGAATGCAGAGACGACAAGAACTCCTGAAGGTGGACCGTATCAACGGCATCATGTGGTGTTCGAGGCGGAAGGCGGCGGAAGCTTTCAGGAGTCGCTGGCGAGCCAGATGAGTGGTGGCGTGAATGGTTTTCGAGGGAGCGGATCGATCTACGCCGGCGGAGTTGGCATAGGTATGGGCGATGGTCCGGAGGAGGCGAATGGAGCGCCGGGAGGCGTTGCGGTCGCTGGTGTGATCAGCGATGTGAGTACTCCGCTTAAGCGGTACGACCCGGCGCACCCCGACGCGGGGGCGGATGGTTTTGTGGCCTATCCGGACATCAATCCGTTGACTGAGATGGTGGACTTGATGGGCGCGACGAGGTCGTACGGGATGAACGCTTCGGCGATCCAGGCGGAAAAGGGAATGGTCTCGACGTCGCTTGATCTTCTGAAGTAGTTGGTTCGGCTGCGAATTATCTGATGGAGTTCGAGGAAAGACGATGAGTGGATTGACTGGCGGTTCGGGAATGCTGAGCGGACTTAGTGTGGGAGCTGTGAATGACGGCTTTCTGAGCGATGCAGGTTTTAGCGCAGGGGGAAGCACCGGTGCTTCGGGTGTGCCGTTCGCAGGGATGCTTCAGTCGATGGTGGAGCAGACGAGCGCACTGGATCAGAAGGCCTCGCAGGCAGTGACGGGGCTACTGAATGGCTCGGGCGTTGAGATTCATGACGCGATGATTGCGACGCAGAAGGCGGATATGGCGTTCGAGCTTGCGCTGCAGGTTCGCAATAAAGCTGTCGGGGCCTATCAACAGATGATGGGGATGCAGTTCTAGGACGTTCCGTTTTCAAAAAAGACGTTGAGGCGAGATGGCAGAGACAGAACAAATTGATGGGACCCGGATGCAGCGAGCGGGGCAGGCTGGCGTTGTCCCGGCAAGTGGCAGCCCGGTGGAAAAGGCGTCGGCATTCGTTTCGAGCTTGCGCGAGCGAGTGATGGCGATGCCACCGGCGAAGCGGACCTGGCTGTTTGCGTCACTTGCGTTTGTGGCGGCTTTGGGGGCCGGAGCGATCTGGTTTGCAGGACGGCCAGATTGGCGAGTGCTTTTCAGCGGGCTGGATGGCAAGGATGTTCAGCAGGTTTCGCAGGAGCTGGCCGCTGCAGGAATTCCGTATGAGGCGACTGTGGATGGCGCAGGTATTCAGGTACCGGCGGAGATGCTGGACAAAGCTCGGATGGAGGTCGCGGCCAAAGGAATGCCGCAGACCGGGCGGCTGGGTTTTGAACTGTTCGACAAACCGAATTGGGTGGGGAGTGAGTTTGATGAGCGGGTGAACTACCAGCGGGCTCTCGAGGGAGAGCTTGAGCACACCATTGGGACGTTGGGTGTGGTGAAGTCGGCACGGGTGCATCTGGTGTTGCCACAGCCGTCGCTTTTTGCTGCGGAAGAAAAAGTTGCGAAAGCGTCCGTGGTACTGAAGCTCAAACGGGCCTCGGTGGATCCTGAACAGGCAGATGCGATTCGAAGCCTTGTGGCTGGGTCGGTTGAGAACCTCAGTGTGGACCAGGTGACGCTGGTGGATGCCGATGGCCGGGTGAACTTCAAGCAGCGATCGAGCAATGCAGCAGAGGCTGACGCGGAAGAGGCGATGGAAGCGAAGCTGGTGGCGATGCTGGAACCGTTAGCAGGGCGTGACAATGTTCGGGCCACCGTGAATTTGAGCTACGACGAGAGTAGCGAAGAGCGAACCGATGAGGTGTACGACCCAGGCCAGGTTGCAACTTTGACGACTCAGAAGAGTGAGCAGACCTCGACGCCACGGGGTCAGGCATCGGGGGTTCCTGGAACGGCGAGTAACTCTCCGGGTGGGGCACCTGCGGGGGCGGTGGCGGGATCTGCGGCGGCCGCTTCACCGGGAACCCCACCATTGCTGCAGAAGCCAGAACTACCGGTCTATCCGCAGCAGGGCTCGGGCGCTGGGCAGAGCATGCATCAGGAAAATAATACCTACGGAGTTACAAAACACCTGGTCCATACGGAAGAAGGGCCAGGCCGCGTGCGGCGGGTCTCTGCGGCAGTGGTAGTGAATGATCGCAGCGCAACCGAAGGGGTTGGCAAGCAGGAACATGCTGTGTGGAAGCCGCGTAGCGCAGACGAGATGCGCAGACTGGAGCAGCTGGCGCAAGCTGCGGTTGGATATGACGTCCGGCGCGGAGACCAGGTTGTGATTCAGAATGTGAGCTTTAGTACCAACGTTCCGGAGATCAAGCCTCCAGTGACGGAGAGGCTGATGGAGGAGGCTCGCGGGTTGCTGCGTGCGCAGCCGGAATTGGCGCATACGGTGATGCTTGGACTCTGCGCAGTTCTGTTGGTGATGTTTGTATTGCGGCCAGTGGCCAGTCAGGTTACCGCTGCTCTGAAGCAGCCGGTGTTATTGCCATCGGGGAATGCGATCGCGGGAGTTCTGGAGCATCCGGCAGAGCAGACTCTGATTCCAACGTCCGTGGACGAGCCGTTGCCATTGCAGAGGCCGAGAAGCCACGCGTATCAGTTGCAGAATGGAATCTTTGAGCATGTTTCGGAGCATATTCGGCGCGAGCCTAAACAGAGCACGCGTTTGCTCGAGGCGTGGATCGGCTCGTCGGAGGAGAAAAGGTAATGGCAGCGATTGCACAATTTTCGGGGGCGGAGGCGATGCGGCAGAATCCGCTGCTGCTGACGCCAGAGGCCGGGTTCGTGCCGGCGGAGATTCCGGGACTTCGGAAGGCAGCGATCCTGATGGTCGCGATCGGAGATGAGCTTGCGAAGATGTTGTTTCAAAGCTTGTCGGAGACCGACGTTCAGCGGGTTACAGACGAGATTACGCGGCTTGGTGATGTTCCTGCAGCTCAGCTGACGCAGGTATTGACTGAGTTTTACGGGTTGCTGGAGACGCAGCAATATATGGTGCGAGGCGGACCGGACTATGCATTGAAGCTGCTGACCGAGGCGTTCGGTGCGTCGCGCGCCGAAGAACTGCTGCAGCAGGTCAGGAAGATTCGCGAGCGGAATAGTGGTGATATGGCGAAGCTGCAGGACATGGATCCACAGCACCTGAGCAAGTTCCTGGAGAACGAACACTCCCAGACCGTGGCGTTGGTGCTGGCCCATCTGGATGCGAAGCGTGCCTCCATTGTCTTGATGAATCTTCAGGGCGCCATGCGGGTAGACGTTGTGCGAAGGCTCGCAGAGATGCGGCAGTTTTCTCCGGAGATGGCGCAGACGGTTGCGATGGCTTTGCACAAGCGAATGGAGAAGATGGGTTCGAGTGGAAGAAAGTCCTACTCGGGCTTCAAGGCTGTGGCAGAGCTGTTGAATCGACTTAATCAGAACGAGAGCAAAGGCATTCTGGAGGAGATTGAGCAGAGTGAACCGAAGGTCGCGATTGGAATCCGCGAACTGATGTTTGTGTTTGAAGATCTGGTGACCGTGCCGGCTGAAAGCATTCGCGAATTTGTGAGCGCAGCCGACAAGAAGACGCTCGCGATGGCATTGAAGGGCGGCAAGGACAATGTGAAGGCGCACCTGTTCAAAGCGATGAGCTCGCGAGCTGTCGAGATGTTGAAGGAAGACATGGAGGCGCTGGGGCCGGTACGGATGAGAGACGTGGGGTTAGCACA
>Ga0206849_1080_pt1 | contig 15072 bp, 7 predicted proteins | sample Alteio_BWOrgCont_15_FD_152892 | JGI IMG/M metagenome (GOLD analysis project Ga0206849, IMG submission 152892) | Enriched cells from forest soil in Barre Woods Harvard Forest LTER site, Petersham, Massachusetts, United States -... | ecosystem: Environmental > Terrestrial > Soil > Temperate forest > O...
AAATTGATCGGTCTGCAAAAGGTTTTAACTGATATATTTCCTATTGACTACAATGATAAGATGTCATTAGAGTTTGTCAGTTATGAATTGGGTAGTTGGTCCTGTACCTGTGGTAAATTGAGTGGTATTGCCAATCGATATACTTGGCACTGTTCCTCTTCCTCCTGTAAAAAATCTGATTGTTCTCGTTTGAATGATGAAGGGGAGTGTTCGTTTTGTCATAAAAATACTGCACGTTATAAAACATGCTCAAATTGTCTTTCCCGTGTGATTGTTCAAATGCCCATGGCGCTTGAGGAATATCGCTCAAGCGGTCAAACTTTTTCTATGCCCTTAAAGGCTAAAGTTCAGCTTATTACTTGGGATGTAGATGCAACGGGTCAACGACTTGTTCGTGATATTAAGGAGCAAGATATATTCTTTGCAGATGTCCCTGTAATGGCTGATTTATACGAAGAAGCTGGCCAGTTTAGAGTAGGTAATTTAGGAACTTTTCTAATCAATGGCGTTGATCGAGTAGTGGTAAGTCAGCTTCATCGTTCTCCTGGTGTTGTTTTTGCCCAAAGCAAAAAAATTAAGGACTCGCGTGGCCGCCCTTACTATGTTGCTCGCCTTATTCCTATGAGGGGTTCGTGGTTAGATTTTGAATTCGATAGCAATGATATTCTTTTTGTGCGTATTGATAAAAAGAAAAAAATCTTAGCTACAATATTTTTACAAGCACTTGGTATTCAACGAGATGAAATTATTCCTTTTTTCTATACTTTTGAAAAAATCATCGTTGAAAATGATGAATGTTATCGAAAAGTAGATGAAGATCTTATTGGTTTTCGTATAGAAAAAGGCATGCTTCCCGATAAATTAAATAGTTTATATGCCAGTCGTCGTGTTACAAAAGAAGTAATTGATGCCTTGACTAAGGCGGGAATAGATCGTATTGTCCTGAAAAAAATTGATCTAGCTAATCGAGTATTTTTTGCTACTGTTACTGATCCTCGTACCGGCGAGATTTTAGCCTCTCAAGGGCAAACGTGTAGTGTTGAGGTATTTAATAAATTAAAAAGCGATTCTCCCCTAGAAATACATCTAATTTCTCCTTCAGGATTTGTCTTTCAGCCCACAATAGCTTTGACGTTAACTCAGGATCGTTGTTTTTCTCAAGAGGATGCCTTGCGAGAGATTCACACAAAATTGTGGCCTGGTGATAGTTCTTCTACAAAAGAAGTTAAAGAGCGTTTCGAGGCAATGTTATTTAGTAACCGTCTTTATGACTTAACTCAGGTTGGGCGTATTCGTATGAATCGCAGGCTGGGTTTAGCTATAGCCGAAGACGTGCATGTTCTTACGCATGAAGATATTATTGCCACTATACGTGCCTTAGTAAATTTATGTGAACGGGGACAAGGCGAACTTGATGATATTGATCATTTAGGCAATCGTCGCGTCCGTTTGGTGGGTGAGCTGCTTACTAATCAAATTTATTTAGGATTTTTGCGCGTTGAACGCATTGTGCGTGAGCGTTTTAGGATGCAAGAGTCGCATGGTGCTTTAATGCCCCAAGATTTCCTTAATGTTAAGCCAATTAGTGCTACCCTGCGTGAATTTTTTGGGATGGGGCAGTTATCTCAATTTATGGATCAAACAAATCCGTTATCAGAAATTGCCCATAAGAGACGACTTTCTGCGCTGGGGCCTGGCGGTGTACTTAAAGATCGTGCAACCTATGAAATTCGAGATGTTCATACCTCTCACTATGGTCGCATCTGTCCTATTGAAACTCCAGAAGGGCAAACTGTTGGTCTTATTTCATCATTAGCTACCTATGCAGTTGTTGATGATTTAGGCTTTATTCAAACTGCATATCGACCTGTTGAGCAAGGAAAAGTACAAGATTCAGTAGTTTTTTTTGATGCTTTTCAGGAAGCTAATAAATATATCGCTCAAGCCGATGGCTTGGGTAGAGGAGTACTTGCTGCTGGTGATAAAATTGTTGCACGTCACCAGGATGAATTTTTGTATGTTGATTATGATCGTATTGATTATGTTGATCTATCTCCTAAGCAATTGGTCTCTGTTTCGACAGCTTTGATTCCCTTTTTAGAACATGATGATGCTAGTCGTGCCTTAATGGGCTCTAATATGCAACGTCAAGCTGTTCCTTTAATACGATGTCGCCAGCCCATTGTGGGGACGGGGATGGAAAAAGAGATTTGTAAGTCTTCGGGTGCTGTACTGGTTGCAAAACGAGCAGGAATTGTTGAGTACGTTTCTTCAGAAAAAATTATTATTCGGGCTCATGAAGAAGGTTTTAGAAATATAGAAGACTGGATTTCTCGAGGCATAGATACCTATTATTTGAGAAAATTTCAACGTTCAAGTTACAGTACCTGGATTCATCACTCGCCATTGGTAAAAATAGGTGAGCTGGTGCAGGTAGGGACTATCTTAACCGATGGTGCTGCGATTAAAGATGGGGAATTAGCATTAGGTGCTAATCTTTTAGTTGCCTTTATGCCGTGGCATGGGTACAACTTTGAAGATGCTATTGTTTTAAGTAAACGATTAGTTTCCGATGATGTTCTTACCTCTGTTCATATCGATGAATATGTGGTTGATGCGCGGGATACAAAGCTGGGACCTGAAGAGATTACCAAGGATATTCCCAACGTAAGCGAAAAAGCCCTAGAAAGTCTTGATGAAGAGGGTATTGTTAAAATTGGAAGTCGCGTACGTCCTGGAGATATTTTAGTAGGAAAAGTTACCTTAAAGGGTGATATACAATTTTCGCCTGAAGAAAAACTTTTGAGGGCAATTTTTGGTGAAAAATCTCGTGAAGTTCGAGATACTTCATTGCGTGTACCACCTGGAGTTGAGGGTACTGTTGTTGATGTTAAAGTTTTTTCTCGCAGTGGAGTTCGCAAAGATAAGCGCTACAAGGATATAGTTGCGCGGCAAACAGAAAAGCTCGAAGAAGAATTTATTTTGCATCAAGATTACTTGCGCATTATGGTAATAAATAAGATTAGAGCTTTTGTTGATAAAAAAGATGAAAATGAATCAGAAGATTCAGAGAACGCTAAGATCAGTGTTGATGAACGTAAGGTTCAAGAAGCCCTGGTACATAAACTACTAAATTTAAAAGTTACTGATAAAAAGACAAGTTCTATTATTGCCCAATTGAAAGTTGCTTACGAAAATCAGCTTCGTATTTTAGAAGGTTTGAAGCAGGAACGCATCAATCGCTTAAAGAAAGGTGATGTTTTACCATCGGGCGTTATTAAAATGGTAAAGGTTTACATCGCAAGTAAACGTACTGTATCAGTAGGTGACAAAATTGCGGGACGTCATGGAAATAAAGGTGTGGTCTCTGTAATTTTGCCGCGTGAAGATATGCCTTATCTGGATGACGGAACTCCTGTTGACATAGTCTTGAACCCTATTGGTGTTCCTTCTCGTATGAACGTAGGACAAATTCTTGAAACAGCGCTAGGATTAGTTGGGTATAAAATGGCCGAAGAGCTGACTCAAACGCTCCTAAGCGCGGGCTACGATAAAGTTAAAAATGATTTAATACGTTATTATGGACATGATCTTATTGAAGAGTATCAAGAATCTTATGGTCAAGATGCCTTAATTGAACTTGCTCGAAAGACTGCCGAAACGGGAGTTCTTTTCAGTACGCCGGTTTTTGATGGTGCTAATTTTGAAACGGATATCCAGCCATTATTGAAAGAATATAATTTATCCACTACAGGCTCTTTTAAGTTACGTGATGGTCGAACTGGTGATTATTTTGATCAAGATGTTACTATGGGATCGATTTATATAATGAAATTAAATCATATGGCGGATGATAAATTGCATGCGCGCTCTGTAGGACCATATTCATTAGTAACTCAACAACCCTTAGGTGGCAAGGCGCAAATGGGAGGTCAGCGATTTGGAGAAATGGAAGTTTGGGCTCTGGAGGCATATGGAGCTGCGTATACTTTACGTGAACTTTTGACCCATAAATCAGATGATTTAAATGGTAGACCTAAAGTTTATGATGCTATTGTGCGCGGCGAAGCAATTCCTGAACCTGGATTGCCTGAGTCCTTTAACGTTCTTATTAAAGAGTTGCAAAGTCTAGGTCTTCAAGTTGAATTACTTAAGGGCAGTAAGGAGGAAATCAGTGAATAAAATGCTGGAGCGCTTTAGGGAGTATATACATAGCGCTCAATTCAATGCTATGAAGCTTGGATTAGCCTCTGGTGAAAAAATACGCTCATTATCGTATGGTGAAGTTAAGAAAATAGAAACCATTAATTACCGAACATTGAAGCCAGAAAGGGACGGCCTTTTTTGTGCTCGAATTTTTGGTCCTGTTAAGGATTGGGAATGTAATTGTGGTAAATATAAACGCATGAAGCATCGGGGAGTAACGTGCGAAAAGTGTGGCGTAGAGGTGATTCAAGCACGTGTGCGTCGAGAGCGTATGGGACATATCGAGTTAGTTGCTCCTGTATGTCATATTTGGTACCTCAAAGGGATCCCGAGTTATTTATCACTAGTTTTTGATGTTTCAGTACGTGATTTAGAGCGGGTTATTTATTTTGATTCCTATATGGTTATTAATCAGAGTAAGTCACCTTATCCGCGTAAAGCTATTTTAAGTAGCAATGAATATGAGCGTTATAAAGAAGTACATCCAGAGGATCTGGAGTTTCATGCTGATAGTGGGGCTCAAGCTATTCGCGATGTCTTGCTTCTTATCGATCTTAATTTGGAGATCACACGCTTAGAAGAAGAGTATCAGCGTACAACTTCAGTAGCAGCGCGCCATAAGATAATGCGCCGCATTAAAATACTGATGAATCTTGTGCAGGGAAATATTAATCCTGCGTGGATGATTTTGGAAGTTTTGCCTGTCCTCCCTCCGGATTTAAGGCCCTTGGTGCCTCTTGAAGGTGGTCGTTTTGCAAGTTCCGATTTAAATGAACTTTATCGACGTGTGTTAAATCGGAACATCCGTTTGCAGAGGCTCTTGGAAATTGATGCGCCTGAGGTTATTATTCGCAATGAAAAGCGGATGCTACAAGAGTCAGTTGATGGTCTAATTGATAATGGTAGACGAGGTCAGGCTGTTCGAGGTACCAATAAACGTCCCCTTAAGTCATTAAGTGAGATGTTGCGAGGCAAACAGGGACGCTTTAGACAGAATCTTTTAGGTAAGCGGGTTGACTATTCAGGTCGATCGGTGATTGTAGTTGACCCAGAGCTAAAGATTGATAGATGCGGCTTGCCTAAAATTATGGCTCTTGAGCTCTTCAAACCCTATATTTATGCTGGCTTAATAGAGCGTGAATTAGCTCCTAATCTACGCATGGCAAAAAAAATGGTTGAAGAGGGATCGCCTGAAATTTGGGATGTTTTAGAAGATGTCGTAAAAGATAGGCCTGTATTATTAAATCGTGCGCCTACTTTACATCGTTTAGGAATTCAAGCATTCTATCCAATTTTAGTTGATGGGAAAGCGATTCGCATTCATCCCCTGGTCTGTTTTGCATTTAATGCGGATTTTGATGGCGATCAAATGGCTGTGCATGTTCCCTTAAGCGAGAATTCTCAAAAAGAATGTAAAACATTAATTTTATCATCAAATAATATTCTCTCTGCGGCTAATGGCCGACCGGTAATGGTTCCGTCTCAGGATATGGTTCTAGGGCTTCATTATCTATCAAAAATTAGATGTAATGCTTTAGGTGAAGGAATTTTCTTTGCCGCTGTGCAGGATGTCATTACTGCTTTTCAGCATGGTTCGATTGCTTTGCATGCTCGTATAAAAGTTCGTTTAGAAACTGATCAGCTCGTTGATACAACAACGGGAAGAGTAATATTGTTTGACGCTTTACCTCATGGATCTGATTTTGGCTGGATAAATAAGGTTCTTAAAAAAAGTGATTTAGCTAAGTTAGTAGAGAATATTTATTATCAATTTGGTATAGCTAGTACGGTAGAGTTTTTAGATAAGATAAAAAAACTGGGCTTCTATTATTCAACGATGAGTGGTGTCTCCTTTTCAATGGCTGATTTGGTAATGCCAGTGCATAAAGATGAAATTATTGCACGTGCAGAGGATGAAGTTCAAAAGGTTGAAGATTTATATATGAACGGGATCATTACAAATGGTGAACGTCATAATAAGGTTATAAGTCTTTGGAGTCATGCTGCAGCTGATGTGGCCACTGAAATGTCAAAAACTTTTGAGCAGCAAAATGAGCATGCTTTTTTGAATGTTGATAGGGTTGAACAGCCTTTTAATTCTATTTTTATGATGCTTGAGTCAGGTGCTAAAGGTTCTAAGGATCAAATTAAACAGCTTGTTGGGATGCGTGGTTTGATGGCTAAGCCGAGTGGCGAAATTATGGAAACACCAATCAAAACCAATTTTACCAAAGGCTTGAGTGTTTTTGAATATTTTATATCTACTCACGGAGCTCGGAAAGGTCAGTCGGATACGGCGCTTAAAACTGCTAACTCTGGTTACCTAACTCGTCGATTAGTTGATGTCGCTCAAGATGTTGTAGTGGCAACCCATGATTGTCGCACTTTAGGCTATATAGAATTAGAGTCTCTTAAGGAGGCGGGTGATGAATTGTATCCGCTTGAGTCTCGAGCATTTGGTCGTATGGTTGCTCTTGAGGTTCGTGATCCGATTTCGGGTCAGGTTCTGTTTAATCAGGGCCATATTATTGATAGAGGCGATTTAGAAAAATTAGCAAATTCTGCAGTTGCAAAAATGTCTGTGCGTTCTGCTCTGACCTGTCAAATCAAACGAGGTATTTGTGCTTATTGTTATGGACTTGACTTGTCTAAGGGTACATTAGTCGATGTAGGTACGACGGTGGGTATTATTGCAGCCCAATCCATTGGAGAGCCGGGTACGCAGCTGACTATGCGAACTTTCCACATTGGTGGTACGGCAAGTAGTTTTGGGGAGCGGTCATTTTTTGTGGCTAAGCATACAGGTATTATTCAGTGGCGCGGTATAAGGATTATTACAACAGCTGAAGGCAAAATGCTTGTCATGAGTCGTAAAGGTAAGATTGTTATTTTATCTCGTGATGGGCGTGAATTGCAGCAACATGACATTGAATATGCTTCTACCATTTTGGTTGAAGAGGGTCAGGAAATTAAAACTGGCAGTCGTTTGGCAGAATGGGATGCAAACAGTCGTGTTATTATGACTGAAAAGGCCGGTAGAGCGAAATATGTTGATTTGATTAATCATGTATCGTTAGAAGAACGATTCGATGATTTAACTAATCGTTCTTCTAAGGTAATTTTAGAGCATAAAGAAGAACGCTGTCAGCCAGCTATTAGTATAGTTGACGAAAACGATGAAGAACTAGCTCACTATTATTTACCCTCAGGGGCCTATTTGGCTGTAGAGGATAATCAGCAGGTGCGTGTCGGGGATGTGTTAGTCAAGATGTTGCGAGAAATTTCTCGGACCAAGGATATTACTGGGGGTCTTCCACGTATTGCAGAGCTTTTCGAGGCTCGGGCTCCTAAAGATCCTTCTATTATATCTGATATTGATGGTGAAGTGGTATTTGGTGGATTGCATCGTGGGCTGCGTAAAGTAAGCGTTGTTAATGGTGCAGATTCCTATGATTACTTTATTCCTCGAGGTAAACAGCTTACTGTGGTTCATGGTGATCGGGTTAGTGCAGGAGACCCGTTGACTTCTGGAGTACCTGTTCTGCATGATATCCTGCGTATTTTGGGAATTGATGTCTTGCAGCAATATTTAGTTGATCAAATACAAGCTATCTATTTATTACAAGATATTACTATTAAGGGCAGTCACATAGAGCTTATTGTGCGACAAATGTTGCGTAAGGTACGTATTGTTGATCCTGGCAATACAAAATTCTTGGTTGGTGATCGTGTTGATCGAATTCATTTACAAACGGTTAATGCGGCTCTTCAAGCAGAAGGCAAGGTTGCGGCTACGGCACGTCCAACTCTTATGGGAATAACCTTGGCATCATTAGTTACTGAAAGCTTTATTTCTGCTGCATCATTCCAAGAAACTACTAAAATATTAGCAGAAGCAGCAATGTCCGGGCAGATTGACTGTCTTTATGGATTAAAGGAAAATATTATTATTGGTAAGTTGATACCGGCTGGAACTGGAATTAACTCCTTTAAGGTTAAGCATTTAGGAGAGGAAGATTCTGTTTTTGAGCGGCAGGCTCGAATTGAGGAAGCTCAGCGATAAAAACAAGGAGGCGCGTAGCTCAGTGGCAGAGCACTGCTTTGACGTAGCAGGGGTCAGCGGTTCGAACCCGCTCGTGCCTACCATTCCGACGGCATAAAGTAGCTAGAGCTTTAAACCTTTGATCTTTTGAGGCGATTGACAGAGGAGAAGTTTGGGCAGAAAATAGGTTATAGACTTGTTAGGTTTTTTAGAAGGTATATTCAATGATTAATAAGGACACAAAAACAAAGGTAATCGAGCAGAATCGAATTAATGAACATGATACGGGTTCTGCAGATGTCCAGATTGCTGTGCTTACAGAGAAAATTCAAATGCTAACTCATCATTGCCAAGCTCATGTAAAAGATTTTTCTTCTAAGCGTGGTTTATTGATGATGGTAGGAAAAAGACGGAAGTTTTTACATTATCTTAAAAATGTAGATCCTGTACGTTATCAAAAATTGACTGCTCGTATTGGTATTAGAGCGTAACGAATTGATATGCGCTGACATGAGATATTGGTTTTGTGGTCAGACTGCTGTTTTGAAGGTAATACATTAATGGTAAAAAAATTTTTTTCCAAAGATTTTAATTTTGAAGTTACTATAGGCAAATATGCGCAACAGGCGGATGGAGCTGTATGGTTGCAAAAGGGTGGAACGGTAGTATTGGCTACGGTGGTTTCTGCACCCACAACAGACTTTCCTGGTTTTTTACCTTTAACTGTAGAATATCGAGAACAGCTTTCGGCTGCAGGTAAGATTCCAGGGGGATATTTTAAGCGAGAGGGTAAGTCAACGGATAAGGAAGTTCTGACGAGCCGCCTTATTGATCGTGCTATTCGTCCTTTATTCCCTGCTAATTATTTTGACCAAATTCAGATTTTGGTTACTGTTTATTCTGTTGATAAAGAGCATGCCCCCCATACCTTAGCGCTAATTGCTGCGTCAATGGCACTCGGCACTTCAAAAATTCCTTTCTTAGGACCTGTGGGCGTGGTTGAAGTAGTGCGAGTTAAAGGAGAATGGATTTTTGTTCCGACTTATACTCAAATTCAAGAATCAGATGTTAAGATTATTGTCTCAGGTAATGCTGAGGGTGTTAACATGCTGGAAGGTTCAGCTAGCCATATCAGTGAGCAGGAGCTTATTGATATTCTCTTTAAGGCTCATGACAAGATAAAGGATCAGGTTTCTTGGCAACAATCTGTACAGGAACAGGTGGGTATTGCTAAGCAAGAAATTATAGATGTAGCCGATTGGGCTCTTTGGGAAAAACAAATTCGTTCGTTTTTGGTTGATGAAAAGATACAAAAGCTTTTTGTTGCTGATAAGGTTATTCGCAATGCAGCTCAAAAGGAGCTCAAAGATGCTTTTTATAGCTCTTGTGAGGAATTAATTGCTGAAACTAAAGTAAAAACTTCGGTTTTAGATTATATATTTGATGCAGAACTTAAGAATCGCATTACGCAGCTTATTTTCCAATTAGGTAAGCGTATAGACGGAAGAACGTTTGATCAAGTGCGTGAGATATCAACTGAAGTAGGGCTTTTGCCATTTACGCATGGTTCAGCCGTGTTTAATCGAGGGCGTACTCAAGCTCTAGTAACTGTTACACTGGGTGGCGGGCAAGATGAGCAAAAAGTAGAAGAGCTTATGCGGGAAACGCTCAAAAAATCTTTTTTGCTACACTACAATTTTCCTCCATTTTCTGTGGGTGAGGTTCGGCCTATGCGAGGTCCGGGGCGTCGTGAAGTTGGACATAGTTACCTGGCAGCTTCAGCTCTTGAACAGGCTCTCCCTTCTAAGGAAGATTTCCCTTATACCATTCGTATTGTTGCCGACATGTTAGAGTCTGATGGATCGACTTCGATGGCTACCGTTTGTGGTTCTACTATGGCATTAATGAATGCGGGGGTTCCTCTTAAAAAAATGGTTAGTGGTATTGCGATGGGCCTTTTGTATAAAGAAGGTGGAGGCTTTCAAGCGCTAAGCGATATTAGTGGTTTTGAAGATGCTTTTGGACTTATGGATTTTAAAGTTGCGGGTACTAAGGACGGTATTACTGCTATCCAGATGGATATAAAGCACAAAGGTGGTTTACCAAAAGAAGTTTTTGTGCAAGCATTAACGCAAGCTAAAACGGGACGCGAATTTATTCTTGGAGAAATGCAGAAAGTGATGTCGGTACCAAATTCAAAACTCTCCGACCTAGTTCCACAAATTGTTTCCTTCAAAATTTCTCCAGATAAAATTGGTGCTATTATTGGTACTGGTGGTAAGACGATTCGTGAAGTAACTGAAAAAACTGGTACGACTATCGATGTAGAAAGCGATGGATTGATTAAAATTTATGGCCATCCGGGTCCTAAGCTTGATCAGGCTGTTGCCTGGGTAAGAATATTGGGCGGTCAAATTGAAAAACATTCTATTTTTCAAGGAAAAATACGCCGACTTGCCGAATTTGGCCTTTTTGTTGAATTAGTTCCTGGTGTTGATGGTTTGGTTCATATTTCTATGATTCCGCGTCATCTTCAACAGCAGATGCATAGTTTATTCAAAATAGATGATACTATGGAAGTTGAGGTTCTTGATTATGATGAGGGGACTGGGCGGATTCGCTTAAGGCCGACTCAAAATTTTGATCAACCTACTAGATAAGTATGAAACAACGATTTTCTGGGCGCGCGGCTGATCAGCTGCGCCCCATTTCTATTACTTATAATGTTTTAGAATATACTGCCGGCTCTGTGCTCTTTCAGATTGGGCGTACGAAGCTTATTTGTGCTATTACCTTACAAAACAATGTACCCGCTTTTCTTAAGGGAAAAAAAACAGGATGGCTTCAAGCTGAATATGCAATGCTTCCAGCGGCAACCCATGTTCGTAAAGAGCGTGAAGTGGTAGGTTGTAAGCGGAATGGGCGTTCGGTTGAAATAAGTCGATTGATTGCTCGCTCACTTCGATCAATTGTTGATTTAACTGCTTTGGGGGAAAGAACGATTACCATTGATTGTGATGTCATCCAAGCTGATGGAGGGACACGTACCGCTGCTATTTCAGGCGCGTACGCTGCACTGCGGGTTGCCATTGATCGTTGGCTTAGGCAAGGTATTTTGCAAAAAGATATACTCAAGGAGTCGATTGCAGCTGTTTCTGTTGGAGTAACTTCTGGCGGTTTGTTACTGGATTTGGATTACGCCGAAGATAATGATATTATCGCTGATTTTAATTTTGTTCTAACGGCTTCAGGCCTTCTTGTAGAAGTTCAAGGTACAGCAGAGCAAGCTCCTATTGATTGGTCGCTTATGCATTCTATGTATGTCATGGCCTTAAAAGGAGTTAAGGAGATTTTTGTGTTGACTCATAATGATCGACAGCTGTCGCCGGTTGAGGTGAGCAATTCTTCTAAGCCCCCGTTTAATTCGATTAATTTTCGCCAACCTAGAAAATCTGAAAATTCATGCGGCTAAAAAGTATTGATTTGTTGATACATGTTGGAGCGGCCAATTTTAGTTTTAGTCAACCAGGCGTTGTTTTATGGGCCAGTGGCCCCTCATATCCCTTCCTTTTTATTACTCGTTTTTTGTTATTACTCAAGGAAAAGGGTTATGATATTGTGCATGCTGATCCTGCTTTGTTTCTTCGAGGAACATTTGGGCAACAACTCTCTCTTTCTTTTTTGCCTGCCTCTTCATTTTATTGGTTTGGAGATTTAGCGGAAACTGATGCAACAACAAGAAAACTTTTCTTAGCAGCTCTCCTTAAATATGAGGGGACGGCGCATTTGGGTTTTTTTTCGCCAACAGCTGCTACCAAAGTAGGTCCCCGATGTTGGTCAGTGCATTTAGATCCCGTAGTTAATAAAAAAGAGTGTTATGAATTGTGGACATTCCTATTAAAAAAAAAGATTGGTTCAGGATGGGCTGAATCATTGGGTAGTGCTTTGCTTCAGGAACGTCAAACTGTTGGATTAGATTTGTTATGCCTCATTGCAGAATATAGTCGATTTATTGGCTCAGATCTTCAGTTTTTTATTGAGGAATGGCTTCCTCAATTAATTGAAGGGGAAGAGTCGCTTTTTCAATTGGCAAGTGCTTTTTTTTGCATGAGTATGAATGATTTTTTTTATTTGTGGGATCGTATCGCTTCACGTTATAATGATCATTTTTGGATAGTTTTCTGGTCAGATCAATTTTTTCGTGCCTATTGGTTTAAAAAATCGATTGAAGATAAAAAAGATACAGCAACGATTCAGCGACTGAGTGTGCGCTTACCTTTTTCTTTTATTCGCAAAGATCATAGCAATATGACAAGCGAACTGTTGCGAATTACCCATAATGCGTTAGCGTTGCTAGATTGGCATTCTAAAAATGGTAGCTCGTTTAGCTTGGATCTTTTCTATAGACAATGGTTTACTTATCAGCTGTCTGAAGAATATCAGGGTTTTTAAGTAAAGTGCTTTGTTTGGTGTCTTTTGTGGGTGGGGTTATGAGAATCTCTACCGCAAAGGGGTGCCCATTGATATTAAGTTTTTTCTTGTCTTGCGCCAATTTTCTTAGATTAGTTGTTTCGTTAAGCATAATATCGGTTCCCATTACCATACCGTTGGGTAACTTTACCCCTCTGTCCGGTACAATAAAATAGCCAAAGGTGGTGCGCACCACCAGATAATAATGTCCGCCTTGTATAGTAGGATTCTTAGTAACATAGGGTCCTTGCCAGCGCTCTGGAAAGCGTAAGTTAATTGACCCTAACGTTGATCCTTTGAATTTTTTAACGTTTAAAAAATCGATATAATTGATCTGATGTTCAAAGCTTTCTATGCCAGCAGTCTCATTAATATTTTTGAAAATTTTGGCAAGTTCCTGCAGTTGATTAATCATGATTGATTTTTTATACCAGCGTGCTTGGGCCCAGCTGCCAATGAGAGTGAAGATAAAAAGAAATAATAGTGTGCCAGCAATAAGTAAACGGCATGGCTTAGAAAAAGAATAAAAATGATAGATACGTTTACGCATGGAAAATCCCCCTTACTATTCCCCCTAGCATTATAGCATAGAGGTAGGAAGGGGGAAAAGAGTTTTTTCATCCTGTTCTTTTTCTTCTGAGTGGTTGCAGAGCTTTGGTGTGAGGTGAGGTTTATATACTAAGAAAGGGCGACTATAATAGGATGTGGTCAATTTCACTCACAACGTAATTATCAGGCTTTGGGGTGGGCTATTATTCTGGACTTTTATTTTTTTCTGTTTTATATCTACCTACAAGCAATAATCAGTTTTAAAAAAGGATGTGAAATGAAGAAAAATTTTATAGCGGTTGGGGTTGCCCCATTTTTTTCTCTAGCAATTTTGTTCCTCGGACTCGCTCATGAAGCAATGGCAAAAGAGAATCCGACAGAGTGGCAAGCATCTTATTACGATGGTAACTCAGGTCCACAATTTATGTGGGGCATGCAGCTTTTAAAGATATATTCTCTGATCCCGGATGCCTCAATTTTGAGTGTAGGTTGTGGAATAGGGGATATTGAAGCTGCATTATTGGAAAGGAACCCTACTATTAAGAATATTGTGGCTACAGATAAGAGTGCAAGCATGATTAAGAGGGCTGCAGAGAAATATAGTAGGCATCCAAAGCTAAGTTTTGAAACAATTGACGCTTTGCATCTTGCAGCAGCCTATGATAGTTGTTTTGATCATGTAGTTTGCTTGAATGCTTTTCTTTGGTTTTCTGATCAGAATAATGCTTTGCGGCAGATGAGTGCTGTTCTTAAACCAGGAGGAACTATATTAGTTAATTCGACGATGAAATCAGAAAATTTTTCCTGGCCCCTCTTAGAATCATTTGATAGGGTGGCAAAAAGTCAGAAATGGAAAGATCGCAACTTTGATTCAGTGTCAGCCATGCATGCAGATTGCCCAGGATTAGATACTGACACGCTACAAGAAGATTTACGCCACGCTGATTTATTACTTGTGCATTTAGAAACAGAGATAATTATTCGTACCCTATTTCCTAGCAAAGCTCTTTTTGCCGAATTTTTGCAGCCCATTTTGCGAGGCTATTCTACGCTTAATATTTTGTCAGAAGATGAAAAAAATGATTTTATCTCTGATGTCGCGGATGAATTTATCCGCCGTTACTCTCCCCATACTAATAATGGAGAAGTAGAATATGCGTTGCCTCATAATGCAATTGTTATTGCGCAAAAAGCACGATAAACGTGCGGTGGGGTCGAGTAAAAATAAGGAAAATAGGATAATTAATTTCCCATCCATGATTTAAGTGCATAATAGATGCCAAATTCTGCAGCCTGATCAAAAATAATTGGTATGTGATAGGTGGGATAATAAAGGTTAGATTGATCAAAAGTGCAATACTTAGCGCCTAAGTACCAGGTGGAAAAATTAATAGAGCCTTCAATGGAGCAAAAATCTCTAATTATTTGTGCTTTTTCTAGTTTGCTTGATCCAAGGCCTAATGACAATAGAAGCTGATATCCTGCTGAGTGCTTCTCCGTATGAAATCTTGGTAGCAAGAGATAATGCTGATTATTATTGTCTCGACTCTTTGTCCATTGAGAAATCTTTCGCCTGGTGGGGATTATTAATTGGTAGATTTGACTTGCCAGAGCTCCGAGTGCCGCATTTTCTAGTAAATTTTTTACCCAAGTAGGTGCTTTTTGATTTTTTCGTGCCACCCAAAGCATCCCGAAAGAAAATGCTATTCCTGCCGCCTGGGGTAAGACAGCAGAAGCTATATTTTTCAAGCGTTCTTTAAAATTGTGGGGATTTGATAGATCTAACAAGGATCTTGTGCCAAATA
>Ga0206849_1083_pt1 | contig 14312 bp, 10 predicted proteins | sample Alteio_BWOrgCont_15_FD_152892 | JGI IMG/M metagenome (GOLD analysis project Ga0206849, IMG submission 152892) | Enriched cells from forest soil in Barre Woods Harvard Forest LTER site, Petersham, Massachusetts, United States -... | ecosystem: Environmental > Terrestrial > Soil > Temperate forest >...
TTCCCATAGATCTTTCTCCATATATTCTTATCTGTAGAATTATGATAACAAAAAAATAGAAATTTATCCAGGCCTGAATTTATAATATAATTTCAGTTCAAATATAAATTATTTTTCAAAAAGCTTAAAATTTATAATTTTTTTACTGCAAGCTCTTCTTTCTATGGCACTATAAAGGCTAGAGTGAACCAAGAGAAGTTGTCTCTCTGTATTTTTTCTATCCAAAGGAGTTGAAATGAGCAAAGTAAGCGAGTATCTAAAAAACATCTTCTTAGTTATTTTACTCATACAATTTGTTCCCCCCGTGGTAAAACATTTAAAAAAAGAGTATCTGAATACTTTTGCTCCGGGCAATCGCGTGGCATGTGTATCGATCAAGGAAGTAATTTGCAGCTCTTCTTACGCTGCATACTATCTTAAAACCTATTTTAAGGACCCCTCGATTAAGGCAATTATCTTAAGAATTGACAGTCCAGGAGGAGCTGCGGGATCTTCGGAAGCAATAGCTCATGAATTAGTTGGTCTCAAAAAACTATACCCAAAACCTATTATTTCTTTAACAGAAAATGTTTGCGCATCAGGCGCCTATTATGTTGCTGCAACTACTGATTATATAATAGCTGCTCCTTCTACGCTTGTGGGTAGCATTGGTGCTATAATTCCTTATCAATTTCGCTTTAAAGATTTTTTGGCACAGTATCATATTGGATATGAATCTATTAAAGCTGGCACGTATAAAAACATTACTGATCCGTTTGCAGAGCATCCCGCAGATCATACAAAGTTTTTAGAGCAACTAGCGCAGAGTAGCTATGAAAATTTTGTGCATCATGTTATCAAAAATAGACCTGCTCTAAAAACAACAGACCAGGAAGCGTGGGCGCAAGGAAAAATATTTACTGGCAATCAAGCATTGGACTTAGGGTTGATCGATGCAGTTGGAAGTTGGTCAGATGCGGAAGTAAAAATTAAAATATTGGCGGGTATATCCGATCAAGAAAAAATTGAATGGGTTAGTCCAGTTCGGCATATATCATGGTGGAATTTATTAAAAAATGATGATTCTGATGGTTATGATCCTTCATCACCACAAGATACGTCCCTTGCTTTTGCCTGCCTTAAGACATTTTTTGAATTTATTGAATCGCGCTATTGCTTAAGAGCTAATCCTCAGGCAATTCACTTTTGAGCATGAGATGGCAATATTCTATTTGATCAACTTTATAGGGTAGTTTGACAATGAGGGAATAATAAAGAGGTCCTTTCTGGCATTCAATTACTGTCCCTAGACCAAAGCCTTGAGGAAAAATAATGCCTTGGCCGCTAGAAACAATATCAAAGCCTACCTTCATTGATGCAAGATGATCAACATAGCCCAATGAAAGCAATTGAGGATCATTGAGACCCTGCATAATTCCGTATGCTTTTGAATCGGGGCATAGGGCTGCAATAGTACATCGCTTGTCAGTGATTAAAACAATGGTGCTAAAGAGCGGAAAAACCTCCTGAACACGGCCAACAAGATAATTGTACCAGACAGCGACCATGTCTTTTTTTATGCCATGACGGCTTCCGCGATCAACGAGAATAGTCTGTTCTTGGTTGTTGAGTGTGCGCATAATAACTTGTGCACATCGTTCGAGGGGGCGATTGTAGCGCTCTTGGAATTCAATAAGAGGAGAGGTAAGCTCATGGAAATAAAGAGTGGATTTTAAAGAAATAACATGGGATAAAAGTTCTTTGTTTTGTGTGCGCAAGCGAGTTACAAGTGTTTTTAATTCTTGATGAGACAATCGCTGTTCTTGAGTTTTTTTAAAATAGGTGGTTATGGTGTGCGTGATTTTAAGTACTGGATAGGCAACAATAGAAAAAATATCTCGTATGATACTCGCGGGACGGAATTTTTGTCCTTCATATACCCAACAAAAAAGTATAAGAGCAACCACTAACCATAAAAATTTCTTACTCTTCATTCCCAACCAAATAATTTTATCATTCTTGTGGAGGTGTTTTTTAGGTAGTATACGCTAATCCAAAAACATGACCATCTTTTTTATTAGCCGAAGATTTTGATGGGTGCTGTTATTTTTTTTTGGCGCTGATTCTTACACCATTGGCAAGAGAATAATTAATGCTGCCATCATCATTGGGAGGGCTAAGTTTTAAATATTCCCTAATTATTATGCTCAGAACTTGATCTTGTAACTTGGCCGTGGGTAATCCGCTAAATGAAGGGTAGGCTTTTGCAATGGGAGTGAGCCACTTTTTAAATGTATTTTCATCTTTGAATTGTGTAGAGAATTTGGTGTTAGTTTCTACACTCATAACAGTGAGCCCTTCTTGATTTAGCATTGATATAAGAGTATCTGCATCAATACCAGGATGGGTTTTTTCTATTAATTCTGCTTTAAATGTGGGGCAATATAATGTTATAGTAGTGTCTTGTGCCGCGGCTATGCAGGCCAAAAATATTAGAGGGAGCTGTTGAGTATCAATCTTGTGGCTTCCTTCAATAAAAAGAGTTCCCTCAGGGGCCAAACAGCGAGCTACTTCTTTAATTACCTCTAATTGATTAACAAACCAATGCCATGCATTAGTACAGATAACATTATTAAACTGGCCTGTATATTTGTTCGGAAGTTTTTGCGCAGCACTGACTTTCCACTTTACTCGATCTGAAAAATTGGCATGTTTATTTTTAGCTGTATCAATCATAGAGGGGCTTATATCGGTTCCCACAGCTGAAATGGTAGAATGTTGTTTTAATAGTTCCACGAGAACATTACCAGTTCCAGTGCCTAAGTCTAGAACTTTAGCACCTTCTTTTATGGCATACCCCTCTAGCGACCGAAGGGCATGGTGGAGTTGCGGATCTGAGTTTTCATCATATTCTTCGCCTTTCCATAAGGGGGCTGTGTCTTTATGCATACAGAATGTAGAAGAGGCGCTGATAAGAGCGCAGCTAAAAAGAAGCATATGTATCTTCATAAGAGGTCCTTTGTCTGGGATTAAAAATAGTTTGTTTAAAAATTTTTAAGAAAAATTTTTACGTGCCAATAGTATAATGCCCGGAACTCCATGGTACTCGACTGACTCATCCGGGTTGAGGGGATTTTCTTCCAGATAATATTCTACGGCTTTTTCAACAATATTTTTTTGCTCTGAGGCCGTTAAAGAAGCAAGAACTTTGATTCCTCCTGCCCACGCGTTAACCCATTCTATATATTTCTGTTTATTAGGAAATGATATAGTCCGTGGATCAAGTTTTTTTTCAATTATCTGCATTGAAGAAGGCATAAGAGACTCTAAAGTAGCAAAGTCGACACCCAACGTTTCCATTTGTTGTTGATAGTCTGGCAAAAGATATTGATACTCTGGTGTAGTTAAGGCTTTTTTTATGGCATTTGGCAGAGCGGATTGAGAGTAATCGATGGATGCACAATAAATAAAAAGATATCCTCCAGGCTGTAATGCACGAGCCATATTTTCAATAGCTTTGTGTTTATTATCCATCCAATGAAGGGCCGCAAAACAGGTAACAACTTTGAATTTGCTCCCATATTCTACGGGCAAACTGTGTGCATCATAAACAAAAAATTCAACCGCAGCGGATACATTATTGCTCTGAGCTGTAGCAATTGCCTCATCACTCCGATCAATTCCAATTACCTGAGTTATTCCAAAAATATCTGCAATCCGATACGTTATTTTTCCAGTTCCACACCCCACATCAAGTACCTGATAGCTCCCATCATCTTTGGAAGGAAAAAGAATTGTAGAATATCTGCTTAAGAGACTTAGGGCTTTGTTATATTGTGGCGAGGAATGTGCATCGTATTGAAATGTCCACCGCTGATCACTTGAGGATTGGTTGATGGCAGGAGAGTGTGTGCCTACCGAGGGCATTGTAACTACAAAGGTGAAAACTGTCAGATAACCGTGAAGATGCTTCATTAAAAATCCCTTGTTTATGATTTATAGCGACTCTTCTTTTTGTGCGACCAAAATGACCATTTTGTCGGTGTGATACTGAATTTTTCCTCGCCTATTAGCAGGATGGTCTTCTAAATACTCTGTAGCTAGATCTTGTATGAAGTCATTTTGACGTTGTGCAGACAATGCACGGAAAAAAGGGAAAGGTTCTGCCAGAGAGCGTAAGAATTTTTTAAAGTATTTTTCATTCTTAAGGTAGGCGCCATGAATGTACTCTGGATCGAATTGGACTACTTTAAGTTTCGCTTCATTCACCATTGCTTTCAGGTTATCCACATCAATACCGGGATGGATAGTTCCTAGTGATTGATTTACTTCTGGCGTAAGTACATCCTTCCATTCTTCGTGCTCTGCTAATCTTGCGAGAGCAATAAAAATTGGGGCAGGAGCCTGAATGTTAGGTGTGCGGCATCCAGCAATGACTATAATTCCTCCCGGCTTAACAGCTGCTAGTGCATTTTTGAAAGCAGCTTCTTGATTTTCAATCCAATTAAGAGAGCTTAAAAAAGTTACCATATCATAACGATTTCTATATTTTTTAGATAATGGCCGTTGAATGTCATGTTTTCTAAATGATAGTTGTTTTTTATATTGTTGATTTTCACTGTCGAAGGCAAGAACAGTCTGCATGGCCTTTGCTTTTTTAATTGCCTCCCTGTTTATATCTATTCCGACCACTTTTTTTGCCAAGTTGTTGTGGATTAGTCTTGCAGCAATTTTTCCATTTCCAGATCCTATATCCAAAATACGAGGATGGTCTGGCATGGGAACATTGTGCAGTACTTCAAGAGCAAAGGTGACATAAGGATCTTTAGATTTTGTTGGGATCAGCGAGTTGCTCCCCCGCTCCATGCTCCCTATGTTGGCTGTTATTAGCAGGCTACAGCTGAGAATAAGTATGAGATGTTTCATTACAACTCCTTTTTTTAAGATTAAGAAAATAATTTCTTTAAAAAATTTTAAGAAAGATTTTTACGTGTCATACGTCCTGCTAAACATAGAAATGTGTTTCACAAAAGTCTAGTGATGCACCATCAGTCCTCAAAACTTTGTGTTAAGATTCGTTTTTTTATCTCTTCTTTGTCAACGATTCCCTCATCAATTTGAATTTGATAAGCCCGGCGTATGAGCTGTCCTAGTCTCGGGCCAGGCTTTACAACATCAAGTAAATCGCGACCTTGTAAGAGTGGTGGTTCAGGTGCGGATAAAACGTTAGCTTTGTGGGCGCGATCTAAAAATTCGTCGATCCAAGGAACTGGTTGATCGTAGGAATCCTCCTTATTTTTATTTCTACCCCGTGCATCAGCATAAGCAACCAGTGCTAACTGTTGTAGCGTGACATGAGGGGCAAGTCTGGCCGCTAATCGCTTATAGGCAGCTGGGGTTGATTGGTTATGGACGAGCTGGCCGGGCATCATATGCTGGCGCACTAAAAGGCATGCCGCATCTATTAAACCGGTATGTACCGAAATGCGCACTAAGAATTTTTTCGCAATACGTTCTCCTTCAACATCATGACCATGGCTACGCCACCGATTATCCATAAATTTAGTTGTAGTGACTTTTCCTAAATCATGACACAGAGCAGCATAAAGGATCATCAGTCGTTCATGATTATTCTGATAGACTGTGCCAGCAGCCGCATCAAGTGCTTGAAGCGTATGCTCCCAGACATCCCCTTCAGGGTGCCACTCGGGATCTTGAGGAATTCCTTGTGTAGCGGCAATCTCTGGGTAAATTTCATGTAATCGGCCAATACGAGCCAGCCACACAAAAGCGCGTGAAGGAGATGATGACAGTAAAAAAAGTTTATCGAATTCCGCAGCGATACGTTCAAGTGCTAATCCATTTAGATTCATAGTGGCGCAGATCTGATTTAGCTCTTCATCAGGTTCCATTTGGAAACGAGCAATAAAGTGCATGACCCGAAAGAAACGGAGGGGGTCTTCAATAAAAAGGATTGGATTGGGTGTGCGTAGCTTGTGATTTTCTAGATCGCTGAGGCCATTGAAAGGATCAATCAATTGGTGGGTCAAAAGATTAATACCCATAGCATTGATCGTGAGATCGCGACGTGCAAACGCTTGCTCTGGTGTCAAATGGGGATGAAAAGCTACTTGAGGGTGGCGTCCGGCACTATCAGTACGAGGAACTGACCAATCAATGTCCAAGCTGTGAAGTTTTAAAACACCAAAAGCTTTTCCTACCAGGCTTACCGTACCAAATTGTTGTAAAATTTTTTCGAGACAATCGATTGATAGCCCCTCTACTTCAATATCTATATCTTTGCTTGATTTATGTAAAAAAATATCACGCACAGCACCGCCAACAAGATAGGGGATTGCTTTCTTGAGAGCTATTTCCTCTAGAATAGGAGGAAGAGAAGGATGTTGATACAAAAGATTTTTAATGTAAGAAGCGATTAATTGATCTTTGTCCTTGTCTGGCATTTGTTAATTCCTGCACTTGAAAAGTCTTCGATACGATAAAAAAGTGATAGTAGCGAGGAAGAGTATAATTGTACTCTTCCTCGCTCTAACTAAAATACCACTATGGAATTAAAAAGACACGTTTTGGTAGGTGCCCGGGGTTCCTGATAATGGACCAGTGTAGACTGGCACTGTTGCTGAGGTAAAATTAAACGCATTCATGTCATTAAGAAGGAAATTTGCAAAGTAGTTATTAATTGTAGCATTTCCTGAAGCATCATAAATACCATAGCCAGTGGCGCTATTATTCTGATCTATAATGGTGTTGTTATTTGCCAGTAAACTGGTAACTGGGGTATCCACAAAAATTCCGTAAGCAGTACCCGCTGGCGAAGCATTGCCAGATATGATTGATGAGCTAATGATTGCTTGTTTGTCGGTGCCGAGTATAGAAAAACCATAGCCACTGACGCCGCCATTATTTCCCGTAGCCTCAGTGTTTACAAACTTATTAGCGGTACCATTACTTGACACGAAACCATATGCGTATCCATTGGATGAAGAGTGAGCGCGTGATTTGGTGTTAGCAATATTTATTGAAGAACATGAATTCAACAGAAAACCTGCTGCCATGGTGCTAGCACCCGTAGTCGTATTAGCCAGAGCAGAACAAGCTTCGATATCAAAGGCGGTAGAGTTATAAATGTTATAACCAAGGCAGCTTGAGAAGCCTGAAAAATGTCCATTTGCTAAACAACCAGTAAGACGAACGGCAGAGCAAGTATTAAAGAACATGCCGTACGCATCAGCATTTAAAGCTGTATTGTTGTTACATGAGCAGTTTCTGGCCTCAATGACGTTAACGTTATTAAACGCAAACCCGTAAGCAAAATTACTGTCAGTAGTATCTATGCTATCAGTAATAATATCGCTTAAGAAGATATTGGTTGAACCGTTAGCTAGAATGCCACCACCGGCGATGTCAGAAATCTCCATATTAGTTATGTTAATATCTGAAGCACCTGTATCAAGATAAATACCAACGCCATTAAGTGAGTTTATAGTACCACTACGAATGCTTACTCCTTCTATATTTGGGGCTACATAGACGCCAATAAGATCTACATAGGGGGTGCTGACTGCATAAAGGCGAGATGAATTAAAATCAACAATAACATTATCAGAGTCAACAACAATAGCTGCTTGGCCATCGGCAGTAGGAGAAAAAGGAAGATCATCTACTACGATGTAATAGCCGGGTGTGGTAATAACATACGGGACGAAAGCAAGGTATTGAGCTTGATCGTAGTTATTTATAATTAAGGTTGGTTTAAAAGATTCGCGTAAGTTATATTCATCTGCTGCAGACGTTGAGCTATATCCATTGGTGAGGGCAAACAATGCCAGCGCTAAAACAATAGCTGGTCGCCGATAACGGTGTACAATCATGGTGACTCCTTTTTTTAGGGTTAGAAAATACTACATTTTTTCATGCAATTTCTACAGCGAAATATTTTGGAAGGTACCGGGAATGACACTTAATGGTCCGGTAAATAACTCTGACATCATAGCAGTTGATAGAAAATAATTGCTACTATTTTTTAGTGCAATATTTGCAAAGAATGAATTAGTGCTGGCATCAGCGGCGCTATCATAAATTCCAAAGCCACCTACACCTCCCATATGACCAGCAATAGTAGTTTGAAAAACTCCCGACACGACTACTTGTGGGTCCAGAAAAACACCAAAGGCAGTTCCCGTTAAGCCAATATTAGCTTCGATTGTTCCATTGGAAACACCAGAACCGGTTTCAGTTCCTGTTAACAATATGCCATAGCCATTGAGAGCGCCATCATTACTCATGCTATCGCAATTTTTAAAAAGATTGTTAGTTCCATTGTTGGAGAAAAATCCCATTGAAGATGATCCGGTGCTAAAATTGGCTAATGCATCATCACCTTCCATTTTGCAAAATGAGCAGCCATCTAGGTAAAAGCCATAGGCAGCACCATAGCCAGCGTTGCTCGTTGCGCTACATTCTTGCAAAAATATAGCTTGTGAGTTTAGGATTTCGAAACCTGCTGTGGTAGTTGTTGGATTAAGAGCAGTACAGCTATTATTAGAAGATATAGTATCGATACATAATATGTTATTGGAAGAAAGCACACTAAACCCAGCAGCTTTAGTGGCGCCTGAACTATTATTATTAATGACGGAGGATTTTATCCTAATTGAGTCACAATTCTCGAATCTCATGCCGTAGGCATCACCCATAGGGGCCATGCTTTGTCCACATACTGAGGTTTCTATGTTGCACGTAGAGACATTCTGAAGCAAAAAGCCGTAGGCATTTCCTATACCATTTCCGCTAGCGCCGGAGCCCTCAATATCAATATTGCTGAAGTTGGCACTGGTGATGCCAGAGCCCGTTGTAAGTCCCTCAAGCATAATGCCAGCAATGCCCATATTGAGGATAGTTAAGTCGAATATGTCAACTATCTCAACCCCGTCATTAACAAGTATTGCAGACCCGGTCAAAGAATTGAACGCACCATTTCTTATTACGACATTTTTTACGCCGGGGGCAATTGATATACCATTAACACCGGTAAAGGTTAACGTGGTTGGATCTTGAGTAATGGTACTCGAGTTTAAGTCCAAAAGAACATTATCTGTTGTAATAGTAACGTAGGACGCATTGTAGTCGGTAGGGGTAAACATAACACTATCCGCTAAAAGGTAAGTTCCCGGCTCGCTGATAACGATAGGGACATAAAAGAACGTATAAGTATTAAAACTACTAATACTGGAACTGCTTCGCAAGGATCTGTTGAACGTAAAGTGCTGTGGTGCGATTGCGTCTATTAAAAGGCTTGTTAAACATAATCCTACAAAGATAACTTTTCGTAACATAATTTAATCCTTATTTATTGATTACCATAGTTCTTGCCAGCTTATATTCCCCGCAATTTCTACTGAGGATGCACTGGTAATATTTTGTATGAGTACGGTTAGGGTATCACCCGGGTTTAAGGTTATAATAGTGTTGTTTTGATTTAACAATAGGTTCGAGTAAGCCTGACTTCCGCCTACATTAGTTAGGGGATATACAAGTACAAGTGTCCCGGAGCCGCTTACAAATGAGCCGGTGGGACTGATTTGAAGTACTGCATCTGAATTTAGGGAGATGTAGCTGGTTCCGCTTAACGTAGCATTTTTATAAAGCTCTAATAGTGAAATCTGAGGGGTGCTGGCGCTATTATAGGGGACAGATGCAAAAATTCTAATTTGTACCTGAATGGTGTTAGAGGAGCCATTAAATGTAGTAGGATTAAGGAATGAAGAAACAAAATTTTGAGTACTGGGAGTAGACGTAGTTCCAAAAGACCCAAAGGAAAAAAACCTGCTACTCACGGTTGTTGGTTGTTGTATAGCACCCCCATTCCAGCTACCAGATCCTATTGAAACATTAGTTATATTACCGTTATTAGCTACTGCCATAGTGATGGGAAGATTGGGATTTAAAAAGGTAGGTTGATTAGTAGTATTATTTAATAATATTTGGTGAAAAGTTTGCCAGGTTCCTTGCGGTGTTAGAATCTGATATTTAATAGGAGCAGCGCCAAGCCATCCAAAGGCAATTCTGAAAACGTTAATCTCAGTAGGATTAATAGTGTATCCGCTGGGGCCAGTGCCATTAAGCTGATCAATATTAAAACGGCTTTGTGGGGTGATAGTATCTTCGCCATTTTGCCTAAATAATATACTAAAAGTTGCTCCGTTATAACCTATTGCAGCTCCATCTTGTGTACTAAAGATGCCTATCCATTGGGTTGAATTAGCAGCTCCTCCTTGAAAAAAAACTGCGGTAAAAAAGACATAAGTATCATGGCCTGGATAATAGGGAACTGATTGTAAAGAACTAATTTTGGCAGTAGCAGATTGTCCTATTCCTGTTGATACAATGGCCATACTCGTAAAGGATTGTACTAAACCGGTCTGTCCGGTAGAGCTTGCCACATCATAGCTGCTTACGCCATACTCAAATTGAATTGAAACAGCATCAAGACGATCAGAAACTACCTTGTCGCCAAAAATGGAAATAAGCGGTGGAAATTGACTAGTCGAAGTGCTTGTAAGAGATGCCTGGCTTGCTAGCGCCGATTGTCCTATTAAGAAAATAAAAATCATAAGAATAGAATACATGTTATCCTTATATTTAATTACAATATTCTTGATGGCCTACAGTTAGCGCTAGGTCAAGTGTTGCTACAACCGTAAGATTTTGTACCGATATAGTTAACGTGTCTCCCGGATTTAACATAATCACAAAATTATTTGCCAACATTGCTGGCAAAAATGAGTTGCGACTATTTCCGCCTAAATTGCTAATAGGCATAACAAATTCAAGGGTCCCACTGCCTGGAGTAAAAGTACCCGCTGTGCTGAATTGTAGTACCGTATAGGGATTGTTTTCGGTGTAAACTGTACCAGTAACGGTGGCATTTTTACGTAGGTTTACCAAGGTTAATTGACTGGTAGAATTATATGGTACTGCTGCGACGTAGGTAATAAGCAGCACAATTCGATTAGTAACACCGTTATAGGTGGTAGGATTTATTAGATTTATTACATAGGTTTCAGTAGTCCCGGAAGTGGCAATAGTTAGAGGGGCATTCAAGGGAAAAAATCGGGAAGCAGCCGTAGTCGGTTGTTGTATTGATCCTCCATTCCAGCTACCAGATCCTATTGAAACATTAGTTGTATTACCGTTATTAGCTACTGCCATAGTGATGGGAAGATTGGGATTTAAAAAGGTAGGTTGATTAGTAGTATTATTTAATAATATTTGGTGAAAAGTTTGCCAGGTTCCTTGTGGTGTTAAAATCTGATATTGAATAGGAGCAGCGCCAAGCCATCCAAAAGCAATTCTGAAAACGTTAATCTTAGTAGGATTAATAGTGTATCCGCTAGGGCCTGTACCATTCAGCTCGTCTACATTGAAGTTAGTTTGTGTTATGATGGTGTCAACGCTATTTTGCCTAAATAATACGCTAAAATTTGTGCCGCTGTAGCCTACAGCGGCACCATCAGTTTCAGACATTACACCTCCAACTTGTGTACTAAAGATGCCTATCCATTGGGTTGAATTAGCAGCTCCTCCTTGAAAAAAAACTGCGGTAAAAAAGACATAAGTATCATGGCCTGGATAATAGGGAACTGATTGTAAAGAACTAATTTTGGCAGTAGCAGATTGTCCTATTCCTGTTGATACAATGGCCATACTCGTAAAGGATTGTACTAAACCGGTCTGTCCGGTAGAGCTTGCCACATCATAGCTGCTTACGCCATACTCAAATTGAATTGAAACAGCATCAAGACGTTCGGAAATTACCCTATCGCCAAAAATGGAAATAAGCGGTGGAAATTGACTAGTCGATGTTGTTGAAAGCGATGCTTGGCTTCCTAGCACTGCTTGCCCTGTAATAAGAATAAGACTCATAAGAAGATAATATATTTTCATTAAATTATTCTTTTTTTTAGCTAAATCGCTCTTCCCAGGCAAATGAGCCAAAACCTGCACCTGTACCTCCAGTTAAATTGATGGCTGATAGTGATAATATATCTCCGGGTTCCATCAGGATAGTGTAGTTACTTTCCTCAATAGGTAGAATTGTAGGACCGCTTCCTGTGGTGTTATTAGGGAGGGCTAGCATCATGGTGCCCGAACCGGCAGTGATGGTGCCAGCAGTCGAATATTCCACTACTGAATTGGCAGCATTAACATTGGTGTATGTGGTTCCAGTTACGGTAGCATTTTTACGGACGTAGAAGATTAGTGTCTGAGCTGTAGTAGAGTTTATTCCTCCGGTAACAAATGCGAGCCTAACTTCAATTTTATTGGGCTTGGTCTGGAAGGTCGTGAGATTTTGAATGGTTAAAATATGTGTTTCGGTGGTAGCTATAGTGGCTGCTGCGGTATTTACCGCCGCAAAGAATCTACTGCCGGCAGTATTAGGAGTCCCTATAGTGCCCGCATTCCAACTTGCTGTTCCTATAGAAATATTTGTAGCCCCGGCTGTTTTTGTTACTACGGCAGTCATTGGAAGAATAGGATTCAGATAACTAGGTTGATTTGTAGTATTGGCAAAATTTATTTGGTGAAAAGTTTGCCAGGTGCCTTGCGATGTTAAAATTTGATACTTAATAGGAGCCGCACCAAGCCAACCATAATTAATTCTGAAAACATTAATTTCGGTAGGGTTTATGGTGTAGCCGCTAGGGCCGGTGCCGTTAAGTTGATCCACATTAAAGCTACTCTGATTAACAATGGTATCCACCGCGTTTTGCCTAAACAATATACTAAAATTTGTATTGCTGTAACCAACTGCGGACCCATTATTGGCATCAAAAAGTCCAATCCATTGTGTAGAAGTTGCCGCTCCACCCTGAAAGAAAACAGCGGTAAAGAAGCAATATCCGTCATGTCCAGGTCGATAGCGTAAATTGCGCGTTGACTGAATTTGTGCTGATCCAGTAGTTCCTACGCCGCTTGAAACAATTGCCATACTAGTAAATGATTGTACTAGTCCCGTTCCTACTGTAGTGCTATTTACATCATAACTAGAGACGCCATATTCATATTGTATACTGATTTGATCACTGCGTTCTGCTACAATTTGATCGCCAAAAATTGAAATTAATGCAACAGCCGTACTTGTATTATTGAGGTCGTTTAGAATAGAACTGCAACAGGCCGCGAGAGCTGTGAAGGTACCATTTTGAGAATTGGTAATTGAGTTAAGAATGGTCCAATTTTGGTTGAAGTCTGAAATGAGGGTGTTGTTGATACTGTTTAAAATTGTCCAAGTTTGTTGAATGTCAGCTGACAGAGTCGCTTTCAAATCTGCTAATGCGGTGAAGGTACCGTTGCAACAGGCAGCTAAGGCAGTGAAAGTACCATTCTGTGCAGTGGTGATTGCAGCAAGTATTGTCCAAGTCTGAGCAAAATCCTGTGTCATTGTGGTGTTAAGATTTGTCAGTGTATTATTGATGCTGTTTAAAATAGTCCAAGTTTGCTGGAAGTCAGCAGAGATGGTGGCTTTGAGATCAGCAAGCACGGTGAAAGTAGTGTTGTTACTGGTATTTATTGCATTAAGAATGGTCCAAGTTTGTTGAATGTCTGTTGACAGGGTTGCTTTCAGGTCTGCTAATGCGGTGAAGGTTCCGTTGCAGCAAGCAGCTAGTGCAGTGAAAGTACCATTCTGTGCAGTGGTGATTGCATTCAAAATGGTCCAAGTCTGAGCAAAATCCTGCGTCATTGTGGTGTTTAAATTGGTCAGTGTGTTGTTGATTGAATTAAGTATCGTCCAGGTTTGTTGGAAATCAGCAGAGATGGTGGCTTTGATGTCTGCTAGAACAGTAAATGTTCCATTGTTCCCAACGCTTAGTGCATTAAGAATGGTCCAAGTCTGTTGAATGTCTGTTGACAGGGTTGCTTTCAAATCTGCAAGTGCTGTGAAGGTACCATTACAGCAGGCTGCTAGTGCAGTGAAAGTACCATTCTGTGCGGTAGTAATTGCATTCAAGATTGTCCAAGTTTGAGCAAAGTCCTGAGTCATTGTGGTGTTTAAATTGGTCAGGGTATTGTTGATTGAATTAAGTATCGTCCAAGTTTGTTGGAAGTCAGCAGAGATGGTGGCTTTGATGTCTGCTAGAACAGTAAATGTTCCATTGTTTCCAACGCTTAGTGCATTAAGAATGGTCCAAGTTTGTTGAATATCTGTTGACAGAGTTGCTTTTAAATCAGCGAGAGCAGTGAAGGTTCCGTTACAGCAGGCTGCTAGTGCAGTGAAAGTGCCATTTTGTGCAGTGGTGATTGCATTTAAT
>Ga0206849_1084_pt1 | contig 14293 bp, 12 predicted proteins | sample Alteio_BWOrgCont_15_FD_152892 | JGI IMG/M metagenome (GOLD analysis project Ga0206849, IMG submission 152892) | Enriched cells from forest soil in Barre Woods Harvard Forest LTER site, Petersham, Massachusetts, United States -... | ecosystem: Environmental > Terrestrial > Soil > Temperate forest >...
TCGGCGGGAAGCTCGCCGAAATCCTGAGCGGACACCCCCCAGGCTACCTTTCTCCGTATTCGCTGGCGGAGGTATTTGCGGTAAGGGGCGACGCAGATCGGTCCCTTTCGTACTTGCAGAAGTCGGCGGACATGCGCGAGCCGACTATCCTCATGTTGAAAATCGATCATGCATTCGAATCGGTACGGCAGGATTCCCGATTGGTCGCGATGGAGCGGCTGATCGGTTTGCAGGAGTGAATTTGTTGGTCGCATGACGGCATTTGCGAGCGCACGCGGGGCATGCGTTAGGCGAGCTCCGCTCGCCCGCTCCGAGAAGGAGTCTCGGCGCCGGCAGACACGAGTGTCCGCGCCACGTCGGCGGGGAACTTAATTGCCGATAGCTGACAGCTTGAATTTTGTACCATAATACTTCATGCCGCCGCTCGATCCCGATGAACCACCGCCATTTCTGGGCACTTGGCGGCGTGTCTATACCGCCATCCTGATCTACCTGGGGGTCATCATCGCCGGGTTCTACCTGTTCACCCGGGCCTATCGATGACGACTCTCGATTGGGTCGTTCTCGTCACTTCCCTCGTTTCCATCGTGGCGTACGGGCTCTATCGCAGCCGCGGCAGTGACACCGTCGATCGCTACCTGCTGGCCGGCCGCAGCATGCCGTGGTACGCCATGGCCCTCTCCATCATGGCGACGCAGGCGAGCGCCATCACCTTCATCTCCACCACCGGACAATCGTACGTCGACGGCATGCGCTTCGTGCAGTTCTATTTCGGACTGCCCATCGCCATGGTGATCATCTCCGCGACGGCCGTGCCGCTATTCCACCGCGCCAGAGTCTACACCGCATACGAATATCTGGAGAAGCGCTTCGACGGCAAGACGCGCACGCTCGCGAGCCTCATCTTTCTCTGCCAGCGCGGCCTCTCCGCAGGCCTCACGATTTATGCGCCGGCGCTGGTCCTCTCCGTAATTCTCGGATGGCCGGAGCGCACCACCACCCTGCTGATGGGGATCACCGTCATTTCGTACACTGTGCTCGGCGGCATCAAAGCGGTGACGTGGTCGGATGTTCAGCAGATGTGCATCATCTTTCTGGGACTGCTGGTGTCGCTGATCACCGTGATCGTGCTGCTGCCTTCCACAGTGTCGTTCGGCGACGCGGTATTTCTGGCGGGCGCGGCTGGCAGGCTCAATGCGGTCACCACGACGTTCAATTGGAACGACCGATTCAATATTTGGAGCGGGCTGCTTGGCGGGACGTTCCTGTTCTTGTCCTATTTCGGTTGCGACCAGTCGCAGGTGCAGCGTTATCTCACTGGTAAGTCGATCACGCAGAGTCGACTGGGCCTCCTTTTTAATGCCGTGGCCAAAATCCCCATGCAGTTTTTCATCCTCTTCATCGGGGCAATGGTGTTCGTCTTCTACCTCTTCGTGCAGCCGCCGATGCTCTTCCAGCACGCCGAACTGGCGCGCATCGCAGGACGCGCCGAGTATCCTGCGGTGGCGGAGAGTTATCAGAGAGCTTTCGACCAACGCCGGCAAGCGACGCTGGCGTTGGTGGACGCGCACCATCACGGCGACACCGCGGGCGAACAACGGCAGATCGCCGAGTACCGGGCGGCGCAGAAGCAACTCGACCAGACGCGCGTCGAAGCCAGTCGCCTGGTGACCCGCGCCGGTGGCGAGAAGGACTTCAGCGATACCAACTACATCTTCCTTTCGTTCGTCACGAAGTATCTGCCGGCGGGCATCGTCGGGCTGGTGATCGCAGTGATTTCGCCGCCACTATGTCGGCCAGTTCTGGTGAGATCAATTCGCTGGCGACGGTGACCATCGTGGATATGTACCGGCGCCACTGGCGTCCGGGAGCGAGCGACCATCATTACGTGGTGGCGTCGCGCGTGGCTACGCTGTTCTGGGGCGTGTACGCGATTGTGTTCGCGGGGTGGGGCAAGCGACTGGGGCCGTTGATTGTGGCCGTCAACGTGGTGGGGTCGTTGTTTTACGGGTCGCTACTGGGATGCTTCGTGCTGGCGTTCGGATTCCGCAAGGTCGGCGGTACCGCAACGTTTGTGGGCATGCTGGCTGGCGAGGCAGCTATCTTCTGGGCGTTTTTCTTCACCAACATTTCCTGGCTGTGGTACAACGTGCTGGGTTGCGGGGTGGTAATGGCTACCGCTCTGATCATCACTTACCTTGCGCCCGAGAGCGGCGCGCCCGCAGGATCCGCCAGAGAAAGTACGCCGCTGCCAGGATAAGCAGTCCGATGCCCACAGCCTTGAAATAGGCCTCGATATTTTTTTCGACGGCCTGCCAGCGGTCGCCAAGAAAATATCCCAAGCCGAGAAAGACGCTCACCCACAGACAGCCGCCGGTGTAAGCGAACAGCGCGAACTGCGGAGGTTCCACGTTGCTCATGCCCGCGGCGTAGGCGCTCAGATGGCGGACGCCGGGAACGAAGTAGCCGAACGTGAGTCCCCAATGTCCGACACGCGCGAACCATGCGTGCGCCTTCTCTACGTGCTCTGCAGTGATGCGCATATAGCGGCCGTAGCGGCGAATCAGTTTCATGCCGAAAGTGCGGCCCAGAGTGTAGCTGATGGTGATGCCGCAAAGACTACCCGCGAGCGCGGCGGCAAATGCCAGGGGCAGCGAAAAATTGCCTTTGTAAACCAGAAAGCCCGAGAAGCAGAGCAGCGTCTCATCGGGCACCGGCAAGCCGACGATTCCGAGCACGAGTAAAAGGAAGATGGCGAGGTAGCCGTACTGCGTGATCCAGCCGAGGACTTGGTGTTCCATCAGTGGGTAAATATACTTTTCAGGCTGCGGACAACCCCGTACCCGCTTGCTTGCGCGCGCGGCTCTGAAACGAGCTCGCCATTAAACCACCAAGGCGCTGATTTCCACCGTCGACTGCACTCCGGCGACTACCACGATGCCGCTTTCGGTGACGAAATAACGCGCCTTGTCAGCCTCCGGATCGTGACCAATAGTAGTGTCCGGCGGCACCTGCACATTCTTATCGAGGATCGCGCGGCGGAGCTTGGCCCGGCGTCCGATGTCGCAGCTATCCATGATGATGCAATCCTCCACCAGCGCGCCGGTGTGCACCTTGACGTTGCGCCCCAGGATGGAATTTCGCACCACTCCGCCGGAGAGGATGCATCCGCCGGAGACGATGCTGTCGATGGCCTGGCCGCGGCGGTTTTCCTCATCGAAAGTGAACTTCGCGGGAGGGTCGGAAAAGCTGGAACTGCGGAGCGGCCAGGCGCGGTTATAGAGGTTCAGTGCCGGGCTCACGGCGCGCAGGTCCATGTTGGCCTCATAGTAGGAGTCTATGGTTCCCACGTCGCGCCAATAGGGCTCGGCGTCGGGACGCTCGCCGGGGATGCGGTTGGTCTGAAAATCGTAGGCGTAAATCTCTGCCTTGCCGGCCAATTTAGGCAGGATATTGTGTCCGAAATCGTGCTTGCTGTTCTCCTCGGCAGCATCGTCATGCAGCAATTTGAGCAGCGTGCGCGTGGAGAAAACGTAGTTGCCCATGGACGCGAAGACGCGGTTGGGATCGCCGGGCATAGGCGGCGCGTCGGGGTTCTTCTCGTGGAAGGCTTGAATGCGCCCGTCTTCGGATGCCTCGATGACGCCGAATTCGCTGGCCATTTCGCGGGGCGCCGGAATCGCCGCCACCGTTACTTCGGCCGTCTTGGCGATGTGGTATTCGATCATGCTGGTGATGTTCATGCGGTAGATATGATCGCCGCCGAAAATCGCCACGAAATCGGGGTCGGACTGCTCCACCAGATTGATGTTCTGATAGATGGCATCGGCCGTCCCCTGGTACCAGGTTTCGTCCGACGACCGCATCTGCGCCGGAACAGGAATCACGAACTGTGATTTGAGCAGACTCCCCGCCTGCCATCCCTCGGCCAGGTGCTGCAGCAGCGACTGGCTGCGGAACTGTGTCAGCACGTACACCGAATAGATTCCGGAGTTGATGAAATTACTCAATACGAAATCGATGATCCGATACTTCCCGCCAAACGGGACTGCAGGCTTGGCACGTTCCTTGGTCAGCGGAAAGAGGCGAGTGCCTTTGCCTCCCGCGAGCACGATACCTAGTACGCGTATGCGCATCAGTTTTTTACCAAGCCTATTGTTTCAGGCAGTCCTTGAATTGGCAAGAGGCCCGATGGAATAGAATGGTCCGGCATGACAGATCGATTGCGGGACGCGGCGGTAATCGGGACGGGAATGATGGGGCCGGGAATCGCCCTCACACTCGCCCTTGGGGGCTGGCGGACCACCATCCTCAGCCGAAATGCCGAAAACGCCGCGCGCGCCCTGGAAAAAGCGCGTTCGCAAGCGCTCCTGCTGACCGAGCACGATCTCGCCGATCGGGCTCGCACTGAGCAGGCCGGGGAATTATTGAGCGCGTCCACGGCATTCGACCAGACGATCGCCGGCGCCGGCCTGGTGATCGAGTCCGGCCCCGAGGACATGGGCTTCAAACAGAAATTATTCGCGCATATGGACAGCTTGGCGCGGCCGGACACGCTGCTCGCGTCGAACACTTCGGGCCTCAGCATCACGACGGTGGCGGAGCGCTGTTCGCGGCCCGAACGCGTGCTGACTGCGCATTTCTGGAATCCCCCGCATCTCATGCCGCTGGTGGAAATCGTCATGGGGGCAAAGACTGCGGACGCGTCGGCGGAGGCGTTGCGCGCCGTGTTGGTAGCATGCGGTAAGACGCCCGTCATCGTACGAAAGGACAGGCCGGGCCAGCTCGGCAACCGTCTGCAGATGGCGCTGCTGCGCGAGGCGGCCAACATTATCGCGGAGGGAATCGCCACGGCCGACGATATCGACACGGTGGCGCGCAACGGATTCGGCCTGCGCATGCCGGCGTACGGCATCCTGGAACATGTCGATGTAGTGGGCTTGAATTTGGCGTTGGCGGTGGTCGAGTATGTGTCGCGCGACCTTTATAATGAGCCGCGAGCGCCCGAATATCTTCGCGAACTGGTGCGCCGGGGCGATATCGGCGCGCCCAGCGGTAAAGGCTTTTACGACTGGTCCGTCAAGAGCGCCGATGAAGTGCGGGCGCGGCGTGACGCGTTCCTCATCGAGGTGCTGCGATATCGCCGGGGCCAGAACGTTACCGATCCGCGGCGCTGAAAGCTAAAGCTCTGAAATACTCCGCCGATATGTGAATTGTCGTCCCCCGCGGCAAGTAAAGACATACATGATCTCGCTCATTGGAATTATCGTCGTTTTCGGTGCCATCGCCGGTGGTTACCTCATAGAGCATGGGAAATTTCTGGTACTGGTGCAGCCGGCGGAACTTCTCATTATTCTAGGCTCCTCCATCGGGACGGTTATCGTAGCCAATCCCATGCCCACTTTAATGCGCATTGTAAAAGGCATGATCGGAATTTTGTCCGGGAGCCCGTTTACCAGGGCGTATTACCTGGAAAACCTGAAAATGATTTACGAGTTGTACAACGTGGCGCGCAAGAGCGGCACTGCCAAGCTGGAGGAAGTGGTCGATAATCCCAGCAAGAGTCCGGTCTTCTCGAAATACCCCAAGTTCTTGAAATCGCAACACGCGGTTCATTTCTTGTGCGATACGCTGCGCATGGCGGTGTCGGGCGGCGTGGATCCCCTGGAGATCGATCAAATGATGGAAATGGACATCGAGGTCCATCATCGTGAGTCTTCCGAGCCCATCGCGGCGCTGAGCAGTATGGCGGATGCGCTCCCGGGTTTGGGGATTGTGGCCGCAGTGCTGGGAATTGTCATCACTATGGGATCGTTGGGCGGCCCCAAAGAGCAAATCGGCGAACATGTGGCCGCGGCTCTGGTGGGCACGTTCCTGGGAATCCTGTTGTGCTATGGCGTGTTCGGGCCGTTGGCACAAGCTATGGGCAAGCAGAATGACGCCGAAACTTCCTATATGGGATTCCTGCGCATGGCGGCTATCGGCTTCATTAAGGGATTAAGCCCCATGATGGCCGTGGAACTGGCGCGCCGCTCGATTCCCAGTTCGGTGCGTCCGACATTTCAGGAACTTGAAGGCGCCTGTCGCGCCGGAAAGCCGGCGGCGTAGCCATGCCCATTCCGGTGGAAGAGGAATTACAGCCGGCACCGGTTAAGGAGAAGCCAATTATCGTGATCCGGAAGAAAGTTTCCGGGCACGGCGGGCACCATGGCGGAGCCTGGAAGGTGGCCTACGCCGACTTCGTGACAGCCATGCTAGCGCTGTTCATCGTCCTATGGCTCACCAGTTCCGACGACCAGGTTAAGCAAGCGGTGAGCGACTATTTCAACAACCCTACGGGTCCCGGGAAGCTGAACGCCCTGGCTGCAGCGGGGTTGGGCCACGCTATCGAGATTCCCAAGGACGACATGGTGAAGCTCCGTGAAAAGATTCAGGAAGCGCTAGCGCGGACACCCAACTTTAAGAACTTGAAGGACCACGTGGAGATCACCATTACGGCCGACGGTTTGCGCATCGAACTGCTGGAGACTGAGGCGGGTATGTTCTTCGAGTCGGGCAAGGCTGTGCCTACCGAAACGGGCGCCGCACTTCTGGCGCGGCTGGCGGAGGAATTGGGGAAAATGCCGAATACCATGTTGATCGAAGGCCATACGGACTCCAAGCCTTTTGCCAGCGACAACGGATATTCCAACTGGGAACTCTCCACCGACCGCGCAAATTCGGCGCGCAAGCTGATGGAAGCTCACGGCCTCAAGTCGAAGCAGGTGAACCAGGTGCGTGGCTATGCCGATCGCGAGTTGCGCCATCCGGAAAACCCGCAGCACGCCTCCAATCGCCGCATTTCGGTGATCGTACAATACCTGCCGCCAATTCCCGATGAAGTAGCCGGAAAGGAAGTAGCTGCGAAAGATTCTAAGGACGGGCCTGACAAGGCCAAAGCTCCCTAGGATGCAGCCCACCACTGCCCACCACCGCGCCCAGGAAATCCGCGCAGCCCCTTATACTAAGGTCGAGTGACCTTTGAGACCGTTGCGGACAACCTGCGCGAGTCGTTTCGTGTGGTAGCGGCCGGGCGCGGCGCGGGCGAGATTCGCGAATTGCCAGGCGTGAGTATTGCGGCCGCCGGCGTAACTTTCCAGATGTTCAATGCGGCGTTTCTCTCGGCTCCGGTACTTACCGAAGCGGAGCTCGAACAACGCATTCTCCTCTCCGCGTCGCACTTCAACGTGCGAGGCCTGGAGTGGGCTTATTGGGTGTGCGAGGACTGGATGGATGGCCGGACACGCCGCAAATCGCGGCAGATGTTCGAGCGTCAAGGCCTGCGGCACGCGGTGGAGTTGCCCGGAATGGTGGCCGAACATATCGCTCCGCCGGTGAAACCGCTGCCCGCCGTTACCGTTCGCCGGGTGGCCGATAGCGGCACGCGCGCCGCCTTTTGCGCCATCGGATCGACCTGCTTCCACGTGCCCATCAACTGGTTTCGCGAGGTGTTCGATAACCAAGGGGTGTGGAGCCGGTTCGCCGCGTATGTGGCGTACCACGATGAAGCCCCGGTCTCCACGGCGGCCATCGTGATGGGCGGCGACGCGGTTGGCGTGTACAACGTTGCCACCATGCCCGACCAGCAGCGGCGCGGTTACGGAGAAGCCGTCATGCGGTATGCGGTGGCTGAGGCGCAGAGGGAATACGGGATCGAGCGCAGCATCCTGCAATCCACACCCGCGGGCCTGCAACTCTACCAGCGAATGGGATATCGCACGATTACGCGCGTGTCGGTCTACGCGAGCTGACGGCATGCCCGATTTTTTCCGCTCCTTCTTACCCATCCAAAATCCCCTGGGGTTCGGCGCGGGCGACTACTTGGCATTGCTGCTGGCAGTCATATTCCTGGCCGCATTGCTGGGCTGGAAGCGCATCGAACCGCGTGCCAGCCGGTTGGCGCAGCGGACCCTGTGGTCGATGGCGCTGCTGGCGTCGGTGCCGATCGTGCTGCGGCTCGCTCTCCTGGCTCACCATCCAGTGCCTTCGCCGGATGTCTACGACGAATTCAGTCACCTGCTGGTCGCCGACACACTGCGGCACTTCCGCCTGGCCAATCCGATGCACCCGCTGCATCAATTCTTCGAAACGTTTTTCGTGCTGCAGGAGCCGTCGTACAGCTCCATCTATCCGCTTGGCCAGGGGCTGTTGTTGGCGCTCGGATGGATGGTTTTCGGCACGCCTTGGTCTGGAGTGATTCTCGCTACCACTGCCTTTTGCGCGCTGTGTTACTGGATGCTCCGCGGCTGGACTACTCCTGGTTGGGCGTTGGCCGGTGGAGCTTTGGCGGTCATGGAATTCGGTCCGCTCAACCAGTGGATGAACGGTTATTGGGGCGGCTCTCTAGCGGCCGCCGCGGGTTGCCTGGTCTTTGGCGCCCTGCCCCGACTACGCGCCGGAACCAGCCGGCGGGATTCCGTGCTGCTGGGCCTGGGTATCGCGGTCCACCTGCTGACTCGGCCCTACGAGACGCTGTTTCTCGGATTGGCTGTGGTGCTGTTTTTCCTTCCGGCCTTCCGGATTCCGGGGGAGGTGCGCAGGCTCGCACGAAGCGCCGCCCTGGCGTCCCTGGTAGTGGCGCCCGCCATCGGACTGACGCTCCTGCAGAATCGGCAGGTCACCGGCCATTGGACCACGCTGCCGTACTCGCTCAGCCAATACCAATACGGCGTACCCGCTGCCTTGACCTTTCAATCGAATCCTGAGCCCCACGCCGATTTGACACCCCAACAACAGATGGACTATCGCATGCAAACTTCCTTCCGTCCGTCCGGCGGCGAGAGCTTGCGCAGCTATCTGGAGCGGCTCGAATATCGTGTGCGTTACTACCGCTTTTTCTTCCTGCCGCCTCTCTACCTGGCACTGGCGGCCTTTGTGCCGGCGCTGCGCCAATATCGCTTCGCCTGGGTGGCGGTCACGGTAACTTTATTCGCGCTCGGCACGAACTTCTTCCCGGCCTTTCAAGTCCACTACGTCGCGGCGGTTACCTGTCTGTTCGTATTGATGTGCGTGACGGGACTCGAATGGCTCGGCCGGCTGGCCATCCGCGGGCGTCCGGCGGGAGCAGAGGCGGCGCGACTGATCTTCTTCGTTTGTGTGGCGCACTTCCTCTTCTGGTACGGCCTGCACGTATTCGACACGGGCGAGATTTCGCTCGCCGTGCGGCCGTACGAAACCTGGGACAACATCAATCACGGCCCCGAACGGCGGATTTCGGTCAAGCAGGAATTGGATCGCGCACCCGGCGACTTGCTGGTGTTCGTGCACTACGCGCCACAGCATATTTTTCAGGAGGAGTGGGTGTGGAACGCCGCCGATATTGATCGCGCACGAGTGGTGTGGGCTCGCGACTTGGGGCCGGAAGAGAACGCCAAGTTGCTAGCCTACTATCCCACTCGCACGCCGCTGTTGTTCGAGCCCGACGCGCGCCCCATGCGGCTGACGCGATATCAGCAGTAGGCGGCCGGCTGGAGCATGCCCGTGAAAACAAGATGCCTTCGACGTGGGGCATGCTTCAGCTTGTCGCCGGGCGGCAGCCCGGCATTTGCGATTTAGTGGGGCGGACCCCAATAAGCGTTAACTTAAGAAAAGGCATAGCGCCGCCGTTTGCGGCTCGGCTCAGCCAGCCGTTCTGCAATCTCGTCCCAATCCCTGAGGGTCTCGGCCAGACTGTGGTGCGGAAGGATCGCCATACAGACCTCGTGATACATGAATTCAATTTCCCTCCATCGGCTGCGTCTCACTGTCCAATCGGTATCCCCAGGGGGAAAATGCATCTGCCGCTTCTACCATACGCTCGACCAAAAGGCTGGCGAATATCTTGCCGTGCAGCCATGCGCGCGCGCTTGCCGGATCTTTCTTGGGCAGATGCCCCAAGCCCATGATCGATTTCATTCGCTTGAAAGCCAGTTCGATCTGCCAGCGAAGGCGGTAGAGTTCCAGCACCGCCAGCGCCGGGAAATTATTTTCTAGCGTCGTCCAGACGAAGAAGTAGTGTGCAGCCTCCCAGGACTCGGGACTGACCTTCTTTTGCTTCTTGCTGGCGTTGATCTCCAAGCGGCGTCGCGCCACACGCGTGGCTTCAGCGCTTCGCTTGAGGGCCAACAGTCTCCCCAGCACCCATCCTCCGGTCGGATGCTTGACTCGCGTTGCCCATTGCTGTATCTCTCCAACTTTCATTTTGCGGAACAGTTGGAGCACATTCAGTTGGCGCTCCCCTGCGTCAAAGATAGGAAGCGATTGTCGGTTTAATCGCACTACGATGTCGGCTTGAGCCGCCTTCACATGCGCCACCCCAACCGGTGTGGCGTAGATGCGGTCGCCCATGATGATGTCGCCTGCGCGGATCGGTATGCGACGTAAGGTTTCGCCTCCCTCAACGCCGGTCAATTCAAAGAAATCGCATTGCAGATTCGCTAAGTTAACGGCGTAGTGGACCCGCCAATCGGTTCCCGTGCTTCCAGGTTCCGAAACCGTAGTCGCATCCACGGCCCGTACGGGCCGGCCTTGACTCTCCACCGCCAACCGTTGTTTGCCCCGCTCTTGTTCGGCCAACCAGCGCAGCCATTCCTCAGAGGCCCGGAGCCGTTTGAATACCGCCACTGCACTCAGTTCCAGCCCCAGTTGGCGCGCCCGGACCGCCGTTTCGGCCAGCGAGTAGCCGTTAGCCACGTGCATCAGCAGCAAACGCAGCAGTGACTCGGCATCGGGAATATCGCGAGCACGTTTAAGAGCGCCGGTACTTCGTGCCATCTCTCTCCAACCTTTCGGCAGGAACGTGCAAAGAATCGGCCAGTTCTCAGTTGCAAGGCTTTCATCCTCTGTCGCCATGCCCCAGCATAGGAACATGTTGCAATTGAAGTCAATCCTTAAGTTAACGCTTATTGGGCGGACCCCCTGGTCCGCGCGGGACGCCCCCGTCCCGCTGTCTCAGCTTTCCGGGAAAACCCGGGGAAGCCGACCAGGGGGTCCGCCCTACCAGCGGAAGTAGCTCGACATTTGCGCGACAACGGAAGTCACAGGCGAGCTCCGACACGACGGCGCCTAAGCACGGGCGAGCTGCGATCGCCTGGACAAGCTGAACGCATATCGTACGAAACAAGAGCGTCGACACGAGTGTCCGTGCCACGTCGAAGTCGCAGGTCCCACTCGTGCTCGCCACAAATGGCGTAGAATTATTTTCTGCGTGACTGTTTTGGACGCCTTTTTGCGTAATGTAAGTAGAGCAGTACGAGTCCGACAGATATGCAAATTCCGCTCCAGCTTCGGGCGTTTCCTGCGCTTTGTGCCCTCGCCCTGTCCGTTGCCGTGCACACCCTGGGGGCCACATCGCCGTGCAACGTGGGTGGCGATGCGAACATCACCGTCTCCGACGTGCAGTTGGAGATCAACGAAGCGCTCGGCACCGCATCCCCGGCCAACGATCTGACCGGCGACGGCGTGGTCAACGTGGCCGACGTCCAAATCGTGCTCGGCGTGGTCCTCGGATACCCCTGTCCCGTGATGACGGGGCCGCCCAGCATCGCGGGATTCAGTCCGAATTCGGGGCCCATCGGGACGCTGGTGACCGTCACCGGCGGCAACTTCGGCGCCGCACCTCAGGTCTCCATGCCCGCGCAGGGCGGCGGGACGATCGCCGTGCCGCTCTCGGCTATGACCGCCGCGTCGCTGACTTTTGTGATCCCCAGCGGCGCCGCCACGGGCGCCATCGCGATCGCTAATAGCACGGGCAGCGCGTCCACCACCGCATTCACGGTAACTCCGGCGAACACCTTCAGTATTTCGGTGTCGCCACCTTCGGCCAACCTGATCCAGGGTCAGAGCGTCGCCTACGCCATCCAGGCGAGCAGCGCCAACGGGTTCGATCAGCTCGCGCAATTGAGCGTCACCGGTGTGCCGACTGGGGTGACCGCGGCGTTTGCGCCGGCCGGCGTGCAGGCGGGCCAAACCGCCGTCCTCACCTTGACCGCACCGGCCAATCAGGCGATCGCCGCCACGAATCTGTCGATTACCGCCTCCGCTACCGTGCAGAACCTGCCGGTTACGCAGTCATCGACCGTCTCGCTCGCGGTGGTGGCGCCGACTACTTCCTTGATCGGCCGAACCGTGGTCTCCAACCCGCAGCAAACGCCGCTCGCCGGCGTGACGGTGTCGTCTCTAGGCCAGGATGGCAACGGCGATGCCACCGGTTGCATGGGCTTCACCACTATCTCGGACGCGGCTGGCAATTTCGCACTGACGAATCTCCCGGTGGCCTGCACCGGGCCGCAATTATTCAACTTCAACGGAGTGACGGCCACCGCCCCGCCCGGTCAATATGCCGGAGTCAATCTGGTCTTCACTATGGTCGCGGGGCAGGTGACCCCGTCCCCGGTGCTGGTGCACCTGCCGCGCATCGACACCGTGGAGACTTTTAACGTGACGCAAAACTCTTCCGTGAACCAGACATATGCGTTCACCACAATTCCAGGGCTATCGGTAACCGTCTACGCTGGCACCACCTTCACTTTGGCGGACGGAGTCACGAAGCCGAATCCATTTCCGCTGGCCGCCGTGCAGGTTCCGGTGGACCGGCTGCCTGATATGAAGCCCAACGTTCCCACCATGGTGCGCGTCTTCATCGTGGCGTTCCAGCCTGCCGAATCGACTGCCAGCCAGCCGGTCGCGATCACCTTCCCAAATGTGTCGAACACCGCGCCGGGAACGGACATGCCGCTGATGACGCTCGACCCGACCCACGGCACCATGGTGCCCTATGGGACCGGTGCGGTCTCGGCCAACGGTATGCAGGTGGTGCCCGACGCCGATCCGGCGCACCCCGGCCATCTTTATGGACTGCTGCATTTCGATTGGCACGGGCAGATGCCCGGCGGGAAGAATCAGAGCAATCCATCGCCAAACTGTTGTGGGACTGCCGGGGGCGAAGGGAGCGCGCCGAAGCAAGTGGCGGACCCGGTCGATGTCGCGTCCGGCCTGCAACTGATCAATACCACCGACATCACCATCCACGGCTCGCGCGGCTCCATCGAGATCAACCGCACTTACCGTACCCTCACCACCAACACGGGAACATTCGGACTAGGTTGGGAGTTCAGCTACGGATGGTCGTTGAATACCGGAGCGCCCAACTCGGCGATGGCCATCAATTTGATCGCTCCCGACGGCAATCAGTATCTGTTCAGCCGGCAGTCCAACGCCACTTTGACGAATCCCACGGAGCCGTTTCTGCAGGGCGCTGTAATGACCACTAATGCAAGCGGCGTAACCAACCTGCGCTATCCCAACGGCACTGTTTATCAATTTAAGGCGTTCGCCGGCCTTTCCCCTCTATACTCCATTACCGATCGCAATTCGAACACTACTACCTTCACGCAAACCCCGCTCAACTCTACCGTCATCCGCATCACCCAAATCGCCGATCCGTTGGGCCGCACGCTCACCTTGGCCTACAATGCGAGCGGTTACTGTACTTCGGTGACGGATCCCATCGGGCGTAAGGTCACTTACACTTACAACTCCAGCGGCACTCTGGCAACGGTGACCGATCCCAATGGCGGCGTCACCACCTATCAGTACGATTCGTCCAATCGTATGACCAGCGAAACCGACGCGCGAGGCGTAGTAGTCTTCACCAACGTCTACGACTCCAACGGCCATGTGAGCCAACAGACGGAGGCGGATGGCGGTGTCTTCACGTTCGCCTATGTGATGGCCAATCCGCTGATCGCGACCAGCCAACTCATTTCGACCACGGTCACCGACCCCCTGGGAAACCAGACGACATACCGCTTCAACATTGAGGGCTACCTGACCGACGTGACCGATGCCTTGGGGCAGACCAAGAGCTTTACGCGCGCACCTGGCAACAACCTGGTACTTCAAGTGACCGGTTCCGTGCAATGTCCGGTTTGCGGGCCACCCGGACGCGGTCCCGTTAGTTATGCCTATGACAGCCAAGGCAACCTACTAACCAGCACTGACGTATTAGGAAATACTTTCACTTACACGTATAACTCTACCTTCAACCTGGTGACTGCGATTACCGACCCGCTGAATCATACTCGTGCCTTCGCTTACGATACCTTGGGTAATCTGACCAGCGTGACCGATGAGAACGGCCACGCCACCACCTTCACCTACGACACCTACGGGCAGCCTCTTACGTCGACCGATCCGCTGGGCAACCAGACAACCTTCACGTACGATTCTTCCGAGAACCCCATCACCGTCACGGACCCGCTAGGCAATATCACCA
>Ga0206849_1086_pt1 | contig 14276 bp, 8 predicted proteins | sample Alteio_BWOrgCont_15_FD_152892 | JGI IMG/M metagenome (GOLD analysis project Ga0206849, IMG submission 152892) | Enriched cells from forest soil in Barre Woods Harvard Forest LTER site, Petersham, Massachusetts, United States -... | ecosystem: Environmental > Terrestrial > Soil > Temperate forest > O...
AAGGTAGAAAATAGCCTTACAGGCGCTGTATTAAAGTCTAAAAAGCCTGCCAGTGTTTATGATGTGAGCAAGGAAGAAAAATATGCCTATCGTGACCTAGCTATTAAAGAAGGCCTAACCTCCATGCTGGCTGTTCCGATGATTGTCAAGGATAAGGCGATTGGGGTAATTAACGTCTATACCAAGAAGCCTCATCATTTTGAGGGTGAAGAAATCAATGTGCTTCAGATGGTAGCCAATCAGGCTGCCGTGGCGGTTGAAAATACCAAATGGATGCAAGAAGCGCTTAAGGCCAAGGAAGCTCTGGAAACCCGCAAACTCATTGAGCGCGCCAAAGGCATTTTAATGAAGATGAATAATCTCTCCGAAGAGGCGGCCTATCGCCTGATTCACAAGAAAAGCATGGATACCTGCCGGTCCATGAAGGAAATTGCCGAATCCATTATCCTCATGGCAGAGCTTCAAAAGTAAATTAAATTCAAAAGTAAGTGAAAAAATTTGTTTAATATATAACCATATGTATAGCAATATGTTGTGTGTATTCCATTTCATCACCTCGCCTTGAAATTTTATATTTATATGATATCCTCTTAAGATAACGCTTTCTGTAACCTGACTCTCTGCAAGGATATCATTTAATGCTTAAAAGATTTTTAAGCCTAATTGTTATTATCTCTTTTTCTTTTATTTCCCTTGGACCTATTTGCCCTATTGCTTACTCAGCAGAGGATGCTTTAAATCTGCCACCAGTAGGCAGTATGGTCAGCTTAAGCCCTGCCTATGAACCAACCCTAATTAAGGGCTTGACCGTTCATAAAGACAATCCCTTTCTTTTTGATTTCATCGTTGATACCGGTCACAGCGGCCTGACAAGCGATGCTTTAAAGAAGGAGGGGAATCGGTTAGTTAAATACTTCTTTGCATGCCTCACCATCCCTGAAAAGGACCTATGGGTCAACCTGTCCCCGTATGAAAAAGACCGTATGGTCCCGGAGGCTTTGGGTCAAACCGCCTTAGGCCGTGATCTTTTGGCCCAAGATTATATCCTCAAGCAATTAACAGCTTCGCTCATTTACCCTGAGAAGAATTTGGGCCGTGAGTTTTGGAACAGGGTCTATGCAAAAGCCCAAGAAATGTATGGAACTTCCCAGATACCAGTCAATACTTTTAATAAAGTATGGATCGTCGCGGACACGGCCAGTGTGTACGAACATGGGCAGAATGTTTTTGTGGTTGGCGGGCATCTGAAGGTGATGCTGGAAGAAGATTATTTGGCGCTTCAAAAACACAAAGTTTCTTACGATTCTTCGGCTACGCCTCAGAATGACAAGGCTCACTCGATTGCTTCTAATATCGTCCGCCAAATCATCCTTCCTGAACTTGAAAAAGAGGTCAACGGGGGCCAGAATTTTGCCACCTTGCGCCAAATTTTTAACTCGCTGATCTTGGCCACTTGGTACAAGAAAAATCTTAAAGATGCATTGATCAACCAGATCTACGCTGACAAGGCCAAGGTCAAGGGCGTTAACCTGTCTGATCCGTCGGTGAAGGAGAAGATTTATCAGCAGTATCTTAAAGCCTACAAAAAAGGCGTGTTTGATTATATTAAAGAAGAAAATCAAGCGAATGGCCCCAGCATTCCAAGAAAATACTTTTCCGGTGGGTTCGTTTCCGAGATTCGATTCACGCCACCAGCTGCTGCCGTGGTGGCGGCTGCTTTTGGGGACATGGCCCAGAGTTCTCTTTATACCTTAAAAGTTGATGCATCAATCAATTCAGCAGAGAATCCAGCCAGCGCGGCGATGCTGACAGACGGGTCTAAAAGTGTGCTAAAAGAACTAAATAAAAGTAAAATAGTGGGTGGTGCTGATGGAGACAGGCGTGCCGCAGTCCAACTACTGTCTATGTTCCCGAAATTTAATAAAAAGGATTTAGAGGGAATCCTTTTTTGTGCTCAAACGGACAGTTATTATGCCACCGGCAAAATGGTAGCGCTGTATATGCTTATTCAAAAACCGGAATGGGCGGATTGGAATGTTTTGGTTGGTTTTGCTTACAAAGATTCGAATAATCCTGGAAAATTTCCAGGCCGTCAGAAAAATTATTTTCTAAGAAGGCCCGCGCTAGATGTAATGGCAGATATTGATCTAGAAAAGGCCATACCCTATTTACTGGCTTCAACAGATCCAGACTATGAAGAACATATTGCTGTACGTAGACGGGCAGTAGAAATTCTCGCAAAACATGTTCAGGACATCAAACGATCGCCGCAGAGAGGAGCGGTCCTGAAAAGATTGGAAGCTTTAAGAAAAGATGACAGTATGGATCAAAAGGTAATAGCAGGGTTAATAAGTGATTTAAACGCGGCGATGAGGAGTCTGTCTGAAGAAATAGCAGATAGGTTTCCTAAAGGCAGTAGAAATAATTATGCAGGGCTGTTAGCAGATGCGCAGCGGATGTTAGATGAATATAATGGCACATTGGATTGGACCCAAGATTTGCTTCCAATATTAGATAGTCCTGGACAAACCAAGAGCAGAGCAAGGGAGGCAGTTCTGATCATTCTTACTCTGAGACCTGAATTAGTTGGAGATTGGAATGTCATCATTGCCCATACGATCAAACCAGGCCTGAAAAGGCTTGGCATGGAGGGTGCCGAAGAAGATATGTATATTAGATTCCAAGCATTGCGGATGTTGGTGAACAGGAGTTTTACAGACGCCTTGCCTGTTTTGATTGCAACCGTTGGCGATACAGCAGAGAAATTTCAGGTGCGGTCAAGGGCCATGAAATATATCGGAAAGAATATCGAAGAAACAAGAGATTCTCCTTTGGCAGATGATGTGAGAGAAAGCTTAAAACTTGCTATTTTGGAACCTAAATTACGAGAAGAAGCAGAAGATGTCCTCGCACAATTAGACGCCAGCGCGGCGATGGCGGTTAATCCGGCGGTCCTAAAAGCATGGAATGATTCTTTTGCTCAAGGCTCCCAAGATTATCGCCAGCAAACTATTGAAGGATTAATGGTTGCTGCTCGGGCATTGACACCCGAACCAGGTAGTTCTCAAGCAAAAATGCGCAGCGCACTGATCGCTTGGGCAAATTTCCTAAGAGAGGTTTCTGAAGACTCTTATAATAAAGCCATTGAAAAATTAACAATTGCGATAGATGGCTTAGAAAATGAGCAAGGGTCATTTTATTTAAAGAATATGAAGACTGTATTCGTCACTGTACTAGGGTTTATTAATGAAGGCGCGGGGCCTTCCAGGAGTGATGTTAAGGATGCGCTGGATCTAACAACGAGTTTTTTGGAGAAGGGTTATAAACCCGGCAGCCCTCCTGACAAAACCAGGACGGCCTTAAATGCTTTTCTAAAATTTCTTGATTCATGCCCAACGGAAGTTTCTTTGCCAAGTCCGGTGGTAGCCGATAACATTAAGGTTGGTACTGATCTTACCGTCCCTCCTGGAAATATAACAATTGCCCTAAGTGAGAAGCACATTGGAAGTTTTCCCTTGACCGAAGATGGTATTGAAGAAATAGCAGATTTTTTGTCAGCAGGAGAAATTAATGTGACAACAGCATGGCGGGAGGCTAAAAAAGGAGCTACTCACAAAAGGCCCACATATAACAGACTTGAGTTTCCCGATACTCATCTGACATTAAGTATTGAAGCTCTGAGAGCTTCCCAGAATTTGACAAATGCCATTCTCGGCGCCGTCAAAGAAAAAGTGCCTGCAGAGAATCCCGCGATGATAATTGAGCCAGGCGTTACTTTTGATAGGATTAACAGGGATGGGAGGATTATCTTAATTAAGAAGAGCTTTCCTGCCTTTGAGGTCAAAAAGGTTTTGATAAGAGGCCTGAAACGATCGATATTAAGGGCTGACACAGCGCCTGACCAAAAAAATTGGAGAAAGCTCTTGGTTAAAGATGGCAGCAATGAAATTGTCCGAGGATTGTTAGGTGAGGAAGATTTCCCCAAAGAAGTTAAGCCTTTCTTTGAGATGGATGGAATTTATGTTGCAAGGACACAGCTTCCAGAACTTTTGGCTTGGGTGAATAAGAAAATCAGGGAAATTAGCGGAGCATCTGTTGAATTTATAATGACAATTGATGAGGTCAATAAAGAATTTCCTGATGAGGTCAAGGCATATCAAGATGCGCAAAGAGCGTATGTTGTTCAGAATAAAGGGTATACCGGATGGGTGGAGGGAAGCAATACCGTATATTCAGCTCCAAAAGCAGGCAATTCTTTGTGGATGGAAGTAGAACAAAAACGCGGCATCTTGATCAATAGATTGGTGGAAGAAATTCCAGACAAAACCGAGGTCATAAAAACTGTTATGGCTTTAAGGATAGACAGTGGTTTAATTAAAGGTTATGAAAATGTTCTTGGTGTTGAGCCACAGGTGGATGATGCCCTAGCTAAGTTATTAGCCAATGCGGCGATGATAGGGACAATTGCAGATGCCGTTAAAAATACGATTTATCCTGGCCTCATGGACATTGCCCGCAATCAAGAGACTTCATTGGAACTTGGAAACCCCAGACTACTTTTAAAGTATTTTGCCGGCAAGCACAATTGGCTAAAGCCAGACCAAAAAGCCAGCGACGATGAATTATATACGCACATTTGGGAGTTGCTGCAGCAATTTCCGCCCTCCATTTCGTCCAAAAAGAAGTTTCAGAATATTCAGTACTTGGTGGGTGTGACTGATCGAATCAAGGAACCACTTGAGGGTAATTACGTCTTCGTTGATAAAGATCAACAGGTTGGGAAGGTGGTTTTTAATGCTGGAAGTATCTACCGGGACAGATTTATTGAGTTTAAAGACGGTAGAAGAGTACCCTATCCACTTAATAATCCTTTTAGGATATATATTTTGGCGGATAAAGCAAGTGTGGCCAGTACTACCAAGCAAAACCTTCAAGGGTATTTTTTAGAAATATTAAAATCAGGCAGGGAAATAACATTAGAAGATAAGCGTAAAATCAGAGAACATCTTGAGTCCTTGCCGAGAGAACAGCTAGCGCGGAGAATTAATGAATGGGGCAATGCCATGTGGATGATGCAGATACATAATGAACGCTTCACATCCATTGCTGAAATAGAATTTTTCCTAAAAGGATTACCAACATTGATGGGAAATTATTTGATTGAGAAGGTTAAAGCCATTGATGGAATGCTCACAGGGCCAGACGATAGTAAGCGTGCAGCCTTGGTCTTAAGAAATTTGAGGATATTATTTGATCAATGGAAACAAGATGATCCGAGAAGTGATCGTGTGCCATTAAGTATTAAGGATGGTGAAATAAATTTTGTTAGGAAGGGTAAAATTGCCAATCTTGACGGAATGTTAAATGGCCAAGATGCAGCCATGAGCTTTGAGGACATCAGCGAGCTGATTGACTATCAATTTATTGATAAGCATAATATTTCGAAAAAGGAATATTCTTGGTCATTGTCTGATCTTGAAGATGTTATCCTGGTAACGGTTAGACAGAAAAATAGAGTAGGAAGAGTTAATTTATTTCCCATCAAAGAAGCCTATAAGGATGTGCGCCAAGAGCTCGTGAAGCATCTTCGTGAAAATGACACTGTCGAAGAAATCAGCCAGGATGATCAGAAGTCAGATCCATATGTTTTTCAATTTAGAATCACCGTTAATGCCAAGCCATTCCCAGACATAAAAACCAGTGTCCGTCAAGGCAGGGTGATTCAGATATCGAATTCGGTTGTAATCCTGGAATATCCTGCATCGCAAATTTTAGATGAGATGCCATTCTTAGAAAATTTTAGAGACGATGCTTTTTTAGATACTTCAGTGATTTCTCAATTATTCTCTGTGGCTCCGGGGGATATGTTCCAAAGGTTCCCGGACGCGCCTCATTTTATGCGTTATGAAATCCGACCAGGTAAAGAAGTGGCCTATAATACATGGCTCAAAAATTTAAGGGCCTATCTTGATACGGGGGTTCTCAATGGTCCCCTGGTTGCTGATCTAGATACAATCCATACTGAAATAAAACCATTAATGGTGATAGAAGATCCGTTGCGAGGCGAACCTCTGGAGATATTACCAACAACAGCCAAAAGAATTCTTGAGGTGAGTTTATCCAGTTTAGTATTGGATCCTGGCAATACGATTGTGGTTGATTCTAGCCACGAATCAGATATAGATGCCGCGGGACAGTTTTTTGGAATACTTTCCCAACGATACGCAAATAGTGGAGGGGTCAGGATGCATATTCCCCCGAGAGATGCGCCAGGGTTAAAAAAATGGTTTAAAGCCCAGCTTGAGATGCTTAATGCAGCCATGAAAGTAAGGGAAGAAAAGAAGTATGAGGAGGGGCCTGGTGGTATCGATTTAAACATGTCCCATGCCGACACGGGGGACATCAAAGATGGCCAAGGTGTTGCAATGACCATGGATGCGGCCATGATTGAACGCATTAAACAACAAGGAGTTGAGAGCCTAACTCCGGTTATTGTGACCATGACGCGCCTGTCAAGCATTTGGCCGTTGACGGGGCTTTCACCGCAGGGTGCCAGGTAAAATTTTTTATTGACAGAATTATGGCCTTGGGTTATATTTATTTTGTTGGTTTAAAGGGCAAAGATGTCCTCTCTTAAGTAAAACAAAGGTGTTTTCAAGGAGAGGATTTTTTATCTAATCATTAGGAGCGGTTATGAGACAAGCAAGTACTGCTAAAAGAACAACCACTAAAACGGGTACCCCTAAAAACAGGATTGAAAAACCTTTGTCTCAAGACAGTTACAGCTCTCCAGAATTTTTAATGAAGGTGCAAGAAACCGCTTACCATTTGTTTATCGCCCGCGGTGGCGCCCACGGCTATGACGTCGAGGATTGGTTGGCGGCTGAGCAAATTGTCAAGGGCTCATAAAAATTTCTTGACAAAGGAGTTAAGGGAAGGTATAGTTGCAGCATAGTTGGACAATTGAAAAAGGTTTGGGGCATAGATGTCCTGGACAGAAATACGGCAATGATCGCCTCTTGAGAGTTAAGTAGAAAATAACAGCAAGGGGATTTTTTATTTTAAGGGCACTGAAGTCCGGTTCTATCCGCCAATGAATGGCGGGGGAAGCCGGATTTTTTTATGCCTACTTCGCCTAAAGCGAAGAAAAAAGATCATCAAACAGGAGGTACTTATGGTACTTACCCAATCCACTCGATCTAAGGTTGAACGTATGACAGCTTTTTTATTTGGTGCAGCACAAATGTTTTTAGTTTTGGGCCTTTTTGGGCTCTTAAGGCATATCTAGTCTAACCAGTAGTAACTAAACAGGAGGTAACACGTAATGGGTACAACACCAGCACCAGTCAGTCCTATCAATTCGGGGGATACGGCGTGGGTCCTGACGTCAGCTGCCTTGGTTTTGGCGATGACGGCTCCGGGCCTGGCTTTATTCTACGGCGGTATGGTCAGACGCAAAAACGTCTTGAGCATGCTCATGCAATGCTTTATGTGTCTTTCCATCGTCAGTGTTTTATGGGTAGTTTATGGTTACAGCTTGGCCTTCGGTCATAGCAAGGGCTTTTGGGTCCCTTATATCGGTGGTTTTGATTGGGCCATGTTAAGGGGAATGGATCCAACCCCCATGAACGTCAACACTGATTATGCGCCAACTATTCCTCACCAAGCCTACATGATCTTCCAGTGTATGTTCGCTGTTATTACACCGGCGTTGGTCATCGGTTCTTTTGCCGAACGCGTGAAGTTTTCCGCTTGGGTGTGGTTTACCGTTCTTTGGTTGACCTTTGCCTACTGCCCGATTGCTCACATGGTTTGGGCTTCAGATGGGTTAGCTGGTCATAATTGGGGAGCTTTGGACTTCGCCGGCGGTACTGTCGTTCACATGAACGCGGGTATTGCAGGTTTAGCCACGGCCCTATATTTAGGGAAGCGTATTGGTACTGACAAACCTGGTATGCATAACGTGCCATTTGTCATGATCGGTGCTTCCTTACTCTGGTTTGGTTGGTTCGGTTTCAACGCAGGTTCTGCTGTAGAGTCTCATGACGGTTTGGCTACCAGCGCCTTCGTTGTCACCAATACTGCAACTGCTGCCGCTGCGATTAGCTGGGCTGCTTGCGAATGGATCTTTGCTGGCGCACCAACCCTGGTTGGCGCTTGCTCAGGTGCCGTTGCTGGTCTCGTTGCGATTACCCCGGCTTCAGGTTTCGTCAATGTCGGTGGTTCCTTGTGGATCGGTTTATTAGTCAGCGTGTTCTGCTATTGCATGGTGGCTTTCGTGAAACCGAAATTAGGCTATGACGATACCTTGGATGCTTTCGGTGTCCATTATATCGGCGGTCTTTGGGGTGCATTGGCCACAGGTTTATTCGCTGTCAAGGCCATTAACTCAGCAGGTTCAGGTGTGTTTGATGGAAATCCTGGCCAATTCATGATCCAGGTCAAGGCTTGCTTGTTGACAACAGTTTATACCTTCACTGTCACCTTGATCATCTGTTTCATTATTGACAAAACCATCGGTATGCGTGCTTCTGCCGAGGATGAAGTCATTGGTATTGATTTAAGTCAGCATCATGAACGTGCATATACTATTTTAGACTAAAATTTTAGAGAAAAAGGAGGGTCTTTTAAATGAAATTAGTCATAGCAATTGTTCAGCCATATAAGCTTGAAGATGTAAAGCAAGAGCTCTATGCGGCTAACGTGAATTTGATCACGGTATCCGAAGTTTTAGGCCATGGCCGTCAAGTAGGTGTTGATGAGTATTACCGTGGTGTTAAGGAAACAGGTAACTTGTTGCGTAAGGTGCAGCTTGAGATCGCGGTCAACGAAGATTTCGTTGAACCGACCATCAAAGCGATCATCAAAGGTGCTCGCACCGGCAAAATCGGGGACGGTAAAATCTTCGTCCTAGATCTGCCAAGATGTATCCGTATTAGGACCGGTGAAGAAGGTTCGAAAGCCATCGGTTAGTTGATAAGTTAAGCATGGAGATCCAAGGGATAAGGGGTTTTTACCCCTTATCCCTTATCTCTTCGGAAGCGCAGACAAAAAATCTTGACATTATTTATGTTCGAGGGTAATATCGGCGGTACTTCCCCGTCCAAAACACATTTTAGGATAAGTTTAAAATTAACAGCAACAAGGCTACCGCTAAATGCGGGCCATCTTTAAGGAGGATCAATCTATGAGTCAAGCTCGCGAAGAGGTTATTCAGGCTTGCGCTGAGGAGGCCTGCGGTTGTAATGGCACCTACAGCGAAAATTTGCCAGAGCATTTTGGCGAAAATGTATTTAGCCTGAAGGTCATGAAGGAAATGCTTTCACCCAAGGCCTATGCTTCTATTGAAAAAACCATCAAGGAAGGTGGCAAATTAGATGCTTCTATCGCCGATGAAGTAGCTGAAGCGATGAAGAAGTGGGCAGTCTCCAAGGGAGCAACCCACTATACCCATTGGTTCCAGCCATTGACCGGTGTCACTGCTGAAAAGCACGATTCTTTCATTGATTGGAATGACCATGGTGGGGTGGTATTGAGTTTTTCCGGAAAAAACCTGATCCAAGGTGAGCCTGATGCTTCATCCTTCCCTTCAGGTGGCTTACGTGCAACCTTCGAAGCCCGCGGTTACACCGGTTGGGACCCGACTTCTGCAGCTTTTATTAAAGAAGGACCAGGGGCAACTACTTTATGCATCCCGACCTTTTATATTGGGTATCATGGTGAGGCATTGGATAAGAAAACCCCGTTGCTGCGTTCCATGGTGGCTTTAAGCAAGCAAGTCTGCCGTCTGGCCGCTTTGTTTGGCATTGATGTTAAAGGCAAACGTGCGTATTGCACGCTTGGACCTGAACAAGAATATTTTTTGATCGACAAGGCCCATTACGAAGCACGTATGGACTTGGTGCAAACCGGCCGTACACTCTTTGGCCGTAAACCTGCCAAGCATCAACAACAGGAAGATCAATATTTCGGCGCTATCAAACCACGCATCATGGCTTTCATGGAAGAGCTAGACCGCACCCTTTGGGGCTTAGGCATGCCTTCCAAGACCCGTCATAATGAGGTGGCACCAGCTCAGTATGAAATTGCACCAATCTACGAAGACTTAAACACGGCTGTTGACCATAACATGATGGCCATGGAAATCATGCGCCAGATCGCCGACAAATTGGGCCTGGTCTGTCTTCTTCATGAGAAGCCGTTTGCTGGCGTTAATGGTTCCGGTAAACACAATAACTGGTCTGTGGTCGGACCTGATGGCAAGAATTGGCTGTATCCAGGCAAGACCCCGCATGAAAATGCGAAATTCCTGACCACCTTATGCGCTGTAATCAAGGCGGTTGACACCTACGCTGATCTTTTACGCGTGACTGTTGCCACCGCTGGTAACGACCACCGTTTAGGGGCTAATGAAGCACCTCCAGCCATTGTATCTATTTTCTTAGGCGATCAGTTGACTGATATCGTCGAGCAAATTGAAAAAGGCGGAGCTAAATCCTCCAAAGAAGGTGGCAGTATCCATGTCGGCGTCGATGCTCTCCCGACACTGGCTAGGGACACCACTGATCGTAACCGTACTTCACCATTTGCATTCACTGGTGCTAAGTTCGAATTCCGCGCGGTTGGTTCCAATCAAAATCCTTCAGCGGCCAACATGATCTTAAATACCATCGTGGCTGAAGCGATTTCCGATATCTGTGATCAATTAGAAGCTGCTAAGGGTAAGGATTTCAATTCCACTTTGCAGAAGATCCTGCAGGATATCATCAAGAAGCACAAAAAGGTCCTGTATAACGGTGATGGTTATATTGAAGAATGGCAAAAAGAAGCCAAGAAGCGCGGGCTTCCTAATATGAAGACAACTCCAGAATCCCTGGAAGTTCTGAAGGCCAAGAAGAACATTGATGTGTTAGTCAAGCATGGTGTCCTTTCTGCTAAGGAAATCGCTTCTCGTTATGAAATCAATAAACATGCTTATCAGACCGTGGTCTCCCTCGAAGGCGATTGCGCGCTGACCATGGCACGCACCCAGCTGATCCCTGCAGGGTTGGAATTCCAAGCCCAATTGTCAGGTGTTAAGTCAGTCACCCAAAAGAAACTGCTTAAAACAGTCTCTGGGTTGCTCGACAAAGCTATTGCCGCAGCGGATGCTTTGGAGGCAACCTTGGGCAAGCATGATGGTTTAAAGACTTTGGCTGCGATGGCCAAACTCCGCGAGACCATTGATGCTCTTGAGGCCTATGTACCGGCCAATATCTGGCCTTTACCTAGCTATGCGGAAATGTTGTTGATGAATGCATAGAAGAAGTTAAGATGACCTCCTCAACACCCGGTGATGCCTAGCGGCAACACCGGGTGTTTTTTTAAGTAGAGGGAAAGTCGTGCCTGTCACGACTTTTTTATAGTATAATGGGGGCTTCTATATGATCCTAATTGTCAAACATATTGATATCGAAGGTCCGGGAACTCTCGGAGATTTTTTGGAATCCAAAGGCGAAGCCTTCCGTACCGTCGAGCTAGGCGGCGGCGAACCACTGCCGGCAGACCTCAAACCATTTAAAGGGGTCGTGGTTTTAGGCGGCCCCATGAATGTGGATGAGGAAGACAAGTACGCTTTTTTAAAGCCAGAGAATGATTTTATTCAGAAGGTACTCAAGGCCCAAATCCCGTATTTAGGCATTTGCTTAGGCTCACAACTCTTAGCCAAGGCCGCGGGCGCCAAGGTCGTGAAGTCGCCAGTCAAAGAAATCGGTTGGTACAAAGTGCAACTGACTTCGGAAGGTATGAAGGACCCGTTATTTAAAGGCTTCAAGCCTCAAGATCCCATTTATCATTGGCATGGGGACATGTTTGAAATTCCATCTAAGGGAGAGCTTTTAGCGACTGCCAGCGGCTGCCCGCATCAGGCCTTGAAGGTGGGTAAGAATGCCTATGGCCTGCAATTCCACGTCGAGGTGACTGATAAGAGCATTAAAGAATGGTGTGATGAGTATTGCCAAACTGATTTGCCCGGCCGTCCAGAGCATGCGAAGTCCATGATGGATGATTATTGGAAGTTCAGACAAGCCTTCGATGCGCAGGCGAATAATTTGTACGAAAATTTTTTGAAGATCGTTAATAACAAATGAGTGTTTTGACGCATAGCCTTATCCTATTCTAAATGTAACAAGACGAGTATTGACGACCATGTTAAAAATCGCCTTAGCACAGATCAATCCAACCGTCGCTGATATCAGCGGGAATGCGCGTAAGATCCTGGAATACGTGGCCCAAGCCCAGAGGTCACAGGCAGATCTGGTGGTGTTTCCAGAATTGGCCATCTGCGGTTACCCGCCTGAAGACCTTCTGCTCAAGAAGCATTTTGTCGCGGCCAACATCAAGGCCCTGGATGCCCTGGCTAAAAAAATCCATGACATCACGGCCATCGTGGGTTTTGTTGATAGCGATGCGTCAGGCAAGATTTATAATGCTGCCGCCATTATTGCGGATGGCAAGGTGCAGGATGTTTATTACAAACAACAGCTGCCCAATTATGGTGTTTTTGATGAGAAGCGTTATTTTTCCGTCGGGAATAATGCAGGGATCGCGACCATCAATGGCATTAAAATTGGTGTCAACATCTGCGAAGATATTTGGATTGACGGTTCTATTTACCAAGCGCAAACCAAGGCTGGAGCTAAAATTTTGGTCAACATTTCTTCATCACCGTATCAGGCAGGTAAGATCAAAATCCGCGAAGAGCTTTTAAAGCGCCGCGCCAAGGAAACCAAGGTCAACTTGTTTTATGTTAATACCGTCGGAGGCCAGGATGAATTGGTTTTTGACGGAGGCAGCATGGTGATCTCGCCCGACGGTAATCTTTTGGCCCGTGCCAAGCAGTTTGAAGAACAACTACTAATGGTGTCATTGCGAGTGACCGAAGGGAGCGAAGCAATCTCTGAAATAAAAAAGATTGCCACGTCGCCTACGGCTCCTCGCAATGACACAAACTTTACGACTTCGAAGGAAGTACGGCTCAAGCCTTTTGACACGGAAGTGACGCCGCTTTTGGATGAGACTGACGAAATCTACAAGGCCCTGGTCGTGGGCACACGCGATTATGCCCGTAAGAATGGTTTTAAAAAAGTGGCGTTAGGTTTAAGCGGTGGGATTGATTCAGCCTTGGTGGCTTGCATCGCCGTTGATGCGCTGGGTGCGGAAAATGTCGCAGCCATTTCCATGCCCAGTCGTTTTAATAGCAAGGCCACCCAACAGGACGCTCGTGTATTAGCGAAGAATTTAGGGATTGAATTTCATGAAATCGCCATCAAAAAGATTTTTGAGGCCTATCTTAAAACCATGGCCAAGCCTTTTCATGGCATGAATGCAGATACCACTGAGGAGAATATCCAGGCCCGTATCCGCGGCAATATCCTCATGGCCATGGCCAATAAATTCGGATGGCTTATTTTGACGACGGGAAATAAAAGCGAGATGGCGGTAGGTTACTGCACGCTTTATGGGGACATGTCAGGCGGCTATGCCGTGATCAAGGATATTTTCAAGACCAAGGTCTATGAATTGTCACGCTATCGCAACAGTCTATCCGGCAATAACCTTATCCCTAAAAGTATTCTGCTTAGGGCACCGTCGGCAGAGTTAAGGCCTAATCAAACCGATGAGCAAAGTTTGGGCAGTTACGAAGATTTAGATAAGATATTGATGGCCTATATTGAGGGTCATGCCTCTCCTGCAGAAATCATTGCCCAGGGGCTAGATGCCAAGATGGTGGCGCGTACACTGAGGCTGGTTGATTTAAATGAATACAAACGCAGGCAAGCACCACCAGGGGTTAAAATCACAACGCGTGCCTTTGGCAAGGATTGGCGGCTGCCGATTACTAATAAGTACAAGGAAGACAAATGAAGTTATCTATTGTGGTCCCAGCTTACAATGAAGAGGCCACCATTGCACAGATCATTGAGAAGGTCAAAGAGGTTTCTTTGCCTGATGGGCTTTCCAAGGAAATAGTTGTGGTCAATGATGGCTCCGTAGATGGTACCGCACAAGCGTTAAATCGCTACAGTGGTCAAGAGGGGATAGTGATTGTACATCAAGCTAATCAGGGTAAAACCGCGGCCTTGCTCACTGGTTTTAAAAATACCAGTGGGGACATCCTTTTGATCCAGGATGCGGATTTGGAATATGATCCTCAACAATACCCCAAACTTCTTGCTCCTATTTTAAATGGAGAGACACAAGTGGTTTACGGATCACGCTTTTTGGGCGAGATCAGC
>Ga0206849_1082_pt1 | contig 14148 bp, 14 predicted proteins | sample Alteio_BWOrgCont_15_FD_152892 | JGI IMG/M metagenome (GOLD analysis project Ga0206849, IMG submission 152892) | Enriched cells from forest soil in Barre Woods Harvard Forest LTER site, Petersham, Massachusetts, United States -... | ecosystem: Environmental > Terrestrial > Soil > Temperate forest >...
ATGTGGTGGTGATCTTTTGGTCCATTATTCAATTGGTTCACTGGTTCATGGTTGATAGTTCATAGTTCATAGCGGAAAAGACCAGCAATCGCTATGAACTATCAACCATGAACCATGAACTATGTTAAAAAAGCTCCTCCAGATCCTTCCTCAGCATACTGGCGCCAATCTCATACGGATTATCTTCCAATTGGCTTAAGTGCCCGAGTATAGTTTTACTAAGATCGAGCCCCGAAGCAGTTTCGGGCAGCGACCTTACGGCATTGTTAATAATTGCAAGGGTATCTTCTTTAACATGCTTTATTACGCCCCAGGCCCTGCTGCTTACATAAATTTGCTGTGTGATGTTGTGCTGAAATTCGCTGCGGATGTCCTCAACAACCAGGCTGTATAATTCGTGGGCGCTGTACGAGGTAGCATTCATCCGGATGAGCATGTTGGCTGGGTTAACGCGTTCAATAAACAAAACCAAACGCTCATAAGCCTGTAAACGCAGCGGCAGTGTTTGATTACTGATCGTCTTTCTGAATTCAAGCAACTGTATCTTTTCGTCCCTGTCCAGGTATGGTTTTACAAGGTAAAAGGCGATCCAAACAATGCCAAGGCCAGCAATGGTGTATTTTAAAATATCTAATAAATAGGGCAATAAGTTCATGCTGCTGAATGTTAAATTGAGGTCATAAATAAACAGGTTGCGACAAAAATCCGCATTTTACCTTATATTTGTCTACTTAAATAAAAATAAGATGAGTACTGCTGTTGAAACCGCGCCTGCACCGGTAACCTTTACAGAAGGCGCCGTAAAAGAACTGTTAAAATTAAGGGACCAGCAAGAGCTGGGTGATGATTTTGGCCTGCGCGTTGGTGTTGAAGGCGGCGGCTGTTCCGGAATGAACTATGTGTTAGGTTTTGACCAAAAAAAAGACGGCGACCAGGAGTATCTGATCGACGGTATAAAGGTGTATATGCACAAAGCCCATGGCTTATACCTTGCAGGTATGCAGATCAATTTCCAGGATGGTTTGAATGCCCGTGGCTTTACTTTTAATAACCCAAATGCAGCCAGCACCTGCGGCTGCGGAACGTCGTTTTCGGTATAATTGAAGAGGTAAAAGGTTAAAGGCGAAAGGTAAAAGGTTGTTTACCATGCAATTTACCTTTCGCCTTTTGCCTTTCAGTTTTAACCTTTTCGCTGCTTCACTTCCTCAATAGTTTTCTTAATCCAGGCTGTAAACATCAAACAAATATAAACTGCGCTTTACTGTAACAAACCGGCGTGCCTTATAGTCTTATCAGCGGGTTTTTGTTAATTTTAGTCAATGGCCGTAAAGACATCCTTAAAAGAAAATATTTCGATAGCGTTACAGTCTATTGCCGGCAACAGGCTACGTACATCGCTTACATCCTTAATTATAGCTATTGGTATTATGGCCCTGGTGGGTATTTTAACGGCTATTGAAGGCGTTAAACAGTTTACCAACGATGCATTTGCAGGCCTGGGGGCCAACTCATTTACCATACAAAACAGGGGTTCGGGACTCAACTTTGGTAATGGCGGGCACCGCAAAGTTTATCCTTCTATACGCTACGACCAGGCGGAACGCTTTAAGGAAAAATTTGTGCTTCCGGTGCTTACCTCCGTAAATCTGCAGGTTTCGGGCACGGCAGTTGCGAAATATAACGATAAGAAAACCAACCCAAACTTATCGGTAGAAGGCACTAATGAAAACTATTTGGCTACCAGCGGATACAAATTAGCATTTGGCCGCAATTTTTCAGCATCGGAGCTTGAACATGGCGACGGTGTGGTGATTATCGGCAACGAGATAAAGAAACGCCTGTTTAAAGACAACGACGCCGTCGATAAATCAATTTTTATCGGCGCCACCAAATTCAGGGTGATTGGCGTATTTGCTTCAAAAGGATCAAGCGCAGGTTTTGGGGGCGATAAGTTTTGCGTGATACCCGTGCTTAAAGCAAAACAGATAGATCCGGACACCAACCGGTCATTTACCATCACGATAATGGTAACCAACCCGGCGGCGCTGGATGCCACAATTGGCGAAGCCACCTCCCTGTTCAGAAATATCCGTGATTTGAATGTAGGCAAAGAGGATAATTTTGAGATCGAAAGAAGTGATTCTATCCAGCAGGAGTTATCAGGCCAATTGGCAGGGATGACAATTGCGGGATTTGCAATCGGTATTATTACCCTAATCGGCGCTGCAATCGGGTTAATGAATATTATGCTGGTTTCTGTTACCGAGCGCACCCGCGAAATAGGCCTGCGCAAGGCCCTGGGGGCAACGCCCTCGGTGATACGAAAACAGTTTTTGATTGAAGCGATAGTAATTTGCATGATTGGGGGTATCGCCGGGATTATTTTAGGAATGGCGGTCGGCAACCTTATTGCCGTTAGTATCAGCGGTTCTTTTGTAGCGCCATGGCTATGGCTGTTTTCAGCGATAGTGCTGTGTACCGTTATTGGCCTGATATCGGGGTCTTACCCCGCTAAGAAAGCTTCGCGGCTGGATCCTGTCGAAGCTTTGAGGTACGAGTGAATTTATTTCGGATTTGGGAATTTCGTCCCGATAGCCATCGGGATCGGATTTAAGTATGATTTTATTCCGCATTCGACATTTCGACTTCCGCACTCCAATAAATCCGAAATCGAACATCCGAAATCGAACATCCGAAATCCCAAATTACACAAGCAGCGTATTCTTCAGCTGATAATCAAGCAGTAATTTTTCCATATAAGGTGTTCTCAGCGCATCTTGAAAAGCCTCGGCGTGCCTCAAATGGTGCATATCACTCGAAATAAAATCAATCAATTGCATATCGATCAGATTTTCGGCAAGTTTTTTTGCTTCCTTACCATAGTAGCCGGTTAACGAAATAGTATTTAGCTGGAAGGCCACCCCCCAATCGTGAAACGTTTTAAATTGCTCCAGGTCCATATAAGGATACCTTTCGGGGTGGGCCAGGATAGGCTTATAGCCTAAATCTTTTATTTTTTGAATAACGCCGAAAACATTTGGCGGCTGACTGATAAAGGAAAACTCAAAAAGCACGTACCCATCGCCCATGATCATTAAATCATTGCGGTTTACACGTGATTCAAACGATTCATCGAAATAATGCTCGGCAGCAGCCTCAATTACAATATCAATTTGCTCTTTTTCAAGCTCTGCTTTTAGTAAAGTGAGCGCCCCGTTGATTGATTCACTTGTGTTTTTATAATAATCGGCCATTATGTGTGGTGTGGCAATTATTTTTTTAATACCCAGCTCCATCATTTTCCTTATAAGAGCGATTGATTCTTCGGGTGTTTTTGCACCATCGTCAATACCAGGAAGAACATGGGAGTGCATATCCACCATGATTGAACTGTAATCAAGGGTGATATTTTTCTTAACCTCTTTTTTCTTAAAAAATCTAAACATTCTTAGCGATTATTATATTGCCCGTCATAATATTGTTGGTAATGGCCTGATGTAACGTCATTAAGCCATTCTTCATTTGCCAGGTACCATTCAACTGTTTTCTCCAGCCCTTCTTCAAAGGTGATGGAAGGTACCCAGCCTAACTCGTTTTTAAGTTTAGTAGCGTCAATTGCATATCTTAGATCGTGGCCGGCGCGATCCGTTACAAACGTAATCAAACGTTCAGAGGCGCCCGCGGGCCGGTTTAGTTTCTTATCCATTATACGGCACAACAGTTTGATAAGATCGACGTTCTTCCACTCATTATGCCCGCCAATATTGTAAGTCGATCCGGCCTTTGCCTTATGGAATATCAGGTCAATTGCCCTGGCGTGGTCCTCAACCCATAACCAATCGCGCACGTTTTCACCTTTGCCATATACAGGCACCGGTTTATTTTGTTTTATATTATTAATTGCAAGCGGGATCAGTTTTTCAGGGAAGTGATATGATCCGTAGTTGTTTGAGCAATTGGATATTACGGTACCAAGTCCGTAAGTATCAAAATAAGCCCTCACAAAATGGTCAGAACTTGCTTTTGAGGCCGAATAAGGCGAATGCGGATCGTAGCCGCTTTCTTCCGTAAACATACCTGTTTCGCCTAAGGAGCCGTAAACTTCATCGGTTGATACATGATAAAAACGTGTTTTATCGTATTTGCCCTGCCATGCATGCCTGGCCGTATTTAACAAGTTTACCGTGCCGGTAACATTGGTGATAACAAATTGAAGCGGGTTTGTGATCGATCTGTCTACGTGCGATTCGGCGGCCAGGTGGATCACCGCATCCGGCTGTTCATCGGCAAAAAGCTTATTTATAAAATCGACATCGACAATATCGCCTTTTATAAATTTATAGTTAGGCTCGTTTTCAATATCTTTCAGGTTGGCAAGATTACCGGCGTAGGTGAGCTTATCAAGATTGATGATGTTATACGCCGGATAGTTTTTTACAAAACGGCGTACCACATGCGACCCGATAAAACCTGCACCACCAGTAATAATGATTTTTTTCATTCGAAGACTTATTCGTTTATTATTTATCCGGCCGTTGGGGTGATGGCCGTATTTTGAATTTAATACTATAATGGGTTGTGGGACAAATATTGTTCCCAAGCCCATGCCGATGACATCATGACATCAATTCCTTCCTTTGCCTGCCAATCCAGTTCCCTGGCTGCCTTGGTTACGTCGCCCCAAACTTTTTCCACATCGCCGGCGCGGCGGGGGCCAATTTCATAGTTCAGTTTTACGCCTGTCGCCAGTTCAAATGCGGTAATGATCTCTAACACCGTATTGCCGGTTCCGGTACCTAAGTTAAATACATCATAGCCTGTAAAATGGTTGCTTTCCATTAGCTTTAAAGCAGCCACGTGCGCTTTTGCCAAATCAACAACATGAATATAGTCGCGTACGCAACTGCCGTCTTTAGTGTTGTAGTCATCCCCGAAAACGGTCAATTTTTCACGTTTGCCAATGGCGGTTTGTGTAATAAATGGTACCAGGTTTTGCGGTACACCAATCGGCAGTTCGCCAATAAGCGCTGTTTCATGTGCACCAACAGGGTTGAAATACCGCAAAGCTATAACTTTTTGTACATCTCCGGATATAACCGCATCTTTCAATATCTCCTCGGCAATCTGTTTGGTATTGCCGTACGGCGACTCCGCCGGTTTTATAGGGGCGCTTTCGTCTACAGGCAGCATATCGGGCTGACCGTAAACTGTGCAGCTTGACGAAAAAACAAAATTAACGGGCTTGCCGCTGTAAACCTGCAATAAATTCACTAACGAGACCAGGTTATTATGATAGTATTTTAACGGCTTCCGTACGGATTCGCCGACAGCCTTAAACGCTGCAAAATGGATAATTCCGGCTATATCGGGTTCAGCTTTGGTAAATTCAACAAGCTTTTTTTCGTCACAAAGGTCAAACTTATAAAATGCGGGTTTAAACCCGATAATTTTACTAAGCTGGTCTAATATTTTATGCTGCGAATTCGAGAGGTCATCAACTATTACCGGGTCATATCCGGCGTTTACCAGTTCAACAACCGTGTGTGAACCAATATAACCTAAACCGCCGGTTACTAATATTTTAGCCATTAGTGTTTATTAAAATAGGTGAAATCTTTGTGCTGTATTTCTTTTTCAGGCAGCGATTTGAAATAATCATAGGTTATTTTCAAACCCTCGCTCCTTGAAATTTTTGGCTCCCAGCCCAAAATGTTTTTTGCTTTTGTAATATCCGGCCTGCGTTGCTTCGGATCATCAGTAGGCAGCGGCAGGCTGATCATTTTTTGATCGGTGCCGGTTAATTTAATTATTTCTTCACCAAATTCACGTATAGTTATTTCGTCGGGGTTACCGATATTCATCGGTTGTGCATAATCGCTGAATAATAAGCGGTGAATGCCTTCAACCAGGTCATCGACAAAGCAAAATGAGCGCGTTTGCGAACCATCGCCAAACATGGTTAAAGGTTCACCGCGCAATGCCTGCCCTATAAATGCCGGCAATACGCGCCCATCGTTCAGGCGCATGCGCGGGCCATAGGTATTAAAAATTCGTACTATTCGTGTTTCCAAACCATGAAAAGTATGGTATGCCATAGTTATAGCTTCCTGGAAACGCTTGGCTTCATCGTATACGCCGCGCGGGCCAACGGGGTTTACATTGCCCCAGTATTCTTCGGGCTGGGGGTTTACACTTGGGTCACCGTAAACTTCGGAAGTCGATGCAATCAGCATCCTCGCATTTTTGGCACGTGCAAGGCCCAAAAGGTTATGTGTGCCCAGCGAACCAACTTTTAATGTTTGAATAGGTATTTTTAAATAGTCTATCGGGCTTGCCGGCGATGCGAAATGGAGGATATAATGCAGATCGCCCGGAACATAAACAAACTTGGAAACGTCGTGGTTGTAAAATTCAAAATTTTCCAGTTTAAACAAATGCGCAATATTCCTCAGGTCGCCGGTGATCAGGTTATCCATACCAATAACATGAAAATCTTCGCTGATAAACCTGTCGCACAAATGCGAGCCTAAGAACCCGGCTGCGCCGGTAATCAATATCCGTTTACGCTCCGCCATTAACTGATTAATTTTCTGCCGATACTGTTGTAATAATAACCGCAATCGATCATTTTTTCCAGATCATATAAATTACGGCCGTCAAAAATTACTTTGCTTTTTAAAAGTTCATCCATTTGGTCAAAATCAGGAGTCCTGAATACCGACCATTCGGTAACAATTAATAAAGCATCTGCATTTTTTAATGCCTCATACTGATCTTCAGCATAACTGATCTTATCCCCGATTAAATTTTTCACATTTTTCATCGCCTCGGGATCGAACGCGGTGACAGATGCGCCCTCTTTCAGCAAATCCTCGATAATATATAACGACGGGGCTTCGCGGATGTCGTCAGTTTCGGGTTTAAACGCCAATCCCCACATGGCAAATTTTTTGCCCTTCAAATCGCCCTTAAAATATTTTTTTACTTTTTCAACCAAAACCCTTTTTTGAATTTCGTTAACTTCCATTACCGAATTCAATATTTTAAAATCGTATTTATTTTCTTCGGCCGACTTTGCCAGCGCCTGCACATCCTTCGGGAAGCAGCTGCCGCCGTACCCGATCCCCGAAAACAAAAACCTTTTCCCGATCCGGTCATCGGCCCCTATGCCACGCCTTACCATATCCACATCGGCGCCAACCAGTTCGCACAGATTCGCTATCTCGTTCATGAAAGATATTTTAGTAGCAAGAAATGAATTGGCGGCATATTTGGTCAATTCCGACGATCTTTCATCCATAAATATCACCGGGTTACCCTGGCGCACATAAGGGGCATACAATTCGGCCATCAGCTTGCGGGCGCGTTCGTCCATGGTGCCCACTACTACACGATCGGGTTTCATAAAATCTTCCACCGCTACACCTTCCCGTAAAAATTCAGGATTTGATACTACAGCGAAATCGACACTGGTATTGGCATTCATTACTTCGGTTACTTTATCGGCAGTACCAACAGGTACGGTTGATTTGGTAACTATAACCTTATAATCAGTGAGTAGTTTGGCAATATCCTTTGCAGCGCCCAGTACATAGCTCAGATCCGCAGATCCATCGCCACCCGGCGGCGTTGGCAAAGCCAGGAATATAATTTTTGCTTCGGCAATTGCTTCGGCAAGGTTGGATGTGAAATGTAACCGTTTTTGAACAATATTGCGATAAAAAAGCAATTCGAGACCGGGTTCATAAATAGGAAGCTGGCCCTCCTGCATCATTTTTACTTTTTGTTCATTTATATCAACACATATTACCTGGTTCCCGGTCTCGGCCAAACAAGTTCCGGTCACAAGCCCTACGTATCCTGTGCCTACAACAGCAATTTTCATTTTTATTAGTTGTTTTTGTGATTACATTTATGCCCTGCGAAGTTAATAATTCAAAATTAAAATGCTCTTATTATATAATGCCGGGATTCGCTTATATTTTGCAGCTGTATGGCTGGCTTCATTTTTCAACAAAAAAGCAAAACTTTGGATCAACGGACGAAAAGAACGCGCGTTTATACGCTACCAGGAAAGTATTTGGTTTCACTTTGCCTCATTAGGTGAATTTGAGCAGGGACGCCCTGTTTTGGAGGAATTAAGGACTTTATACCCGGATGATAAAATAGTAATTACTTTTTTTTCACCTTCGGGGTACGAGATCAGAAAGAACACACCGTTTGCCGATGCCGTTTACTACCTCCCTTTGGACACGGCAGAAAATGCCCGGAAATTTATTGACACCATACAGCCAAAACTGGCAATATTTACAAAGTATGATTACTGGTATCATTTTTTTAACGAAGTAAACAAGCGCGGGATACCTTTATATGTTGTTTCGGCGATATTCAGGCCGGGGCAGGTTTTTTTTAAATGGTACGGGGGCTTTTACCGAAAGCTGCTGCGGTTTGTAAATTATTTTTTTGTGCAGGATGAGGGGTCAAGACAACTGCTGGAAGGGATAGGTATAAAAAATGTGATTGTAAGCGGCGATACCCGTTTCGACAGGGTTTGGGCCAACGCACAGCACCCGAAATTTATCCCCGGCATCAACGAATTTAAAAACGGCGCAAAAACTTTTATTGCCGGCAGCACCTGGCCGCAGGACGAGCAGCTTGTGGCAGCGCTTGTTCGGGAATACCCCGAATGGAAATTCATCATCGCCCCGCACGAAGTAAGTGAGGAAAAAATAAACAGGCTTATGGCTATGCTTCCGGGAGGAAAATCGATACGGTATTCTCTAATCACCAATCACCAATCACCAATCTCCAATCTCAACATAATGGTCATCGACAACATCGGCATTTTGTCGTCACTATATCAATATGGTGATATTGCTTATATCGGCGGAGGGTTTGGGGCGGGCATACATAACACGCTGGAGGCCGCCGCCTTTGGCCTGCCTGTAATTTTCGGGCCAAATTATTCGAGGTTTAAAGAGGCGAATGATTTGATTGCTTTAAAGGCAGGATTTAGCATAGCCGATGAAAAACAGCTGGCAGGAATAACCGATACCTTAATAACCGACGAAGCCTTTTATAATAGCACAAGTAAAAAAATACTGGCTTATGTAAAAGAGCATATAGGCGCTACCAAAGCAATTGTTGACCATATAGTAAATGGTGAGCAATGAATGGTGAGCTCCGATTCTTTCGGGATGCGTGTAATACTCCTCGCTGCCGGTTACACATGCACCACTCACCACTCAATGACTCACCACTCACCAACTCACCACTCACTAACTCAATCAGGTAATTTAAATGCCTGTTTTACCTGGTTGTAATCATTTAAGTTGACATGCTTATTTATTGTAGCTGTTAATACCGCCCCGGGGATAATGATATACCTGAATTGGTGCGCATTGGAGATGCCGTTGTATAAATTCTTGTCGTCCACAAAATCAATTTTAATATTTCCAAGCGTAGCCAGCGACGACCATGTGTCGGTGTAAACAGTAGTGCCTTCTGTATAAGTAACTACAATCGGCAATGCGCTCACCTGATCGGTGGGCCAAATAACCGAAGTATAGCCGTCCAGCTTACCATATACGATAACCGTACCGTGATCTAAAATCGCCTGCGTGATTTTAGCAGCGGCTATGTTAGTGTAAAAATGATAGGTACTGAAAACAGTATCCTTGGTGTAGGTTGAAGGAGTAACCCAGGCCGAATAAATTACGTTGGCAGTGCCTGTAGCGCCGGTTGCACCTGTTGGCCCTGCGGGACCGGTAGCTCCGGTTGGTCCGGTTGGTCCTTGCGGCCCTACGGCCCCGTCTTTGCCGCACGAGGTTATAAACAACGCGCAAATTGCTGATAACAGCAGCAGATAGTTCACTTTTTTCATAAGTAGAAATGTTTAAATGGTTAATAAATTATTGCTCTCATAAACATCAAACCCTAATACGCTTAATATTTTAACTTGAGCGAAACAAAATTGCACAATCAGAGAAAATGAATGATCAGGAGATTTACGTGACTTGCAATGTGATTTTACCTGAATTTATTATCGTAAAACCCGCCGTTATTTTAAGTATATTTACTTATTTGCGCAGAGAAAAAAAGATGATCATAGCCATATCCATTACCCTGTTTTTCATTGTTCTGCGCTTTACGGTAACGGTCTTTAATTTTGTTTCGAACCCGAAGCTGACCAGGGTTAACAGGCACTATACAGATCTTGTATCCATACTTATCCCGGCCCGTAACGAAGCGGGTAATATTTTGCCGCTTTTGCAATCCATATACGTGCAGGACTATAAAAATTATGAGGTTATTGTTTATGATGATGAATCGACAGACAAAACTTATAAGGTTTGTTCCAAATTTGCCGATACCCACGGGGGCTTTAGTATCATTAAAGGAGATAAACTTCCGGATGGGTGGACCGGGAAAAATTATGCCTGCCACCAGCTGGCAAAACATGCAAAGGGAGATTATTTTTTATTTTTAGATGCGGACGAAACTGTAAAAAATGGCCTGGTAAACAGTGCAGTGCACAGGATGAAGCTATACAAACTGGGCTTGCTAAGCCTTTTTGCCAACCAGGTAATGAAAACTCCAGGCGAAAAAACAACAGTACCGCTGCTGCACTATTTGCTGCTGAATTTATTGCCTGTACGGTTGGTGTTTCTTAGTAAGAATGCTGCTGTTTCTGTTGCCTGCGGACAGTTTATGCTGTTTGACGCAGACACCTACCGGGAAAACTGGTGGCACGAAATAGTTAAGGATAAAGTTGTTGAGGATGCTGCAATTATGCAACAGGTAAAGTCAGCTTCGTGCAACGGCGAAGTGCTGCTGGCAAACGGCATGATCACCTGCCGGATGTATAAAAGTTACGGCGAAGCCATAAACGGCTTCAGCAAAAAATGCCCTCGCAGTATTTAATTATGGCATACTCAGCTTACTAACCTATATTTTGCTTCTTATTGCCGGCCCTATGGTGATCATCATAACATTGAATTTTAACCTGATATTTTTTATGGTAAGTTTAATCGTGCTTACCCGTATAATGATCTCGCTGTCCGCCGGCCAGTCAGCGCTTTATAATGTAATTACACACCCTTTTCAAATGATTAATATGGCAGTCATAGCGTTTTTATCCGTACAAAGACATCTTACCAAAACCAATGTGTGGAAAGGGAGGAGGGTGTGATTTCGGATTTCGGATGTTCGATTTCGGATTTTAATTGCGGAATGCGGAAGTTGGATTGCGGAATGTTTTAAGTTGTAACAGTATACCGGTGAACTAATGAAGGATTTGATTTCGGAGTAGTTGAGCATCCAACCCCTTATTTAAAAACTAATAAACTTTTTCTTCCGGACTTTCGGACTTTTCGGACTTTCGGACTTTTATAGTAATTTTGCAGTGCAATGGGAGATTATCAGCTAAAGGTTACTATTGACCAGGATTCGGGCTTCTGCTTCGGGGTGGTTTATGCCATTGATATGGCCGAAGAGATACTGGCTGAGGACGGTTACCTTTATTGCCTGGGCGATATTGTTCATAATGATGAAGAAGTTGAGCGCCTGAAGGCAAAAGGGTTAAAGATCATTGAACATGCCGACTTAAAAAACCTTGCGAACGAAAAAGTACTTATCCGTGCCCACGGCGAAGCCCCCGATACTTACCGGATTGCTTTGGAAAACAATATTACTTTGATAGATGCATCGTGCCCGGTGGTGCTGAAATTGCAGAACCGCATCAAAACATCGTACGATGCCAACGAAAAGATATTGATATTTGGCAAGCACGGGCATGCTGAAGTGGTGGGCCTGTCGGGGCAAACCAATGACGAGGCCCTGGTTTTCCAGGATATTGCAGAACTGGACGGTGTTGAGTTACCGCATAACATCACCCTTTACAGCCAGACCACCAAAAGCATGGAAAAGTTTTACAACGTAAAAGACCAGCTTTTAGAACGCGGGTACGACCTGAAGGCGAATGACACCATCTGCCGCCAGGTATCAAACCGCGACCAGGACCTGCCAAAATTTGTAAGCAAGTTTGATAAAATAGTGTTTGTTTCGGGCCGGAAATCATCAAACGGAAAGGTGCTGTTTGAAGTTTGCCGCAAGCATAATCCCAACACCTATTTCATATCCTCGGCCAGCGAACTGCAAGCCGCCATGTTTGAACCCGGCAACACCGTTGGCATAGCCGGGGCAACATCCACCCCTATGTGGCTGATGCAGGAAGTGAAGGCGGAGCTGGAGCGGTATTAGTTCGCAGTTTTTAGTAAGCAGTTGGCAGTTATTTTGTCCATAGTCGATAGTCTATGGTATGGGAAGTTCTAAATAAAATGGTGCCAATTACTATGGTCTATGGACCATCGACCATGGGCTTTTCATTCGCAACTCTAACCTCCAATCACTAATTTTGCGGAGAAAAATACTATGTCAAAAAAAGGAATTTTACTGGTTAATTTAGGTACGCCCGATAGTCCGGCAACAAAAGATGTGCGCAAGTATCTGGATGAGTTTTTGATGGACCCGCGGGTTATCGATATCAACCCCATATCGCGTGCATTGCTGGTTAAAAGCATCATTGTCCCGTTTCGGAGCCCTAAATCGGCCAAATTATATAAAAAAATATGGAACGATAAAACCGGCTCCCCGCTATTGCATTATAGCAAATTACAGCATAAGCTATTACAGGAACGGTTGGGCGACAGGTACCAGGTTGAACTGGCTATGCGCTATCAAAGCCCGTCGATTGAATCGGCATTGGCCAGGCTAAAGGCTTCGCTGGTTGAAAGTATATTGGTTATCCCGCTGTTTCCGCAATACGCATCGGCAAGTACAGGCTCGGTTTATGAAAAAGTGATGGGGCTTATCGGCAAGTGGCAAACAACGCCCCCGGTTTCTTTTATTAATTCATTTCATGATAATGAGCTGATGATAAAAACCTTTGCCGATAACGCCAGGAAATATCAGCCCGAGACTTACGATCATATTTTATTCAGCTTTCATGGCCTGCCGCAGCGGCAATTAATGAAATGCGACCATACCGGTAATTATTGCTTAAGGTTGGAGGGTTGTTGCGATTCGTTAAATAACACCAATAAGTTTTGCTACTCGGCGCAATCACATCATACCGCGCAACTGATAGCCGGAAAATTAAATATCCCCAAAGAGAAATATACCATTTGTTTTCAGTCCCGCTTAGGCAGCGACCCCTGGGTGCAGCCTTATACCAGTGAGGTTGTCGCCAAACTGGCCAAAGAAGGCAAAAAACGCCTGCTTGTATTTTGCCCCGCCTTTGTTGCCGACTGCCTGGAAACCGTATATGAAGTAACCAAAGAATACGGCGCCGAATTTAAAGCCCTCGGCGGCAAGCACGTACAATTAGTTGAGAGCCTGAATGACTCGCCAACCTGGATTGATGCGCTGGAGGGAATGGTTTTAAACAAGTAGGCAGTTTGGCATAAAAAGATGTTCGATTTCGGATGTTCGATTTCGGATTTGAACATAACTTCATTCCGCATTCGACATTCCGAATTTTATAAATCCGAAATCGAACATCCGAAATCCAAAATCATTTATAATACGGCGTATGCGTATCCAAAAACTGCTTTTCGGTATTCATCCAAACATTATTTGCCTCGTTGCGGCCATTGTTTAAATCGTTATTGGTTTGGTTATAGGTGTTTACGGCGGCGTTTATATCATTCACCGCCTGGTTAAAAGTATCAACATCCTTTTGGGTCCGCTGGTCGGCAGATTTTGCATCCATGGCTGCTTTAAGCTTGTCAAAATTTTCGGCTTTTAAAAAGTAATCTGTCGCTACAGGTATTTGTGTCTCCGCCTCCGTTTTATAAAAATTAAGCGCTTGTGAACAGGCATTTGCAAGTGAACCATCATTTTCAAACGGCTGCAGTGTATCAAGCACAGCTAAACCTTCCTTAGCATATTTATTCAGCGCACTCCTGAACTGTTCAATTTTTGTTACGTTTTTTTGATTAATAGCCTCGGTTAGCTGGTTATCCTCCCAATTGCATTTATAAAACAAAAGGTACACTTTATCATGGTATTTTGCCTCCCTGCCGGTTGCAGCCATTTTGTCGCCAAGCTCGGTTTCCTGCGAAACAAGCTGTACGTTGTATTTTGCGG
>Ga0206849_1072_pt2 | contig 13353 bp, 13 predicted proteins | sample Alteio_BWOrgCont_15_FD_152892 | JGI IMG/M metagenome (GOLD analysis project Ga0206849, IMG submission 152892) | Enriched cells from forest soil in Barre Woods Harvard Forest LTER site, Petersham, Massachusetts, United States -... | ecosystem: Environmental > Terrestrial > Soil > Temperate forest >...
GAAACAAAAAATCTCTATAGCTTTCATCATAGACAAATTAACGCCTTCTGTTATTCTTTTTTTGAGTTAATTTTAAAGTTTTTAGGCAAAGGATTTCGAGTATGTTACGATCAGGGATATGCTTTTTTAGCCTTATAATTATGAATATGTATGTTCTGGCCAAAAGCGAAATTTTTAGAAGAGAGGTGGTGGGGCAAGAGGATACTAATATACTACACGCAGAAGGAGCTCATATGCAAACTCTTACGTTCGTTACGGGCAATAAATCAAAGTTTGAAGATATGCAACGTTATTTTAAACAAATAAATCCAATGATAGAGCTCGTGATGTGTGACCTACACGTTCCAGAGATTCAAAGTTTGGATATTGAAAAAGTTGCTCAAGCAAAAGCTGCCTATGCGTGGGAAAAATTACAGCGCCCTTTGATTGTTGATGATGGGGGTGTCTTCATTGAATGCTACAATAGATTTCCTGGTACGTTAGCAAAATATGTTGTCAAAGGAATCGGCTTGGAAGGAATATGGCGCTTAGCAGAGAAAGATCCTCGAGCCTACTTTTTAGCCTGCATAGTCTATCAAGATGAACCAGGAGTTTCGCATATTTTCAGCGGCATCTGTTATGGAAAATTCATAAAGCCTGATACTGCCATACGCAATCCAGAATTTCCCTATCAGGAGATCTTTGTACCAAATGGTGCACATACTACTTATGCTCAACTGCGCGAAGAAGGCAAAGTTGACTCTTTTAGTCACCGTCGCATGGCCATTGAGAAGATGAATGAGTTTTTGGCGAGCAGAAAGTAAAAAAAATTCTACTCCCTTTAACAAGTAGTATGATAGCGAGTGTGAAGAAATAGTATATTAAGAGAGGTACGTGCGCTTTTATTCGACACAGTTCTAGAGATATTATTAAAAAAAAGGTGATGCATGATGCTATCAGCAAAAAGCTATTTTTGTAGGATTGGAAGATTATTTCTTCTGCTGTTTGTTACGTTGCCGTTGGGGGCAATGAGACATGAGAAAGAGGTCTCTGCTGTGCCGGCTACTACTCTATTTAGTCACCGATTAATTGAGATAGCTGGTTGCTCTTTCGAACCCACAGCAGAACTTTTTAATGATATTTTTACTTTAGCGCGCCTCAATAAAGAACACCATCATTATGCTCTAGACCAGGAAACCTGGACTACGCACCTCTGGCAATTGTTGGTGGATTATTATGGTAAACCAATTTTGAAACGAGTAGCCTTGAGTAGTTTGGGCCAGCATGATCCTTTGCGATTGGCCCTTAATAAATATCTTAATCCTGCTGGCGAAATACCACATCCCTTCCCTAATCCATTTCTTAACGCGGCAAAACAAGGCGATGAATCTTTCAAAGGCGATAAGCACGTTTTAGACAAAATGGATTCCGTTACCAGAAGATTTTGGGATTGGTTGCATAATCGGCAACCGATTGAGGTTTTTCTTTATGAATTTTATTGGGAGGCTACACATCGGCAATGGGCTTCTCACCTTAGCTTTCTATGGACGACGAATCAACTATCGCCTGAAGTTTTAAAATTATTAGTAAGGAAGATACACAGAATAAAGCATAGAGGAGTTATGCAATGTTTTAATGATTTCTTTCATACCATTGCCACTGAGTATAACATTGCTGCATTGGCAAATGAAACACCTCTTATCAGTGCGGTGCGTCGTGGTTCTTCAGATGAAGTAAGAAAGGAGCTCGCTGCAGATTGTTCCGCAATGAAGCAGGATTCACTTGAAATGAGTGCTCTTATGAGTGCTGCTGCGAGTAATAGATCCGAAACAGTGGAGCCTTTACTTAAACAGCTAAAAAAACGTAAAGAGCCAGAAAAAAACGATGAGCTTACGGGAGAAATAGGAAGAGCATTAGAGCAGGCATTGCGTAATCGTAGCGATCAAGTACTACCAATGCTAATAAAAGAAGTAAAAGAATTAAAGGATACTGCCAAGTATCAGATAAAGTGGTTTGTAGAGGCAGGCGCGCAAGGAGGACGTGTCTCGTTGCTTCAAAAGCTTAACGATGCTTTTCCTACTATGCCAACTTCAAAAAGCTTAGTCATAGCCGCAGCCTATGGCCATCTTAACGCGGTTAAGTTCTTAAGTAGTTTGCGCGAGTCTAAACCAAAACACCGAGGAGCTGCTTTATTGGCCGCAACTGAGAAAGGACATGCAGATATAGTAAAATTTTTGATTGAAGGTTTAAAAACAGATGTTAATCATGCAGATCAACATGGCCAAACGGCGCTTATTGTGGCCTTAAGAAAAAAACGATTTGACCTTGCTTGGTTTCTCATTAAGCAGGGAGCAGATGCTAATCATAGAGCACAAGGGACACAAGAGAGGCCCATGGTATGTGCTATTCGAGCACATCATAAACCAATAGTAGACTTTTTTATTAAAGAGGGCATCGATATTGTATGTTGGGAAGATGCAAATCCTCCTCTTATAGCGGCTTTGCAGCTTAGCTGGATGCCCTTAGCAAAACTTATTATTGAGCGTGGTATAGCACAGTTTCCTCAAGACGATTTTATTAATAAACCCTATGGTCCAAACAAAAATACTGTGTTAAGTACTGCTGCTAGTGAGGGCTTTGATTCCGCTACTATACGTTTTTTGCTTGAGCAGGGAGCTGACAAAGAAAAGATTGAAGATGATGAGCACCAACCCTTTGTAGCGGCAATGTGGGAGTTGCAACAAGCTCCTAGGTTTAATTACTCTGAAGACCGTGTAGCAAATCTTGTAGAAAGTGTGCTTCTTTTAGCACCAGAAAAAAGAACTCAAAAAGAAAAGAAGCGTATAGCGCAATGGTAAAGAATTAAAATATATCTCATAGAAAATTAATGCGCAATTTCTTTGACAACCCAGTCAGTAATGTTGGGTTTTTCAACATCAATGAAAATACCAACGAGTATAATTTTTTTACTACTTAATAAATATTTTTGAGCATACTGCCTATCTTCAATCTGTTTGAGCGCCTCTTGTGCAGATCCCCGAGTTTTGAACTCCATAATAAAAATGGTAGAGGAGGTTTGCATAACCAAATCAATGCGACCCAAATTTGTCTGCTCTTCAACAAGAGTAATAAAACCAGATAATTTTAAAATTACAAAAATGATGCTCTGGTAATAATTCTCAAATCGGCTGTGTAGTAACAACGGTATCGCAGCAAAAAAAGTTTGAAGCGATAGGCAGAATGAATCAATATTATCTTGATTTAAGGCTTGTTCAGCACCTACTAAACACGTATCTACAGTGACCGCCCTGACATCGGTTATAAGGCTTAAAACTTGCTCAAGAAATGATACCTCTACTTCTTTATTGGGCATTTTTAATGTATAGATTCTGCTAGAAGGATTATAGGATTGAATTGTCAGATAGCCTGTTTGATAGAGTAAGACCGGCAGAGAGATACGGTCAATTTGGAAATTTCCTAGCTCGCTATCGCGCAATCTAATATCATTTAGTGTAACCGGTTGAAACTCTTGTTCCTTAATTAAATCAAGTAGAAATCGCGGGGAACCAGTTTCAAACCAGTAATTACCAAAAATTGATTTTGATAAGAATAGAAGAACTGAATAGGGATTATACACCTTGGCTGATTCGTTCTTTATTTCAGTAAATTGAGAAAACTGATACCCATCATACCACTCTGTCATTTGTGTAATAACCTCTGGTGAGGATATTGTTAGCTCGTGTGCTGAATGAGCAATATGCTGCTTAAAATTCTCTAGGAGCTCTGAATGTGTATAGCCTAAAAGTGTTGCTCCTGCTTTGTCCATCGTGATGTCATCAAGATTATTCAATCCAGAAAAAATGGATGTGCGGATAAATTTACTTACGCCCGTAATAAAGACAAAGCGAAGGTACTTATCAACATCTTTCAAAACACCATAGAAGCTTTGCAAAACCTGGCGACATTCATCTGCAACGCTTAAATTTGTTATATTGCGCAAAATGGCATGATCATATTCATCGATAAGCACAACTACTCTATTCTTTTCTGCAAGTTTTTCGATGAGTTTGGCAAATTTTGCTTCAAGAAACACGAAATGGCTTAGATCTATCTTATTGTTGCGGGCAATGTCATCTATTTGTTCAGTTATTGCTAAGCGTAATTCTATAGCATTGCCGCTCATTATCTTAAAAAAACTGATATTAATAACAGGATAAGCGTCCCAGAGATAGTCACTGTGGTCGATCCATAAACCTTTAAAAAGTGCTCTATTAGCCTCAAAAAGCTCTTTTAGGGTGGAAATCAGCAATGATTTACCAAATCGTCGTGGGCGGGAAAGGAAGTAATACTGGCCTTGGTCGATCAAATGGTAGATTTGTTCTGTTTTGTCCACATAAATATAATCTCCCTTTCTCAGCACCTCAAAGGAAGAAATCCCTTTAGGTAAGCGCCTTAATTTAGCAGTCATTTAGGTTGCTCCGGCAAAGATATCGCAGGCATAAGTTCTATAAGAATTAGAGTCGCCGGGGATAATTTTTGTGTCTAGCCGCTTTTATAGCGCGTATCCTGTTGTAATTTTTACCTTATGAATGTATTAATCTCTGCTCAGGGTTAATGTAAATCCACAAAATTTATCTTTGGGCAATTCAGGATGGACGTTGTCCATAGAGGTATCTTGGAAATTAAGCTTGTAATAAAATTCAATAGCAGGCGCATTAATTTTGCGTGTACATACGTTAATCACGACAGGCTGATTTTGGGTAATTATTTTAATAATATCAAGAATAAGTGTTTTTCCAAGCCCTTGTTTTCTATATGCAGCATCTATAGCAAGTTGTCGGATATAGATTATTTTCTTCTCAGAATTTTCAGTACTGTCGTAGGCGGCAAATCCTATGATCTCATCACTTTGAATGTCTTTCACGACAACAAATATCACATCTTGCTTCTTATTATTAAAATCCTTTTCTTCGCCTTCAAAACCTGCCTCTATAAGGCTCTCAAGATAACCAGGTTTATTTTCAAGATACAGCTCTTCTGGGGTATATTCTTTATAGACTTCAAGAAAAGTCTTCATAAAGACTTCCTTTCCTTTTGCAAAAGCAGCTTTGTCTTCTGAATCAAGCTTGATAATATCGACCACGCTATTATTTTTAAGTTTAGCAGTAAGCAAATTTTGCTTTGCTGTAAGAGTAGGGCAAAATAATGCCTCTATGATCGATGCGAACGTCAGCAATAATAAAAAAGAAACGTTTTTCATAGAAAGTCCTTTAATACAATATTAACCTTTTATAGCCATTTTTATCCTAACATTTTTTCAATTTCTTTACTACGATTTTTTTCATCGCCTCTAATCGCCTTTTTTCGTAATGCGCTAAGGATTAATTTTAATAAAAAAATGCATCACCATGCGTGCAGTTCTTTCGCCTGATTCAACAGCGCCCTCCATTGTTGAAGGGTTATCTAAGGAAGTATGTTCCCCAGCGAAAAAGATGTTATTGATTGGTCGAAATATATGCCTGATTTCTTCATTATAGGCTGTTGAGCGTTTATTATATGCCCTCTGTTGTTCAGGAGCTATTGCGCTATAGCTTCCTTTAGCAGGACTTATTAGAAGTGCGAAAAGTTTAGGTTCTTATTGACAAAAACGTCATCATGGAGTCTTCTTTTTAAGACACCAATCTTTAAAAGAGGAGATCTGCGATGATGACGTTAGGACAAAGTGTAATAAATGACTCAGAAAATAGCACGCTTTTTTTTAATGGAACAATCAGTACGGAAACATATATGAATGGACTGCTGAAAACGCTGGGAAAAAAGAATATGGCCTCAATGGCTCGAGAAAGCGGTTATGATTGTGATGTGATAGCGGCAGCGCTCAAGAAAAAACCCAGATTTGGCTAAGATTGGATCCTACTTAATTAAACTCGTTAATACTTTATCTAAGCCAGGAAATAAGGGTTTTTTGATTATTGATTTTACTCTTATCCCAAAAATGTTTGCTTCAATAATGGAAAAATTAACACGAGATTTTAATGGGGTGGAAAAGCGAGTTGATCAAGGGCTTTCTATGGGATTTGCGGTGTGGGTAGACCCAATTAATAAGTGGATTATACCACTCATAAATGAAGCTTGGCTTAGTAAAAAAATTGCTCACGAGCTTTACGTAAAAAAAACTATTATTACTCAAAAAATAATTCTGAAACTAAAAAACATTGTTCCCTTTGAATTACTTTGTTTTGATGGCGCTTTTGCTAATTTACCCATGTTTGACTTTCTAGAAGCGAATCAACTAAAATACCTTATGCGTGTACTCAAAAATCGCGTTGTATCTAACGAAAATGCTACAAATCAACTTGCTCAACATCCCGATTTAATTTTGCACAAAAACCGAAAATTTAAAACTATCAGTGCTACATTTAAAGGTCATACGCTTTTCTTTACTGCTCAAAAACGTAAAAAGAAAAATGGCAAAAAAGAAGTTGTTTTTCTTGTGAGCAACTTGCCCCAGGCTGCTCGCGATTACGTAAAAATGTACAAAATTCGCTGGAAAGTTGAAAAGTTTTTCCGCACTGCTAAGCAGTCTTTAGGTCTTGGTCATTGCCAATCTATTAGCTTCGATAAACAGCAAGCTCATATTAGCATTGTTATGCTTACTTATGCCCATCTTCAGATACTCCAAAAATTCAAACAGGCAGAAAATCTAGAGCCTATCGTCAAAAAGATAAGGTTTCAAAAACATTCATTACATGATCTCCAAAAGGCCCTAATATGCTGAACTTTTTTCCCTCAGGACAAGTCCTGATCAAAGCAAAATAACCTACACACCCAACAATAAGTCCTGCTGTTATACCGGCAGCTATTGTAAGTTTTGTACCTATTTTTGCCATACTTGAACGCTTTCTAGTATGCTAAACGTAGATTTTACCAACTTTTTTTATTACTGTCCGAGTTGATATAATTTTGAAGAAAGAGAAAGAGTATAGCAATAGAGGAAAAAAGAAAAATATTGTATGCTGTTGATCGTCAAAAATAGTAAACCCTAAAAATATTGAATCATCATTATGAGCATTAAAAAACAAATTATTGCTATCGGTGGGAGCGGCTTTGCTTCAAGTGATAAATATGGCCATGACAAGCTTGCAATGGAACGTTATTTTTTGGCTCAAACGGGTAAAGAAAATCCTCGAGTATGCTTTATTCCGACGGCCAGTGGAGATGCACCTGTATATATTGTGAATTTTTATCAAGCCTTTAATGCCCTTGATTGTCGACCTAGTCATCTTTCATTGTTTAATCTTCCTACGGCAGATCTTGAATCATTCATCATGCATCAGGATGCTATTTTTGTTGGAGGTGGCAATACTAAAAGTATGATTGCTTTATGGCGCGAATGGAAACTTGATCGTTATTTGCGACAAGCATGGGAAGCGGGCGTGGTAGTGGGTGGTGTAAGCGCTGGCTCAATTTGTTGGTTTGAAGAAGGAGTGACTGATTCAATTCCGGGTGATTTAACACGTGTAGCCGCATTGGGTTTTCTCAAAGGAAGTAACTGTCCTCACTATGATGGCGAAAAAAATCGCCGGCCTATGTACAAAAAATTATTATTGGAAGGTAAAATTGGCCCGGGGTTGGCAATTGATGATTATGTTGCAGTACGCTTTGTCGATGATAAAATTAAGGAGATTTTTTCTTTAAATCCTGACGCTTATGCTTATTTGGTAAGCAATAATGCTGGAGAGATTGTTGAGAAAAAAATTCTTGTGGATGGCAGTTTAGAGTAGTAAGGAACCCTTATGCCAGTGCTTAAAGTAAGCAATCTCACCAAAACATTTACATCAGGATTTTGGCCATTCACAGCACCACAGACCTACAGGGCGGTAAGTGATATTTCCTTTCAGCTTAAACAAGGGGAAATTCTTGGATTTCTTGGGCCAAATGGCGCCGGTAAGACAACTACCATTCAAATGCTTCTGGGTACTTTGACGCCAAGCACCGGTTGCATCACTTACTTTGATGCTAACTTTGCGCAGCATCGCATTGCTGCGCTCAAAAAGATCGGCTATGCAAGTGGCTATGACAAACTTCCTACTCGCTTAACAGTAACTGAAAATCTTGATATTGTAGGGCGCATTTATGGCATTGCTCAGCCACAGCGCACACAGCAAATTGAAAAACTTTTAAAATTTTTTGGCATATGGACCATGCGTAACCGCCAAACAGGAACTCTTTCGGCGGGCCAAACAACATGTGTAATGCTTGCAAAAGCATTTATTTCCGATCCAAAAATCGTATTGCTTGACGAACCAACGGCTTCACTGGATCCCGATATTGCCCATGAAGTACGACAATTCATTTTGGCGCAGCGCACAGAACGAGGCATTTCAATTTTGATCACTTCGCACAACATGGATGAAGTAACTGAACTGTGTGATCGCGTGTTGGTTCTCAAAAAGGGCACCATTATTGCAGATAACACCCCCGAGCAACTTGCACAGTCAACTTCAAAAGTCCGTGTCCATTTAACTATTCCTGGCGCACTTGAACCTGTGCTTACCTATCTGCACAATTCGCAGTTGACCTACACCACACAAGCCAATCACTTGACAATTGAACTTGATGAGCATCTTATCGCACAGTTTCTGGCAGATTTAGGCGAGCGCACAATTATCTATTCACATATCTCAATCGATAAGCCCAGCCTTGAAGATTATTTTTTAAGCATTGCTAAATAAAAGGGCACTTCATGATTTCATTCGCACCCATTTGGGCAGTAGCACTTCGCCATATACGCCTCTGGAAACGAGATCCCAATCTTCTCTTGGGTGGATTTTATTGGCCCCTCCTTGATATATTGATTTGGGGTTTTTTAGGATCATGGATTCAACAATCCCAGGCAACAGAATTTCATAATTATGAAGCCACAGCATTGCTCGGAATTCTCTTATGGCAAGTCGTAGGACGTGGATGCAACGTCATGGTTACTTCATTCAGCGAAGAGCTCTGGTCGCACAATATAGTGAATCTATTTTCCTTGCCACTGCAAACGGCTGAGTGGATGTGCGGAGCAGTATTATTCACTATGATTATAATGTGTATGACTTCCCTCTTTTGTATGTTTGCTATCTTTATTTTGTATAACTTATCACCATGGTACGTTCTCTCAAAATTTCTCATCTTTTGCCCCCCGCTCTTTTTTTCTTGCATCTGGATTGGTTTTACCTGCTTGCAAATTGTAGTTAGGTTGGGAAAACGGGGCGTAGAGCTTGGATTAGTTTTTGGATGGTTTCTGATGCCATTTAGCGGTGCATATTATCCGGTGGAAGTGTTGCCTCGTTGGGGCCAAATGATTAGCGCATGGCTACCTATGAGTTATGTTTTTCAGGGCATGCGGCGATCTCTAATGCATCAACAAGATCCGACACCCTACTTGCTTAAGGGATATGTACTGAGCATTCTTTATGCAACTTGTGCAACCATACTTTTTGTATATTGCTTTAATCGCAGCAAGCAAAAAGGGCTTGCTCGGCTGACGGATTAGGTGGCAAAATTCCTTTTTATTAGCTATTTTTTAATGTGTCAGTCCTATCCTCCCACTTGCTTATTACTTTATTTTTAACTATATTGTATATAATAATAGAGTTTTAAATTTCTTAGGGCATTGTGTACAAAAATCTTAAAAATATCATTTTTTCTTTATCTCTCCTGATAGGCGGTTCTTCTGCAATAATGAGCGGGGATACCGATATAGCTTCCGAAGTTATATGGAGAGGATTAAATGTGAACTTTAATGGAGGAGTGCACCCTGCAGCTCTTCCCGCTGCTATGCCTGCTGCAATTGCTCAGCAAGCTGTTAACCGTTGGCGGCCTCAAAATCCTCTTAGCCCTGCCGGAGATTTTGCCCGGGGAATAGTGAGGGGAATGGGAGCGGGAGTAGGGTTAGTAGTAGGATGGAAATGCGCTAAAAATAGCTTGCCCTATTTGACAGCCGCGGCAGCGCCATTTTTGAATAAAATTTATAATAATCACAAGGTTATAGGGGTTGCTCTTACTGCAGCTTTTTTTGTGCCCTGTTTTTTTGCTTACCCTTTAGTTCCTGCGTGTGGAGGCCTAGTAGGATATAAAGGTAGTAAGTATGTTGAAAGAAAATTTAAATTAGTGCCTCAGTCGCACTCTATAACTTGTACATTAGGAACAGCATTACCTTTAACAGCCATAGCATTTAAAGCTGTGCTACAATTGAATTCATTTTTACAACAATAAACAGGGGCCTTATAGCAAAGTAAAAATTTATATAATTTTTAAGTAAAGAAAGAAAAAATAATATAAATCACTTCTATAGTTATGCCATTATACAACGAAAAAGCTTCATGCTAAAATAAACTATGCCAGCTAAGATTTATCATCAATAAATAATTAATTATAAATATCTTATTTGTAGGAGAAAATGATGAATTTAGCGCATAAAGGGTTATTTTTAAGGAAGTTGTGGTTCGTAACTTTCGGGATTTTTACAGCCCTTTCATTCCTGGGCAATGCTTACGCCGGCCAAACTATTATCTATGGTCCCCATAAAATATCTGTTCCTCTTACCCCGGCAAATACCACGCTCATATTTGACGTAGATGACGTTTTGTTGAAGCGCGGGGATATTAAGGCCAGCTTTGTAATGCCCCGTGACTTCGTATTGACTGATGATGAGGTTAAGCAAGTAGAGCGCATGAATCAGTGGTTCCAAGATAATTTTCAAGCGTTTGAGGATCAAACTCAAGTAAGTGAAGAGCATGCCTATGATTGGATTGCAACGCAGCACCCTATTATTAACAAACCAGTAGGAGTAAAAAATAGCGCAGCGGCTCCACGTCCAATGCGTACTCATCTCTTGCATGGTTATTTAGATACTACTACCTGGTATGATTCAATTGATATAATAAAATCATTGCAAAAGCTTGGCTACCCTACTGCTTTAGGCACTAATATCCATGTTTCTACCTTGGCTCCCTTATTTGATAGGTCATCAAGTCCGTGTCCCCTACCTAAATTTTTACACGTTCATACCTCTGATTCAACGCCTACTCAGGGTAAGCTCATAAAAAAACCACACAGAGATTACACACAAAGCATGGTAAAAGAATGCTTTAGAAAGCTGCAGCAGCAAAAATCAACTCAAACAGGGAAAAACGATTTTTCCCCTTACGTATTCATTTTTATTGATGACAAACTAAAAAATGTTGAATCAGCAGTTGAGCATGGAGAGGGTGAAGGTTTTATAACCATAGGAATTCACTATCAGTCAACTGAACAACTCCGCAATGACTTAATTACTTTGGGAATCTTATCTAATCTCAAATAACGCTACAAAGGATCTCAATGAACAAGGGTTTTTTATTCTCGTGGACACTCCTCGTTACCCTAGGCATGTTTTTTGCTGCTCACAGCAGAGAACTGAGCATAATCAAAGCTCATGCGGTTGCCCCCTCAACTTTAACACATAGCAGCTATCTTATAGGAGGAGCTGTAGGTAAGATTGATACCACTATAGGTGTTTTTTTCTATGACAATGATAAGCTCATCTTAGCATATGAATTTGAGACAAAAACAAAGAATATTGTTGATTTCACGCAATTTATTAAAAATATTCTGGAAGATCTTAAACGGGATTATAACATTATTATACGCCATGCCTGTTTTGGTGTGCCGGGCAATCCTTCAGCATATCAGGAGTTTATACAGCCCTTTTATATATCTTTTGCCGTTGACGCCCTAGAAATAATCAGATCAACCGATCTGGAGACGGTTAAAGTTATGAATGATTTCGAAGTAATTGGTTATGGCATTGATGCTCTGCATCCCGATTCTATTATTCAGATTAATCCTCGCATTGCTCGATATCATGGTGCCAAAGCGGTGGTGGGTGCAGGAGCAGGCGTAGGTTCATGTCTTATGGTTTGGGATGCTTTACGTTCTGACTATATGTCGTCATCTTTAGGATTCTGCTATTCGGATTTTGTAGCTCAGAATCACTACGAATTGGAATTATGTGAATTTGTTCAAAAAGTAACTCCAGGATATAACGTTTCATGGGGAAAGATGCTTGGAGCAACGAGTGGTATTATAAAAATGTATGATTTTTTGAAACTCAAACATGATCAATCTGAACATCCGCTCAAAGATACTAATATATTTTCAGTGGAAAATATGCAAGATATTTTTGATCGAGCCAGTACCAATACGCTCTGCAAAGAGTCTGTAGCACTCTATATGAAGTTGTATACTCGCCTCATTAGAAATGTTGCTTATACGACTCTCCCTTACGGAGGACTTTATATAACCAATACTACTGCAGAAAAGAATCCTCATCTTTTTACCAACGGCCTATTTTTTGATGAGTTCTTAAATTGCAACAATGATGCATTAAAAGAAATTTTACAAGAAATACCTCTGTATGTTATTACTGATCCAAAGGTGAGACTCTACGGAGCTGCGCGCTATTTGCTGATTACAATGAGATAGAGATAAGGAAGTTTTATCGTGAAGCGTTTGTATTTCCTAGTGGGAGTATGGCTTCTTCCCGATCATCTCGCTACACCCTTGTGCTCGATCATCATGCCCTAAGCTTTTAGGTACTTTCCTGATATTTTTTGAGTATCCTACCTCGCGGTTCATTCCTTTCTGCCACATAGCCACCAAAAGTAACAGATTTCTTCTTTTTCACCAAATAATCTTCGGCGTCTGCATCATTCTCGATCTCTTCTGCATCATCAAAACTCTCCTGTTGGTGGTTGCTATCTATCTCAAAATCATCTACCATATCACGACCTAAGCCTGCTGGATTACAGAATTCATTCCTAATCGTCTCAATATCACTACCCACTACCTGTGCCAGCAAATCATACTTATTATACTTCCACATAGTATAGTAATCGACCCAGTGCCATCGATTAAGACGCTGAACCCATTCAGCATATTCTTCCTTTACCTTAGGTGGCGATAAATGAGGATAAAATTTTTTGGCATAGTGTTGATTTTGGGATTCCACAGACCCCGTCTTCAATTTCTGTAGCAAAATTTTGAGTTCAGCATTGCTTAACTTAAAAAGAAACGCATATTGGGCTAAATCTTGAACTAATCGATGACCCATACCTAAATGAGATTTTTTTAGGGTTTCTAATTCTATTATTAACGCTCTTTCTTCGTCAGAAAATTTGCTCAATGTTTTCATCAATTCATTTTTTGCGCCAGGAGACACCGTACTTAAATTAGTGCTAAAGCTTGGCTTGAATTTTTCTAATTCCAGCATTCCAGCTATTGAGCCATAATAGCCATCTTTAAAGTTAGTTTTATTATGATTTTCTTTGGTACAAGGCAAAGAAA
>Ga0206849_1089_pt1 | contig 13317 bp, 12 predicted proteins | sample Alteio_BWOrgCont_15_FD_152892 | JGI IMG/M metagenome (GOLD analysis project Ga0206849, IMG submission 152892) | Enriched cells from forest soil in Barre Woods Harvard Forest LTER site, Petersham, Massachusetts, United States -... | ecosystem: Environmental > Terrestrial > Soil > Temperate forest >...
TGTTAATGATGTTTAATATCCCAAGTGCTATCAAGATCAAGAGCATGACCGCAAGGCAGGAGTTGACGGATTGACTGAGCAATAGCTGGTCTGTGACGCTATCGTGAGGAATACTGAAGCTTAGGTTTAAGAGCTTTAAGGCATTGACAAAGGCCAGCAAGAAAATAAGCCCTAAGATAATTTCAAATAAAATAATATAGAAGTGGCGGGCCATCCATTGAGCTGCCCGATTGTCCCATTGCCTTACTCTATACATGAAACCGCTGTCAGCCATATTGTTATTGTATGAAGTGTGGTTTTGAAAGCAAGAAATTTTTATGAATATACTAACCCTTATTTGTATCAGTAGTCTTTTGTTATTGGCGGGCTGTACGCCTCCGGGCGTGAGTGGGAATTTAGGTTATAGCCCGGAGCGTCGGGTGGTTATTGTGGGAGAGAAAGTATCTCCTGATATTGCGCTTTACTATCAGCGGCGCTATGATGCCATGGTCTGGTTTACGCCCAGCCACGGCCTTGTTAAAGATTCTGCCCAGGTTGTTCTTAAAGGTTTCGGGCCTTCCAAGGCCATGCGTTCCTTAATCAATGAGCTTCTGAGCATCAATTATACGGTGGGCGAGTGGGAAATCATTGTTCCCAAAATTGCCGAAAATTATTTTTTTGCCACCCTTAAAGACATGGACGATGGCGCTTTATCCCATGCCCGAGGTGATATTGTCCTTATTGATTCCAAAGGCAATAAGGACATGGAAGAACAGGTTGCCCGCGTGAGCACCAACGGTTTCTTTGTTTCCTACGAATTCCAAAAATACTAAGGTTGGGTTGTAGTCGTCGCTAAGCGCTTGGGATGTTGGGCGAGCCAGGCTTGAAGCCTTTCTTTTGATTCTTCACGGAGTTGTTGCAAGTAGGCTTGTACTTCCGGATGGCTGGCTAGAAAAGCGTCCCGGTCTTGTTTCATTTGTTGATAGAAGGCCTGCCGTTTAGCCGTTTCTTGTTGCTGGAAGGCGACCAAGGCCGCCGGAGGCTGCGTGCTTGTTTGGGCGAATGAAAGTCCTGCTAACAATAGAAATGAAGATGTTAGGATGATTTTTTTCATTTCAAATTTCCTTCCTTAGTGATGGCGTGTCATGAAAAACACGAGGACCAAGCCGGTTAGAATGCCCATTGCAAGTCCCAGCCATTTGTTTGGTTGTTGTGCCATGGTTCTCCTTAAATTTGAATTATTATAACATGGCAAAAATAAGATCAAATGAGCATTTTACAAATTTGATAAGACTGATTAGAATAGCCCAACAGAGGTAATTCTGCGCCTGGTCGTATCTCTAATATAATATTTGAGGTAACGACACGGGCGGCTTGAATTTTGCTGAATATAATTCTGATTGGATTGTGGAAATTTTGCGCCTGTAGCTCAACTGGACAGAGCATTAGTCTTCGGAACTAAGGGTTAGAGGTTCGAGTCCTCTCAGGCGCGTTTTTTAGAAATTTTTTTGTATGTCTATGATTCCTAAAAAAATAGTCAAGATATGCTGCATGTGCACCAGGCGGCCGGTTTTAAGCGTGCATTCCATGTATTGCCGCAGCTGCGCGCAGATTGTCTTTCGTATGAAAGCCAGAAGGTTTCCACCCGAAGCTGAAGAAGGTGTGCGCGAATATGTGCGCCAGCATGATTACCAGTGTTATTATACCGATCTGCCCTTGGAAATGGATGATACCAAAAGCGCCTGGTTTTGCACCTTTGACCATTGGATCCCCCTTGATCCCCGCAAGATCGTGCTTTGCTGCGCCTGGGTCAATGCCATGAAATCAGCTCTCTCCGATAAGGAGTTCTGGTTTTATATTTTTCAATTGAATGATTGCCATCTAAAACATACGCCGGTCAAAAAAATAGGGCTGGCGTATTGGCATAGGCGTTTTGGCGCAAAGACCCCCGAGGTCTTCCGTCCTATCCCAAGGACCAAAGGCCCTGTACTTCCCAAGAAATGCTGGATCTGCGGCAAACCGGTGTTTAAAGCCAACGCCAAGTATTGCCTTCGATGTTCACATTTTGTCAAGCGCATGTATTTTAAAAGATTTCCCCCGTCGGTCGTGAAGAAAATCTTGGAATATGTGCGTGTCCACGGCTTTGTGTGTTATTACACCGGCATGCCGCTTAACCTGGACAATCACCGCAGCCCATGGTATGCCGTATTTGACTATTTGACCCCGGGAGATAAATCCAAGGTGGTGTTGACTTCCGCCTTGTTCTGCGAGATGAAATCCGACCTTGCCATTGATGAATTTTGGTATTACATCCGGCAATTGGCCAATTATAAGAGGAATGGTACCCCGATTAGAAAGAGAAAGCTGGTGTATTGGTATAGGCTTACCCTTAAGGAAAAACTGGCCAGACCTCAATAGAGATGTTAAACTTTCCCTAATAGTGAAAAATTTCATATCTATATTTCTTCTCCTGTGTTTTTTTACCACCGGGCAGATAGGCAATTGTCCTGTTTACGCCCAGGATTCTTTTTTGCCTGTGCCAGGCCAAATGGTGCGCCTAAGCCCTGTATTTAATCCTCCGATCTTAAAAGGCCTTAAAGTCCATCCCAACCAGCCATTTAAGTTTGATTTTCTTCTAGACCAAGGTGACCAAAAAGTTGACAGCCCCATTTTTTTACGGCAAGAATCAGCCAAGTTGATCAAATATTTCTTAGCCTCTTTGACCGTTCCTGAGAATGAACTATGGGTCAATCTTTCGCCTTATGAAAAAGACCGGATCATTCCCAATAGTTTCGGGCTGACGGAAATGGGCCGTGATCTGTTGGCTGAAGATTATATGCTAAAGCAGGTCACCGCCAGTTTAATGTATCCGGAAGATGAGGTCGGAAAGCGATTTTGGAAGCGTATTTATGCCGAGGCGGAAAAGAAGTTTGGTACAACCAAGGTGCCTGTTAATACCTTCAACAAGGTATGGATCGTTCCGGACAAGGCGGTGGTTTATGAAAATGCTAAGGTTGGGACAGCCTACGTGGTAGAAAGCAAATTGAAGGTGATGCTGGAGCAGGATTATTTGTCGTTGGAAAAACATGATGATAAGAAGAATGATGTCAATCGTCTGGGGTCCAAAATTTTACGTGAAATCGTCATTCCTGAACTGAACAAGGAAGTTAATGAAGGTCAAAATTTCGCTCAGCTTCGCCAAGTGTACAATTCGTTGATCCTTGCCACCTGGTATAAGAAGAAAATCAAGGACAGCATTATCAATGCCATTTATGCGGATAAGAACAAAACCTCTGCCCTTAATTCCCGCGGATCTTTTAGTCCAGATCAAATTTATCAACGCTACCTCACGGCGTTCAAAAAAGGCGTTTATAACTATATTAAAGAAGAACAGGATTTAAGCACCGGCGAGATGCTTCCCAGGAAATATTTTTCCGGGGGAGCCAATTTAAACCTGACATCTTTGAAGACCCGAGGGGTTTTTAGAACTACCGATGATTTTGCCATGGTGGAAAAAGAGGCAGATAAGTCGAAAAAAAGTTGGAAAAGAATATTGGCGATATATAGCGTGATTTCTACGGTACTCGTTACTACGGCTGTAACACCATTCTTAGCAAAAGAATATTTTAGCGACTCTAAGCAGCAAGAGAAGGAAATCGCCACTCTTAACGAAAAGGGATTGGAGGGAGGTCGAGGCAGGCTCAATGATCCAAGAATTATCGTTAAAGTTAAGAACAATGATTCCTATATTATTGATAAATTAGAGCGTAGTCCTTTTCCTGCTGTACGCGCGGCCGCATGGGAAGCCTTGTATGAATCTCATCATACCTTGGCAGCTGTTATTTGGCATCTTCATCACAAACCTAATGAGCATCATCCAGTTCATTTTCTTACCCCCGACATTGATAAGTATTTTCTTGAAACACTGGGGGATAGAATTGTTTGGCCTTTGGCGATCAATAGTTATCAGTATAATCGTGACCCGAAATTGGAGGGGGACATTATTAATCGAGCTATCAAAGGGTACAGGGACCCTAAATCCGGATGGGATAGATTTGCCGATGCCGAAAACCTGCCGGAGGATGTGTTAAAAAATAATGGAAGAGATAGTGAAAGAACTATAAAAAGAAATATTTATGATCAATTGCCATGGGCAGATGATTTAAAACCAGCCCGCGTGCAAGAAATATGCTTGCAGGCATTGGTGGATAGGTATGATTTGATACAAAAGCGTGAAGCTGACCAGGTGGCGTCAGTTAGAACAATCATGATGCAGGCATTACGGTCAGGGAATATTTCCTTGGTAAGAATGGTGGTCCAGGCGGCGTCTGGTATTCACGATGACCAAGTGCAAAAAGACATGACGGAATGGTCAAAGAATTATTTAGGGACGTTTGACGCGGCAAAAGCCGACGCTGATGAAGAAGAGTCAAAAAATAATAAGGTGCCCAACGCGAATGGCCGGGACATGCAATGGAATTTATGGTCAGATGTGCAGGAGTATTTAGCCAGCAGGAATGATCCACAAATCTTTGAACTTATGTACCAACATTTTATTCCAACTCATTATATGACGTATCCAGATTTTCCAAAGAATCATTTCCAAATTTATTGGTTGAAGAAATTCCTGGCATCACCGCATCAAGGCCATTTAGATGTGCAGGATAAGACGCTCCTGTTTTTTCTTAATAGACTGGAAAATAATATTGATATTGGATGGGCCGATCCCAGGACTGTTGACCCAACTGTATTATACGCGGGCATGGCTTTTGCCAATCCAGCCATCCCACAGGGGCGTGAGCCGAAGGTATTTTCACGCACGTATGATGCTTTTCTTGTCTCATGGAAAGCCAGAGGTCTTAAAGGTGAAGACATCAGGCATGAATTTAATGGGGAGGGGTTTCCTAACTTTGTAGGACGGGCCATAGCCTATGGAAGAATGGAGAGCCTTTTAAGTATTTTTTCAGGCTCAGAGAGGCAAGGCCTATTAAAGCTGGCAGAGAAAAATAAGAATAATGATAAGCAATATTTTGCGACGTTGAGACCATTTTTTCCCTTTAAACCAATGGTTAATAAATTCCGGCAGTTTGGCAAGCGTATTATTATCAGTAATCCAAATAGGGCCATGACCAGTACCGGCGGTATTGATTTGACACGAAGCCAGAATGTCCTGCAAACCGAAAACGCCGGCCAGGGCATTGATTTTCAAATGGACCAAGCCCAGCTGGCCCAATATGTAGACTGCCGCGGGCTTAGGTTGGAAAATATTGTAGTTTCTCCGTTGATCAATCTTCGTTCATTCCTTGATCCTAAGGGTGCATAAAATCAGACTTTGATTTTTTATCTTTACTTCAAAATTAGATTTGATATAGTTTGGCGATGTCTACAGAAATCTCTCTACATAATACTCCACTCGCAGATGAACATGTGGCCTTAGGTGCCAAGATGGTTGGCTTCGGCGGATGGAACATGCCCTTGCAGTATGAGAGCATCTTGGCCGAGTGGGATTATAATCGTAAGACAGCCTCGATCTTTGACTGTTCCCATATGGGCGAATTTTTGATCAAAGGGGATGCTGTTTCAAGCGGTTTAGATAATATTGTTACCCAAACCATTGTAGATATGCCTCTAAACGCCTGCCGTTATGGGGCTATGCTTAATGACGAAGGCGGAATTATCGATGATTTGATTGTGTACCGAAAAGCCCAAGAAGAGTGGATGATTGTGGTCAATGCCGCTAATATAGAGAAAAATGCGCGGCATTTTCGTGCCCATCTAAACAGCCATGCCACCTTCGAAGATATTTCATTTAAGACAGCGAAGCTTGACCTTCAAGGCCCTATGTCACGGGACATTTTGAAAGTGTTGGCTCCAGGAATTGAAGCGTTAGCTTATTATACTTTTGGTCATTTTCAAATTTCGGGGATTCCATGCCTGATCAGCCGTACCGGCTATACCGGCGAGCTGGGGTTTGAAATTTATGCCCCTTGGGAAAAATGTAAAGAAATCTGGAAAACTATTTTGAAGAATGCTACAGTAAAACCAACAGGCTTAGGGGTGCGCGATGTATTGCGTGTCGAGGTTTGCTATAGCCTGTACGGACACGAGCTTGATGAGACCATCTCGCCGCTGGAAGCAGGACTTGACAAATTCCTCGATGGAAAAAAAGGTTTTATTGGCCGCCAGGCGTTGACCCAGCGGCATTGCAAGCGTTCCATCGGGTTTATAAGCAGCCTTTCACGCAAGAGCCCCCGGGCGGGAAATAAGATTTTTGATGCCAATTCCAAAGAAATAGGCATCATCACCAGCGGGACTTTTTCACCGGGCTTAGGCATAGGTATTGGTATCGGATTGATGGATCGTCCTCTGATGGAAACAGGAAATACAGTTTTCTTTGGTGATGATAAAAATAAAGCAGAAGCCAGGATCGCTAAACGTCCTTTTTATAAACATGGATCTTTAAAATCATAATTTAGTTGGGTCAGGGAGAAATTTTATGGAAATCGAAGAAAATTTTCTTTATACCAAGGAACATGAATGGGTCTCCATTGAAGATAATGTTGCCACCATGGGCATCACTGATTATGCCCAAGAAGCCTTAGGCGATGTGACCTATGTCGAGCTTCCCGAAGAAGAGACCGAGGTAGAGCAATTTGAGCAGTTTGTTTCCGTCGAGTCAGTCAAGGCGGCCAGTGATATTTTTGCACCCATGAGTGGGCGGGTGGTTGAAATTAACCGCAAGCTGGAAGACAATCCAGCGCTCATCAACAAAGATTGTTATGGCAAGGGCTGGATCGCGAAGATTGAAGTCAGTGATATGGATGAAAGCACTAACCTCATGAGTGCAGAAGAGTATCGTAACTATTTGGAATCTCTTTCCTAGTCGAGAAACAGGATTTAATTGAACCCCTATATCACCAATACTCCCCAAGAAGTTGAGCAGATGCTCAAGGCCGTCGGTGTTTCTAATATCGACGCGCTTTTTGCTGATATCAAGCCCGAACATAAACCTAAGTCTTTTGATTTGCCTAAAGGTCTTTCTGAATATGAAGTCATGCGTCATGTGACGGCATTGTCACTTAAAAATAATGTGCACGTCGTGCCATTCATCGGCGGTGGTTATTATGATCATTACATTCCGACGGCCGTTTCATCCCTTACTTCTCGAGGAGAATTTTATACCGCTTATACGCCTTATCAGCCTGAGTGTGCCCAAGGCACCTTGCAGGCACTTTTTGAATATCAAAGTTCGATTTGTGCCTTGACCGGCATGGAAGTCTCCAATGCCTCACTGTACGACGGGGGAACAGCGCTTTATGAAGCTATGATGATGGCCATCCGTATTACCGGACGCAACAAGGTGATCATGGACGGTGGTGTAAGCCCCATTTATCGCAAAATATTAAAAACCTATACGCATCATTTGCATTATCAATTTGAAGAAACGCCCGTCGTGCATGGCCAAAGCAGCCGTGATGAAATCAATCGTCGCCTAGATAAAGAGACAGCGGTGGTTATTTTGCAGAACCCAAATTTTTTTGGCGCGATTGATGATTTTACTGACATTATTGAAAAAGCCCATCAAGTGGGTGCCTTGGTGTTGATGAGCGTGTATCCCATTTCTTTGGGCTTATTGAAGACTCCGGCGGAAATGGGCGCTGATATTGTCACCGGTGAAGGCCAGTCCTTAGGTTTACCGCTTAATTTCGGTGGCCCATATTTAGGATTTATCTGTACGCGTAAAAAGTTTATCCGTAAAATGCCGGGCCGCATCGTCGGTGAAACGGTTGATTCGAAAGGTCAGCGTTGCTTTGTCAATACCTTGCAAGCCCGCGAGCAGCATATCCGTCGGGAAAAGGCCACTTCCAACATTTGCACCAATGTTTCTTTGTGCGCATTGCAAGCAGCGATTTTTATGGCTGCGATCGGCAAACATGGTCTTAAGGCCATGGCACAGTTGAATTTGGACAAGGCCGAATATGCCAAGCAATTATTGACCAAGATCAAGGGTGTGGAGGTCAAGCGTTCTGCGCCGACCTTTAATGAATTTACCGTGCATTTGCCTAAGGATGCTTCCCAAGTTGTGGCAGCCATGATGAAGAAAGGTTTTGCAGCAGGCTTTGCCCTCGGCCGTTATTACCCTGGCATGGAGCGCTATTTGCTCGTGGCTGTGACCGAGAAGCGCACGAAGGACGAAATTGAACGTTACGCCAAGGCGATGCAGGAAGTGTTAGCTTAATCTCTGTTCGTGCATGGACAGCTTTTTGATGGAAACGAATTTTTTCGATTGCGGTCGGCTTTTAACCGCCGATCTCAAAAATTGTTTCCACAAACCGCTTGCTAATGATTGTCGAATTTTAGCTGAATCTGGTCAAATGGTGTTGTGAAAGAAACATTTGGAATTTTTTACCGAGGAATTTTCCAGACGTCTGCGAAGAATTACAGCGAGTTCGCCGCGAATGCCTTATCGCGATAGCGAACGAGCTGTAAACTGAGCAGACCGGTAAAAATATTCCGTTTCTGCAACAATACCATTTGACCAGATTCATGCTCAGGATGACATATGAGGAGTTTATGGAATTAATTTTCGAAAAATCAACAGTGGGTCGCCGCGGATTTGATTTTGGTCCCTCAGATGTGCCGACTTCTGTCAAAATCGACGCCAAATATGCGCGTCGTGATGACGCTCCTTTGCCGGAAGTTTCGGAACTCGACGTCGTGCGTCACTACACCCTTTTATCTCAGAAGAATTTTTCCATCGATACCCATTTCTATCCTCTGGGATCATGCACCATGAAGTACAATCCGAAATTTACTGAGAGCTTGGCTCGTCTTTCCGGATTTACCGATCTTCATCCGCTCTTGGCCCAATTGGCTGGCGGAGAGCAGTGGACACAAGGTGCCTTGCAAATCCTTTATGAGCTTGAGCAGTGGATGTGCGAGATGACCGGCTTTAGCAATTTCACGCTGCAGCCTTTGGCTGGTGCCCACGGCGAGCTTACCGGTATTATGCTCATGGCGGCTTATCATAAGGCCCGTGGCAATACGAAGAAAAAATATGTGATCATCCCTGATTCAGCGCATGGTACCAATCCTGCTTCAGCTGCGGTTGCCGGCTATGAAACCATTTCGATTCCTTCGAATAAAGACGGGGGAATGGACTTGGAAGCCTTGAAGGCGGCTGTCAATGAAGAAACCGCAGGGCTTATGATGACGGTGCCCAGCACCTACGGTGTGTTTGAGGGCAATATCGGCGAGATTGCCAAGATCATTCATGCTGTCGACGGTATTATGTATTACGATGGCGCTAATCTCAATGCGGTTTTAGGACGCTGCCGTCCGGGCGATATCGGCTTTGACGTGATGCACATCAACACGCACAAAACATTTACGACCCCTCACGGCGGAGGTGGTCCTGGTGCAGGGCCTGTGGGCGTTAACGAAAAATTGGCGCGCTTTCTTCCTATCTCCCGTGTTGTTAAACGAAGTGATGGTATTTACGCCCTTGATTACAATTATGGCGAATCGATTGGATATATCGCCTCATTCTACGGAAACTTTGGGCTTTTGGTGCGTGCTTATGCCTATATGCTGATGTTGGGCCAAGAAGGACTGAGGGAAACCACCAATCATGCTGTGTTAAATGCGAATTACATCATGAAGCGTCTTGAGCCCTATTACAAAATTTGTTTTGACCGTATCTGCATGCATGAGAGCGTGTTTTCAGCCTCAAATCAGGCCGAACGCGGTGTGCATGCCATTGACCTGGCGAAATTCTTGATCGACCAGCAAATCCATCCGCCGACGGTGTATTTTCCCATCAGCGTGCCTGAGGCCATCATGATCGAGCCCACTGAAACTGAATCCAAGCAAACCATGGATGATTTCATTGCCAAGATGATTGAAGCGGATGAACTCTCCAAGACCAATCCAACTGTTTTTAAAGAATTCCCCAAGACCATGCCCATCACGCGTCCGGATGAGGTGAAAGCGGCCCGGGATGTAAAAACCAGTTTCTTTTTAAGCTCAGATGCAGCTTCGTGACATTTCTTTTCAAACCCCTCAGGAAAATATTCTTTTTGACGAAGTTTTATTTTCTTTATCCGAAGAATATCTGCGTTTTTGGGAATCCCAGCAATTATTTGTGGTGCTAGGCCGCATTGGCAAGCAAGAGCAGGATGTTGATACCATTCATGCCCAAAAGAACGGTATTGCGGTCTTGAGGCGTTCATCGGGTGGCGGCACCGTGCTTCAAGGTCCGGGCTGTCTTAACTACACCTTGGTCCTTTCAAAGCAAAAGTACCCCATGCTTCATGATTTGCGTCAATCTTATCAATGGATTTCCGAGCGGGTGATTGAAGCTTTAGGAAAACAAGGGGTGAAAGCTTTTTTCAGGCCTACGTCGGATTTGGCCACGGGAAAAGATGAGAAAAAGTTTTCTGGTAATGCCCAGCGCCGCGGTAAGAACTTCGTATTGCATCATGGCACAATCCTTTACAACTTTGATTTGGCGCTGATCAGCAAATACCTCAAAATGCCTGTTGATGTCCCAGAATACCGTAAACACAGGCCCCACACGGACTTTGTGACCAATATTCCCATTGATCCAAAGCTCTTCAAGCAGCATCTGGCCCAAATTTTTAGCGCATCAGTCCCGCAACCGCCCACTCCCCAAGAACTTTCATTGCTGAAAGAATTTACATTAAGTAAAATTTTCTAAATTATTAATGCTTATTTATATAAATTTGATAATATAGGGACATGCTTCGAAAGATTTTATTTATTCTCCTGCTGCTGGCGAATTGCTGTGCCTTTTCTTGTGTTGTTTCAGCTGATCCACTCTCTAAAAATAAAGATTACCAACAATACGTCGATTACTTCGAGAAAGTCTACAAGATCTTCGAGGATAATTATTACCTCCCACCTGACCGGGCTGTTTATAATCAGTTTTTGCAGAAATTTAACACCTTGATCTACGCACAACTTAAGGGCGAGGGCAAAAGCGATGATTACGTGCGCTGGCGCTCTGCCTGGTATTTGGTCGAAGCTCTACACTCTAAAGACGATAGGTTTACCCAATTTTATCCCCCTAAACCTGCAGAAAAGTTTCAACATGAAGCCATGGCCCAGAAGGTTGATCTGGGTATTGAGGGGAAAAAGGCAAGTTTAGGCTTTTTAGTGACCCGTGTAGAACCTCATTCCGACGCTTATTTCAAGGGCTTGCGTGAAGAGGATACCATTTTGCAAATTGATGGGCAAAGCGTTCAGCCTTTGCCTGAGACCGCCATCGATGCAAAATTGACCCCCGTGATCAATACGAACGTGAAATTGCTGGTGTTGAGCAATGACACCAAGCAACAGGAAACCCTAGAGGTCGTAAGCAAAGAGTATTTTAGACAAACAGTTTTCCTACACCAAACCCCTGTCGAAGGGGTCATTTGTTTGGAGATCAATCATTTTAATGAAATGACAGCTAACGAAGTCTATGCTTTTTTGAAAAGTATCAACACCCAAGAACTTAAAGGGTTGGTGATCGATTTTCGCGGCAATCCCGGCGGGCAGTTGGGCGGGGCTTTGGAGATGTCCTCATTTTTTCTCAAAGATGGAGATGAATTTGCTTATTTTCAACAACGTAATGTTCCCAAGTATGATCTTAAAGTGCCAGAGTTAACGGTTGGGTTGAAATTAGCTTGTCCCATGATTATTCTGGTTGATTCAGGTACGGGTTCCTGTGCCGAATTGTTCGCCGGGATTATGCAGTTTAAAAAGCGTGCCTATGTATTGGGTGTTAATACCGCGGGGCAGATTTTGCTTAAGCATATTTTTCCTGTGGGAGATGGATCGACCATTGGTTTGGTCACGGCCAGAGGGCATTATCCCGACGGTACCGTCTTTGGTTTTGATGGGATCACGCCTGATAAAATTATTACGGATGCGCCTAAAGATGGGTTGATTAACTTGGCAGCGGCGCTCATTGCCCATGCCAGCCAATAAGGTGAACTATGATGACTCTGTTCATGGTGCTTTTAGGTCAAATTGTTTTTGCCATCATCGTGATTGTTGTTCTCAAAAAACTTCTGGAAAAAGAGCTTTATCTCGCGGCCGTTGAAAAATTTGAAACATGTAAGGTTACAGAAGGAACCAAGGAAATCACCATCCGTTCAGCCTCAGTCATTAATGATGAGTTCAAAAGTTATTTTGAAATTATCCAGAAGCGGAGAATGCCTCAGGTTAGTTTGAATTTTGAAATCGATGGGGCCCTTAAAGGTGGTGTGGTCATCGTCATTGGTGATCAGGTTTTCGATTTTAGTTTGGCCAACCGCCTAGAACATTTTTGGTCATGAACACACGCAATCAAAAAATTTTAGCCATTGTCCCGGCATTTAATGAATGCGGCAATATTGGCCGCACTGTCAGTGAAATACATCGTCTGTCTCCTGGTATTGATGTTCTGGTCATCAACGATGGCTCATCTGATGATACCCCTCATGAAGCGATGGAGGCTGGTGCCAAGGTCATTTCCCTGCCGTTTAATTTGGGGATAGGTGCCGCAGTTCAAACCGGTTTTAAATACGCCAAAGCTCATCAATACGATATTGCCGTGCAAATCGACGGGGATGGCCAGCATGATCCTTCCTTCGTTGAGCAACTCATTGATCCCATCTGCCGTCGAGAGGCGGACATGGTTGTGGGCAGCCGTTTTTTAGAAAAGAATGGCTATCAATCTTCATTTAGCCGCAGGATAGGGATCAATTTTTTCGTGCATTTGATCAATGTTCTTACAGGGGCCAATATCACGGACCCTACATCCGGCTTTAGGGCCTATGGTAAAAAATTAATTAATTTATTTTCTGAGTATTATCCTTACGATTTTCCAGAACCTGAGGCCATTGTAGTCACCCAGCAGGCAGGTGGGAAGATTGTTGAGTTGCCAGTGGTGATGCGGGCCCGTGAAGCTGGTAGCAGTTCTATTCGCTATTTTAAGACGCTGTATTACATGATGAAGGTGACCTTGGCCATCCTTTTGCATATGATTCGTCAAAGGCCGCAAATCTAAGAGACCACTAAGGAAACGGCACATTTCTTGAATCAGTTTTGTAAGATTTTGGAAGGAGAAGTTTATGAATATTCATGTGGTGGCATTGATTGTCTCATTGACTATTTTTTTATTCGTGATTGATTTGGTGCGCAGGCACCGGCTGACCTTTAAGTATGCCATTGGTTGGTTATTGGTCTCAGCAGGTGCGATTTTTTTTGCAGTGTTCTATCATCTGCTTTATGCTTGCGCTGCTTTCCTGGGCTTCGAGCTTCCCAGTAATTTTATTTTCTTTGCCCTTC
>Ga0206849_1090_pt1 | contig 13302 bp, 20 predicted proteins | sample Alteio_BWOrgCont_15_FD_152892 | JGI IMG/M metagenome (GOLD analysis project Ga0206849, IMG submission 152892) | Enriched cells from forest soil in Barre Woods Harvard Forest LTER site, Petersham, Massachusetts, United States -... | ecosystem: Environmental > Terrestrial > Soil > Temperate forest >...
GCCGCAACAGATGCGATCCCGAAGGTGATCGCAACATCAACGGACATTGCGAGAAGCTGAACACTGACGGAACTATGGCCTCTAACGAACCGTAACATACAGCGAGTTTCCAAGAGCGACAGATAATCCGGTACGAGATTTATCAACAAGAGCGGGGCAATTGACTGTAGGCCCGACCCAAATCCAGCTTTAAGGAGGATTGAGTTTGACCGGGAATTTTGCAGGCAGACTAAGACAATCACAAGGAAGACACTTGCGACTGACGCCATGCACGACCGCCAAAAGCACCTCCAAGATAGATGCTTCTTTCCAAACACCCTATCGAAAACCTTAGCGAATGTATCCGGCCACGGCTCAACTTTCGGTCCAAGCGGCTTGCGCCCCACCAACCAAACCGCAATCTCCAGCTTCGTCTGATCCGTCAGCACCGCCTCAACCCGCTCGAAGAACTTCCAGACGATCCCGGCCAGGACGCCGCCAGCCGCCAACTGTCCGGGCGGGGAGTTGATGAGCTTCGTGATGGTGGTGAGGGCGTCGGACATCTAGGTTACGGGTTTGGGTGGGCGGCACGATTCGAGGAACGTCCTGCCAAGGGAACTCAGGGTGATGATGTCGTCACCGATTTCAACCAGCCCCGCATTCGCTAGAAGCTGAACGCAAGTCTGCAACCTGGACTCGGTTGCCCCCTCTTCTTCTCTTTCCTGCCGAACTGTGGCACGAAGACGTTCCATCTGGATGTGATTGTGAGCGGCGATGGCACGGTCTAGGACTGGTTTCGATGTTGCCTTGAATGATCGCAAGAGCGAGGAGTGTCCGTCTGTCAGATCGGCAATTACGCTCAAGAGCGATCCTTCGTCCGGGGCCATTTGCCTCAGAATTGCGATGAACCCCGGCCTCACCAAGTCGTTCCGGGCCGGTGAAGCGGCGTTCGCCAACAGCGCTGCCCACATAGTATGCAGATCCTCGTTCTCTTCGAGCGAAGCACCTTCCAGAAGCGGAAAGAGGATTTTGATGGGTACGGCCTTCGGCGTGAACCCGGCATCTTGAGCCATGCGCTCTGCCTTCTTCAAACACTCCAGTTGTCGCCCGAACCGATACAGTCGAACCTGATCCCTGAAGCGTTCTGCAAATTCAGCCGTCGCCGGTCCAAGCATCGCCTTCGCCAAATCAGTGAGCTTGAGCGCACCGGCGACGGCAGCGCCGCCTTTCAGGAGTTCGGGACTGTGTGCGATGAGTTCGTTCGGGTCCATCAGGGTAATCTTAGCGCTTCGGCCCCTGCTTTGCCTCACCGATTGCGTGAACATATGTATGGCCCTGGCGCTCTGCTATGCCTGGGCCATGAAGAATGCTGCTGATCGCAGTGCCGCCGCCAAGAAGGCCGCTGCCACACGAAAACGAACGGCAACCGCAAATAGAGCGGCTGCGACGAGGAAAGCGAACGTCGCTGCAAAGAAGCGAAGTGCATCTGCGGTTAAAGCCGCTGTCACCAGGAAGGCCAATGCTGCCGCCGCAAAGCGCAGTCAGGCTGCGAAGAAGGCTAACGAGACTCGGAAGCGAAATGAAGCCGTGAAATCTGGTACGACCAATACGCCGGAAGTCACGCCAACGGTCTGAGCGCTACCGCTCCGGGCGCTTCCAAGTTTCGGCGTTGTACTCGATCAGGAAAGAGAATAGCAAAGGCTGGAAGCAGTCTGGTCGTCGGGGATGTAGGCGGCGTTGGCGACGATGGCACACCACCGAAGCTCCTTCTCACGCCTCAGTGGATCGCATTTAATATTGTCGTGTTGGGGGTCTTATATATTGTCCCGGCATTCTTCACCTCCATCTGGCTCTGGCTCTACGCCGGTTCCGGCTTCATTCTCAAAGCCGCCCGCCGTTTCGACATCGGCTTCGAGTGGTTCAACCGGAAGTTTGATATCGAAAAGAAACCGCTGCAATCCATCGGTCTCGTGGCGGGGGCGCTGGTGGCGGTCCTGTATTGGGCGGCGGTGATCGTGGGACGGTGGGTTTAGGAGTCTTCGGTGGTCTTCGAGGCATCACGCCGCATTCCCGTTGGGATTCCCAGATCATCTTGGATCTCTCTGCAAACGGAAGTGAGATCGCCATAAACCGTGGCGCTGTGTATGCCCATATTCCTCAATTCGTGCTTGATGTCCCTGGCCTTCGTCGGCTCGATCATTATCGACGTGAGGCATTTGGCATCTTCCGATTCGTTCATCGGTGGCACCCTTGCAGCGGGGTCTTCAGTTGCAGTAAGTGAATGGACGGTATGCCAGCCAGCTTGTGCGACAACACGCTGGCTGTGACGACTGGGCTGAAGAATAACTGTTGACTTTCGGTCCTGGACGCCAACCTGCCGGTTCAATCCCCTTCCGTCCGTAAGTTGGATGTCGGTCGCATAGTACAGCCAAACGGTAGGATGGGGAGGGTTGTGGGTATCCACGGCGAAAAATAATGCCATAAGTGGATTGCTGCTCCAATCGAGCAGGCGAGTGGGAAGGTTATGATGCTGAGCTAGGCTCATCATGTCATATTGACCTTCTGGGACAGATGGCAACATGAATAGACAGCGCTGCTTAAAGGACTGCATAAGCATGTATTCTAGTTGCCTAATGTCATCCTGCGATCTGTCCACCCGGAAAAGTTTCGGCAGCAGGGGCCAGTCGTCGGTCTGTCCACGGTACAGTCGCATGAGCGAGTTTTCTCTCATTGGTTCATTCCAAAGGGCTTCCATGAACTCCTGAACGCTGTTGACAGGGCCGAGTCGGTTTGGTCTCATGCTTTCGCCACCTCCGCTTTCGGATCGGAATCGCCCCACAATTCCTTGCGGCCAGCCGTTCGTATTCTCACCACTCTTTCCCGCAAGTGGGCCGTGTACTCCTTCAGAATGGCGGCGGCTCCTGGTCCATGCATATCCGGTGTGTTGGTAAGCTGGTCCTTGATCTCATCCAGCACCGGCTTGAGTTCGTCTGCCGTTGCAAGTTCCGCTATGCAAGCATAACGGGTAAAAGAATCTAAGCATTTGTTGAGGGGTTCTGGTTGGTGTTCTGTAGTCGGTTCGTCAAGAAACTGCTGCGTGTTGTCCAAATGACCTAGAAGCTCAAAGCCGAGCGTAACAAGGTTTAGATAGACTTCCCTCTTGAAGTCCCAACGATTGTTTTCGAGTCGCCGTTGCGCTCCGATCTCGTCTTTAATGCCCTCAACGATCCTGGTGAGCCTCGCCTGTTCTTCGGCCAGCTTTTCAAGGTTCCGAATGCGAACGTCAATTGCGGCCTGACCGTTTGCATAGGCCGTGGAGTAGGATTCGAGGGCCTTGTCAATCTTGCGCCACAGCCATAGACCGGCACCGATCAGCAACGCAGCGGTGCCGCCGATCTGAACAAGGGAATGGAACAGCCAATCAGCCATGGCAGGATTATAGCGCCGTGGCGGAATCGAAGATGGCGGCTTGCTCAGCCGGGAACGACCAGCGGCGAAGGACTTGGTAGGCTCCCAACTTGCATCCGCCATTGGTCGGGCCATCCTGAAACCACTCAATCGGGTGCTCTCGGACATTCTACCGGCCAAGACCGCTGGATGGATTCCGACATCCCGGCGAAGCTGAGGAATCGGCAGGACTCTTCGGCGCTGCGTGCTGAGAGAATCTGACGGCCTCACAGCCGATTCCAACCTAGCCTCATATTTGCAAATTGCGGCTCAAATCCGATCTAACCGGGAACTGATCGGGGCATTGACTGCCGCTTCGGGAGACAGACAAGAATAGTGAACAAGTTGATAGGGCTTACCATGGCTCGCTGGCGTGCTACAAGCTGTCGTGTCGGTGCTGATTTGTAAATTAGGCCGCTGACAAACGTTGAGTCCCTACGTTGGACGGCGGATTTGATGATTTCGCTTACGGCGTCTCCTTGGGCGGAAGGCGAACACCAATCGTTTCTACGTGGCACTTGATCCGATCATAAATCGAGAGCAGGTTGATTACAGCCGAATTCCCCAATAAGGGGACAAGTGCGTCAAGACTTCCTTGAGTGATAGACGATGCTATCGACAGCGCCGTTCTATGGACCAGCTTTGAGTAAAGTTTGTTGAAGGGATAAAAATCCTGATGGACTTGTAGGTCTTCTGCCTTTTTACCTGTTTGTATAGGCTTTGCACTGTCTTTCACACCAATGTCCAGCAGAACTTGCTTGAGTGCTGCCGCTTCGGAGTCCGGTTCCGTAGTTTGCGCACCTTGCGCAGAGTCCCTTTGCAACACTGTCTCCAGCGCTTCTTTGAACGAGCCTTGCTCTTGATTGATCTGTGCCGTTACGCTGGCAAGAAACTGTTTATGTGTAGACTTCGTGCTCTTGCTAACCGCTTCCCAGAATTCTTTAGCATCAATTACAGCCTCCCTCTGAAATTGAAGTGCGTTCTCCTCAGAAGCCAGAATGTAGTCTGTGGTTATTTTCAGTTCCAGGAGATTGCGTGTTCCCCACGCAGCTAATTCAACGAATTTCTTAATGCCGATCTCCACCGATCTGTAGTCAACAAGAGCGCAGTTCAGGATTCCGCAAAGAAGGTTACGAAACCCTATGTGCTCGTCGGCAACATCGGTGTCACCGATCCGCTGGCGCAACTGCCTAACGTCCTGAAGGACTTGCGCCATGGCTATCGCTGCTTCCCCAATCAGGTTGGAGTCGGTATTCTGTTGGTCCATTCGTTTCTCGAAAGCTGGTTAGGCGTTTAAGGCTGTCGCTTTTTTCGGGCTAAAGTGTTCCAATCTCCTGTTCGATGGCCTCTTCCTTTAACAGCTTTTCCGGGCTAAGCCCCACGTTGGAGCAGAGATAATGTAGGTGCTTCGTCAATTCCTGCCACGGGTTCGGGTCTCCGATGACCGCTTTGAATGCTCGATCACATGGGCCTTTGTGAAGATGAAACACTTCGGCCTGGGTTCCGTCTACGTCAGGTTGCTTCCATATGGCCATCGCCATTTCGGAATCGGTAATGGGCTCCTTGCAGTTGTCGCAAACCACGATTGGTGTGGTGCGTCCCTCATTGCGGATCATTCGTATCATGTTTGCTGCCTCCTTTCGTGCTTGGTCTTCCTTTCACGTACAGATACCTCACGTGTGGATTTTCGGGGGATGTCCAAACTCTATCACAAAACGGCCACGGGTTCCGCCGCTGGCAGGGGTGAAGGGCAGGTGCCGCCTGGGGCGCTCACCGCTGCCCCGGACACGACTTCAGCCACATCTCCACGTCTTCACGTTTGTAGCGTACGGCAGCGCCGATCTTCAGAAATTTCGGTCCCGTCCGAAGCAACCGCCATCGGGAAATGTCCATCAGCAGCACAGCGGAACCTTCGTGGGTCGCACGGTGGCGATATCCGATTCCAGCACGTCCCAAATAGAAGCGTCACCTGTTTGACGACGCCAGCGGCGAAGCCGATCTTTATCCTCGACTCCTTCGCCGTAATCATTACACTGTTTATATGGCGAATAGAGTTGACAGCTATGAACTGGAAATCAAGGATGGCGATCCACCCGAACAAGACAAAACTTCGTATGACACTAAGGCACATTTAGGGGCGTTGTCCGAGATTGCAAGACGAATCCGCCCCAGTCAATACGTCGAAAACGTCTCCGCTGGCTCTCTCGGAAAGCTGCGGACACAGATTGAGGATCGTGGGCTGAACGTCGTTACTCGGCGTCGGCAAGGAGAAACACGGGCCACACTCTACGTCGTCACCGATCAATGGTTGGCACGCAATCCGAACCGGACTTGAGAGGGGAGCGGCAAGCTAGAATGTCTAAATCATGAGCAATCAATTGAACATCGAGACGAATGGTGAACTGATCGGCACCATCACGTTCAACGAGCCTGACGACACCTTAGCCGGTGGCCGAACCGGATCAGGATTCCGCCTTCTGCTTCCGACAAGCGTCAACCTGAATCGTCCAGGGAATTCGAGCCTAGAGGTTTTCCTGCAAGACGTTCGGATCGTCTTCAAGGTGTCCAATCTCGAATTTGGGTTTGCGCACTGTGCGAATCTGCAAACGCCGATGGGGAGAAATATGCCGATCTTGTTTTCGTGGGATTGGATGCTCCCCATGTTGGGCCTTTATGAAAAGCTGAGAAGTGGGAAGCCACCAAAATTCGACGCTCTTTTGTACGGCAACCTCCACTATCGTGTACCGAAAACGGACTTTCGTGACGAGTGCCTTTCCACTCCGTATCCATTCAACTCCAATGGCGAAATCAAGTACTCACGAGACACTTGGACAAGCACCCTCCGAAAGCTGAATATCTTGGATTCGGTTCTAGTTGAGATTCCGTTTCCGTCCGATCCACCAAGCGATTGGGACGAAATTTGTGAATGCCTTCGTGATGCGAGAGAAGCGTTGGACAAGGGCGGCTCTTCCGGCTGGAAGGGGTGCGCAATGGCCGTCAGATCGGCATTCGAGAAGTGGAGCAAAAAGGAAAAGGAAAATCAGGGTCCTGGATGGCCAAGCAAGATCGACATCAAGGAATTTCACAAGCGCACGAAGCAAGAACGAACCGATGCGATTCGATGGCACGTCTACCAGCTTGCACACTACTTCGCACACAACAACGCCAAAGAGTGCAACAGGGAGGACGCAATCTTGGTGCTGACCGTCCTGTCGGCATTGCTAGATGTCAGAAAGCCCTAGCGGATTTGGAAGTGGAATTGTATTGGTGCCATTGAGCTTTCCGGCTCCCTGGCAGCTTCGTTGTTTCGGGCCGTGAGGGTTGTCGATACGGGCAGCTATATACGGGCTCTCAGGCGCTTTTGGTATCGTGTTCCTCATGGCCCGGTTCAACATCTTCCGCAATGGGAAAGTGCATATCCAAAAACAGATGTGCGACACGTGCATATTTCGACCGGGAAATTTGATGCGTCTTCAACCGGGCACCGTCGAAGAACTGGTGGCGGGCTCTGTCAAAAACAATGCTGCGATTCCGTGCCACCAAACCTTGGGCGGCGGCAACTCGGTGTGCCGTGGATTTTTCGACCGGCACAAGACCGGGCCGTTGCAGATTGCGGAACGGCTCGGCATCATCGAAGTGGGCGACCTGATGCCATCTGGAACTTGCTTCGCCTGTAGCTCGGATCGTTGCCAGCTTCGGCAACACGGCGGCGCTATCTTCGGCTTGACGTTCCATTAGTCAATCGTCAATACACCCTTCAGATCAGCAGTTTTCTGATGCTTGTTACCGTCGCCGTCAATTATGATTGCCGTTATTGGATTTTGTAAATCTTCAGGTAGAACGTCGAAATCAAAGGCCAGCGTGATGACCCATTGCTTGCCTACCATCACTTGATTTACACTATCGTTCTTAATGATTCTGGCTTCCGCTACAGGTTGAACGACACGATCCCCGATTTTGACAACAAGATGTGACCGGAGAAATTTCGTGTTACCTTGGCGAAAAGTCCAAGTCTCGGCGGCTCGTATTTGAACGTAAGCATGAAGTTGGCCACTTTCGTGGATTTCATCGGCCTTCAAGTCCCGCATCTGCTGATGAGCAGTGGCGGATTGGAGCGCCACATCTTGCCAATCATTGAAAAACATAATGTTCGTATTGCCAGTAAGCTCGACCGGCCTTCCCTTAAGCCCTTTGTCGAAGAACTTGTCGGCTGTTTTGTACTTGCGCCCTTCCTGGATTGCAGCCTGAGCTTGTTGCGGCGTAAGGATGGGTCCAGCACCCCATGCATAGGCCGTACCAATGAACGGTGAAAGCAGGACTACCACCGTTCGACCGGCTTGGAAGGCGCTCGTGATGAAGGATGTGTGGCAGATTCTCATTGCGTCTGGATGGTACCACCCATCGTGCCCGAGTAAACGTCGCCCTGCCCGGATCGTCGCCAGCTTCCGCAGGGCGGCGGCGGGTCCGAGTCGATTGGGTTTCATGATTTCGCATCCGCCGCTTCTAGTTCGGAGTCCCCCCACAAATCTTTGCGGCCAGCTTCCTGTAAGGCATCTCTAGCGACATTGAAATCAGCGAGAGTTTGATTAGTAGCCGCCCGGTCGGGATCGCTCAGAATCCATCGTGGCAGTTTTTTCTCCAAGGTCATGACGACAGGAAGGACGCTGTTTGCGACGGCGAGTGGAGCGAGACTTGCATTCTGACTAAATGTTGCGGATGCCGACAGCAAGTTCGTTCGGTGGACTTCTAACCGCTTCTGCAAGTCTGAATTGTCTGGCAAAGCTGAAGACAACGGCTGAAGTTCATTGATCCGTGCTAACGCCAAGATAATATCGGTAATCGAGGTCAGAAGTTTAACATAGACATTTTTCTGAAACTCCCACCGATTGTCTTTGCTCCTGTATTCGGCAGCGATCTTGGCTTTGGCGACCTCAACCTCCAACTGATGTTGCCGATTGGCGTCATTCTGCCGTGCGTTATTCCTATTCGTCAACCAGACCCCGAAAAACGCAATGCCGCCACCGATAATCCCCGGCAGGAGAAGTTCAACCAGACGTACCCACGGATTCGGCGGATTCGTCTGCGGCATCTCCACCCTGACGACGGGCGGAAGTTGGGCCTGTTGCTGTGCAGGTTGTTGCGACCAAGTGGCAATGCTGAGAAGGGTGAGAAGGAGGAATATTCGGCGCATTGTGGATGGTATCCTCAGAACAATAGTAATCCAATTTGTTCGTGGTCTATCCGCCGAAAAAAGGCTAGGACTGCGAGACTGTTGAACCCGCACGCCTACCGCCATGACTCAACAAAGCCACGGCCTACCCATGTGAGCAAACGGACGCCAACCCATGGAAGAACAAAACCAATTAGGGGGTAGAGAAGTACGCTTAGGTATGCTTTCAGGGGCGGCGGGTCCACTCTTGGGACCGGCTCCCCGCTTGAGAGTTCAATCGACGCAATAAGACCAGATTGGTCAACCGTCACCCGCTTGATGCTGTCCAGGTTTACCAAGATACTATCTTTCCGGTATTTCGCCGCCGCTTTTTCCCAAGGGTCTGCCGTGACCCCATCAGATTCTCCTCGTTTTTCATCTATCGGATCATCGCCGAATGAATGCAAATCCCGTGCAGCTTTGGCGACCTTCTGCATGGTAGGCGAGGCCATGAGGGATTCAAACCTTCGGTGCGCTGCGTGGTTTTCCCACACCTTCGCCGTATCGCCGTATGCAAGACATGCTCCCAGGATTCCACCGCACACACTCAACAGAAGCCCTAACCGCCGCATTCCTTCTTTGACATTCATGGCGTCGATCTCCGGTGTTGATTCACAACGTACCTTATTGCGTGCCACGCCAAATCTTGGCGAGAGCCTTGGATGACAATGTTCGGTGCGTCCGCAAAGAATCAGCGATATTCTTCACGCCAGACCAATGATGGCGAAGCTCGTTTTCGACTTCGGCAACCGCCTTGTGGCGGTATTCCGCAATCTCGTCTGCGCTTGGCGGCGACCACAGATCACGTGAAAGAAGCTCACACTCGATTGTACAATCCAGGTCCGCAACATCGGCTTCCATGGAATGTTGAATTTCAGGTGAATCAAGAGGTACTTCTAGGACGATTGACTCAGCAACACCGCCAGCGAGAGAGAAACCAATGTAGTGATTCGTATTGTGCGCAGTCGTTCTGTCGTCAATCTCATCGGCCTTGCAAATGCCGCACACTTTCATACCATTCCATCTTTTCGTTTTAAGGTTGATTGATACACGTCGGTAACCGTGAACCAAGGCATAGGCAGCATGACCAGCTTCGTGGAACCTCGTGCGTTCATCGTCGGTAGGAGTGGGAAGGGCATCCAAAGGCATCACAAGTGTTGCCATGACCGAAACTTACGCTTACCAACTTCCCACTATCTTGTAATGGTTTCGGACGAGTCGATGGGTGATCGGCATAACAAAGGTGATCCAAATATTTTCACCCTCCACTGTTCCAGAATACTGACCGGGAGCGACAGTTGCGCAACCTTTACGGCGCTCATAGCAATCCATCCAGGCGTGCTCCCCGTTGACGCTGACTTTCATCCATGACGCATCCGTGTGAGTCCTTCTTCCTGTCGTGGCATTTACGACAGTCCCGCCAACACCTGGACCTGCAACATTCGGGCATCTACAGATTGTGTCAGGGTGGCCGTGTCAACCACCTCAATCTTGATTGACTCTTTACTGTCCCAACCGTGGACTTCGCACATGCCCGTCACAGCGTCATTGACGGATGCGGCATCTATGTGTTCGGACTTTCCGCCTCGATCTAAAAGGGTAATTTCAACGCTTACGACGGTGTGATCTTTTGCTTGAGTTTGATGAACCTCAAACGTGTACCCGCTTTGCTGAACATTATTAACGATGCTGACGTTCGGGCATTGTTTTCTTACCGTCTTCAAGATGGACACATCTGAATTAGCCGTTAAGGCAATGGTGTCTGTCTGCCCGAACGCTAATGCGGCGACAGGCAAGAGAAATATCAAATATTTTATCACTGAGGCAATTGTACTCCCGATCACAGAAGAGGAAAAGCCCCAGGCAACTAACCACTCATCGCTCTGAATTCCCTCAGCACCTTCCACGCCGCTACGAGTTGTTGAATGGCGGCTGGTGGAAGTTTCTTCTGGTCGAACCGGCAACGTCGATAGGCAGGAATCAGAATTTCCTCTTCACCCGTCGCAACCCCTTCCACGCCTGGACAAACTCCTGCACCACCGCTGGCGCTGGCGCACGCACCTCCGTGTACCGGCAGGCATTGTGGACGGCCTTGTAGAACGTCTCAAGCTCGTATAACGGCATCGCAGAGAGCCGCTGACGGAGCGCACCAAGTTCGGCTTCAGTGAGCTTTTCGTTGCTAATCTCCCGGCGACGAGCCATTCGAGAACAGTATACGATTGTTCGCCGTTTGTTCGCCACTGGAATTTTGCCGGTTTTGGAGCGTCGGCGTCCTTTTGTGAAGTGCTCGGTGGCCGACTTTTCCCACCAGGAACTTGGTGAAGTTCCGCTTGATGTCGCCCGGTCTTGGCGTGGTCATCGGAGCCGCCGCCGTCGCAGCGCCTTCCGTGCTTGGCGTGCGTTGTGCCTGGACGGGCGCTACCATGGGGCGGATGGAGTTTGCGGGGGCCTTGATGCCGAAGCACGATCTTGATCTGGTGACTGTTTTTGAGACCCCAAGATTCGTTCGCCTTGGCAGTCGCCAAATCGTCTCTCGAAGACGCCTGGATCGAATTCGAGGTGGACTGCGACGGTTTCGATATCTCGCTTTGAATCTTCAACGCTAGTTTATACCTGTGGCGCTGTTCTTTGTTGCGCTTCAAGTGCCTTGATAGCCATGGCATTTTTGTTACGAAGCCAGAAAATGTATTCCAAAAAAAGACTTAGGGTTTGGTCAAACTCCTGATTGGCCATCATCCATGCGATCTGATTGCGTTTGAACGAATGCAAGCGTGCCCGAAGAGGTTCTTGTCGGTGACAGTATTGACCATACATGAAGGTTTCAAAGATTTCCCTTGACGAATAGGTCGTATTATCCACATTCAGAGTGAGCAGTAAGCCCCCTGCTAGCTTCTTGTTAAATGTTAAAAGCGACTCGGCCACATACCGTTTCTGCTCTTCGGAAATCGGTAGATCAGCATACAACGCAACTACCTTCTCCAGCTTCAACTCGTGTTCAAAAAAAGCGAAGCGTCAGGATTAGGTTCCTTGACTCATCGTCCGGTCGAACGTCTACAATGCGAACGTCGTTCTCGCCGGTCGTGTTATCAAAGTGAAAACTCCACTCCTGGTTAGGAAGTTGCTTGAGGAAGCCGCTGCTGGCCAGTTCATCAGCCTTCTCCTGAAACAACCGTAGCGTATCCAGAGGCGTTGGTGCTTTGCTTTGCCTTTTGCTCATCTCACTGCCTCACTGGGAACAATTATCCTACACTGCGAAGAAAGCTGCCAAAACACGTCACTCATAACTGTCGCTGCAAGTCAGCGATTGCCGTTTCGCCCTGGCAGCATGTTGACGAAGGTGGGTCAGGCGATAGCGCACCGCTGGTTGACCATGTTCAAGCACTTTGGCTTTGGCTCGAATCGTCGCCAGCTTTCGCAGGACGGCGGCGCAATCGACGTTCCGATTCGTGTGCGCCACGGCGATGACATGGATGATTTCAGCAGCGCTCCATCGCAAACAGACCGCCGACGACGGCCACGAAAAGAATCATGAGCCAATAGTCGGCGGCAAACTTCAATATTTGACGGTGGACCGGCACCCGTTCGTGATCGGCCACAATCTTGTCGAGCAGCGGTGTTTTTGCCCGGAGGGCCGAATGATGTTTCGGCGTCGGCTTTGGTGGCTGTGAGCCAACAAAGGACATGTCTCGAACTGTTACCTTGCTGCCACACTGATTGCAGGTAAAGGTGTGACCGCCTAGATTGCTTGGGACATCATAGGTGGCCGTGCATCTCGGATTGTCGCACCTGACGACGTTTACCATGTTCTTTATCAGCCTGCTCCTACAGCATCAATCGTGATGGCCTTAGAACGGTTCTTTCCCTCTGCAAAGCTCGGCGGCGTGCTTGAATCCCTCCATGACTCGCTTTGCGAGGGATTCATCGTTGAAGTCCAGGTTGGCGAAATCCCTAACAGAGGTGACGGAAGTTGGGGTTCCCTGAACGTAGGATGTGTATACGACGGTTATGTTCTTGGTCTCACTTTCAAGTGCGAGGCGATAGTTCCATTTCTCCCCACTGACAAACTTCTCGGCACTGTTTTCTCTGCGTTCAACGGAGACCCCGACTATGGCTCCTAAAGGCACCGTATAACGCCACGTCGATTCACTTCGATACTGCGGGTACTCGACAGGCGTCAGAGTGAGCACCGTTCCGATGACGCCTGTGCAGGAATTAAGGCTGAACGCCGTTGCTTGAGCATTCATAGAGAGCGAGTTGTTCTTTATAGACTGAACCCAGCTCACTATACCTAACTGTATCTTCTCTCTCAACCAATCAAGTGTTTCGTTCAATGATGACCCATTGGTATCGCTTTTCGGATTTGAACTGTTCCGGCAAAGATCAGCAGCATTTCTGAACTCCGCTAGGATATTGTTAGCAAGTAATTCATCGTTGTACGTCAGTTCGAGGTGATCCACGGGGGCTATGACCGGACTCACGTCAGATGAAGTTACTATTGCAACTGAGAGTTCTTTGGACTGGCTTCCCAAGATGAGATTGTAGCCCCATCTATCACCACTGATGAATGTCGCCGTTTTGGTTGGATTTGAGAACTGATCTCTCCGTTCCACGGCAAATGCGGTGAGCTTCCCTAAAGGCACGGTGAAGGTGCTTGTGTATCCGCTATG
>Ga0206849_1091_pt1 | contig 12810 bp, 11 predicted proteins | sample Alteio_BWOrgCont_15_FD_152892 | JGI IMG/M metagenome (GOLD analysis project Ga0206849, IMG submission 152892) | Enriched cells from forest soil in Barre Woods Harvard Forest LTER site, Petersham, Massachusetts, United States -... | ecosystem: Environmental > Terrestrial > Soil > Temperate forest >...
CAGCGTACCGTCACTCGCAACGGGCCTCACAAAAATCTGAGCTTCAGAGAGGTTATCCCACATGAAAATCTTCAGATTTCCACTTCAGGCTGCGATCGGTACCCTCGCGGTCACACTCTTCCTATCCCCTGCGCAAAGCTACGCGGACACTTACATAATCTATGACCTCGGAATTAGCGATGGCAGAAATATCGTCGGAATCGACACCTCCGGCGATGTCGTAATCGACAATATCCTCACTAACCAATTCCTCACCTACAAAAACGGTGTGCTCATAAACACTACGAGCACTCTCCCTCCTCTCACCTATGACAATGGAACAACAGGGTGTAGCGTACCGGCAGGCTTCCAGCAAGAAGGTTCAACCGTCTGCAACAACGGACGCATAGGGTTTTGGGGCGAAAATAATCCCAATTCCGAACCGAACGGAGTCTACACTGGAGCGCTCGCCTCCCCAACTTTGATCATCCCTGGAAGTGCGGGCGGAATCGGCCTGCCTTTCCTGAACTCCTCCGGCGATTTTGCCTTTGATGATATCCAGCAGGAAGAGAATTACGAAGCGGTCGACCAGACCACGCTGCCCACACCCGAACCGAACAGCCTCTTGCTCCTCGGTACCGGTTGCGTGTCTCTTTTCACCGTCCTCCGCAGAAAACTATCCTGAAAGGCAGAAAAAAGCCCGGAGAGGCCATAGGCCAACTCCGGGCTTATTTCAAATCTCTGTCTCTAGCTTCCGACTAAGCAGCCTTCTTAGGCTTAGGCGCAACCGCCTTCACACGAGCATTCAAGCGGCTCTTATACCGGTTCGCCGTGTTCTTGTGCAGAACACCCTTCTGCACGCTCTTATCCAGGATCGACGCTGTCTCACGGTACTGGGTCGTCGCCTCTTTGTGATCACCCTTGGCGATCGCCTCCCGAAGCTGCCGCAGCGTGCCGCGCAGCTTGCTCTTGTTCGAGCGATTAACCTGTGTCTTACCAACTGTCTGACGCGCGCGCTTCAACGACGAAACATGATTTGCCATAAACTCTCTTCTCTCAACCCTTTTGTAGGGGAAAATGGGATGCAGGCCAAGGCCAGCCAGAACACGGCCTGCCGCAATCCCTGCAATATCTAAGTCTACGGACTTCCACCCCCAAGGTCAACCCAAAAGACGCCAGAAGTAGGGAATAGCAGGCCCTGCAGGCATACCGCTATTTGCGGGGGGCAAACCGAACGGGGAGACAAACCTAAAGAAGTGTCATCCTGAGCGAAGTCGTTCGCGTACTTTGCGAATGACGTAGTCGAAGGACCTGCGGTTGTCTTGCTTCTGTCGTTGCCGTCAGCTTTCTACCCAACCCCTTCGACCCACCCGTAACCTCCTGCACCACGCCAGCTTCCACAATTCATCACTTCCCACTTGACGCCATCCTCGACTCGTTCTACTCTTTGCCCATCTTCGCCGTCTCCAACCCGGCAGCACCATCCAGGCGCACCATTTGCGCTGCAACTTCTACCCCGTGCCAAATCATCCAATATATGCAGTCATCTGCCTTGTTTAACCCTGTTTTTTCTGACGGAGGTCAGCACACTACTTGATCAAAAAATCCCTCGAAATCACGCCCGGCATCGAACCCCTCTACGGGACCCACGATGAAAACCTTCGCCTCCTCGAGGACAAACTCCGCGTCACCATCGATCTTCGCTCCGACGCCATCCATGTCACCGGCGACCACTCCAACGTAGCCCGCGTCGAACAAATCTTCCTCGATTTCGACCACCTCCGCAAATCCGGCGTGAACCTCCACAACGGCGAGCTCCACGGCATGCTCAAGCTCATCGTTACCGACCCTGCCATCACCCTCAAATCCCTCGTAGACGCCGGCCGCCAGCGCTCCGCGGGAGTCAAGCGCATGGTCCAGCCACGCTCGCCCAATCAGCGCAAGTACGTCGAAGCCATCGAGCAGTGCGACATGACCTTCGGCCTCGGCCCCGCCGGCACCGGAAAAACTTATCTCGCCGTAGCCATGGCCGTCAGCGCCCTCATGGCCAAGCGCGTCTCCCGCATAGTCCTCGTTCGCCCAGCAGTAGAAGCCGGCGAACGCCTCGGCTTCCTCCCCGGCTCGCTCCAGGAAAAAGTCGACCCCTATCTTCGCCCGCTCTACGACGCTCTCTACGACCTCGTCGACCCCGTCAAGGTCGACAAGCTTCTCGAGTCCAACGTCATCGAAGTCGCCCCGCTAGCCTTCATGCGCGGCCGCACCCTCAACGACGCCTTCATCATCATGGACGAGGCCCAGAACACCACCAACGAGCAGATGAAGATGTTCGTCACCCGCCTCGGCAACAACTCCAAGGCCGTCATCACCGGAGACCTAACCCAGATCGACCTGCCCAACCCGAAAAAATCCGGCCTATTCGAAGCCCTCCACGTCCTGGAAGGAGTCGAAGGCATCGGCTTCTGCCACTTCGAAGACGTAGACGTAGTCCGCCACCACCTGGTCCAGCGCATCGTCCGAGCCTACGACAGCTACGGCAAAGCCCAGCAGCAACTCCCCCTCGCCCTCAACGAAACCGGCACCGACCCAGCTCTACCTGCACCATTGCAACCAATTCCAAAGACGCAATAAGTCGTCGTTTTCGCTTGTCATTCCGCACCCTGAGCGAAGCCGAAGGGGAGCAATCCGCTGTTTTCATCCATACACAACCGTGTCATCTCGACCGAAGCAACAGACAGTCTCATCGTCTGTTGCGGAGTGGAGAGACCCCCGCATTTCGCTTTTGCCGTTGCTTGTTCTTGACCGCACACCCAACAAAAGTGTCATCCTGAGCGGAGCAGGTCGCGCACTCTGCGAGCTGCGCAGTCGAAGGACCTGCGGTTGTCTTTGCCATTGCTCTGTTGTCGTTGTAGTTGCTGTTGCCTTTGCCGTTGTCTTCCTTCTGCCTGACGAAAAACTAGCGTCATCTCGACCGAGCAACAGACAGTCTCATCGTCTGTTGCACAGTGGAGAGAACCCCCGCATTTCGCTTCTACCGTTGCCTTTGCGGTTGCTGTTGCAATTGCTTTTCTTGCTTGTCATCCCCGAAGGGAACCTGCTGTTGTCGTTGGTTTTGCCTGTCCTTTGCAAACACGCCAAAAGTGTCATCCTGACCCTGAGCTTGTTGAAGGGGAAGAATCCCCGAATTTCGCTTTTGCATTCGTCTTGCTTAAGGGCACAGCTTCAGCCGTGCCGTAGCAACCGATCAGAGTCGCGGCTTCAGCCGCTGAGGTCCGCTGTTGTTTTTTTGGAGGGAGCGCAGCCCGAGTCTTCCTTTGTCTCAGACGTAAGATTCAGCGCAGTGACATCATTTGGTCTTCGTAGAACGAGTCGGGGCTTCACTAGAAACGGCACAATCCGAACCAAAAGTGTCAAAACAAAGAAACCTAAAGGAATCCAAAGCAGAAAGAATCCCCACGGAATATCAAAGAAACAAGATCTTGGACCAAGAGTTCCGATTTCCCACGCAAGAACATATCCGACGAGAACACTCAACAGGACGATCGAGCGTGTGTACAGCGCTGATACTTCAAGCGGCGAATCGCAATGTGGACACGGGAAAAATCGGAAGATCGATCGAGTTATCCTCACTGGGTTGGAGCATGAGGGACACGCTGCCGATTCACGGTCAAACATCATCCTGATTACTCCAAAATTATCCCGCCAATGATACAACGAGCCCACGCACCCACATACTCCTTCATAACCAAGCCCACCCAAGGTACATTAGAAAAAACCCAAACTCACCCCGCCCCACGGAGCCAACATGTCCCTCCGCACCGCCCTCGTCTTCCTCCTCGCCATCCCAGCAATAGCCCAGCCCACCCCCGCGGACCGCACACAGATCATCAAACTAGTAGACGCCAACGCCCCCGAATACAAACAAGTCTCCAAAGAAATCTGGGGCTACGCCGAACTCGGCTACCACGAGAACAAAAGCTCCACGCTCCTCCAGGACCAGCTCAAAAAAGCCGGCTTCACCATCCAGGCCGGAGTAGCCGATGAGCCAACCGCCTTCATCGCCTCCTACGGCTCCGGCAAGCCCGTCATCGCCATCATGGGCGAGTTCGACGCGCTCCCCGGCCTCTCCCAGCAAGCCATCGCCACACGCGAAGCCGTCGTCAGCGGAGCACCCGGCCACGGCTGCGGACACAATCTCCTCGGGGCGGGCGCAGCTCTCGCCGTAGTCGCCGTAAAAGACTTCATGGCCGAGCACCACATCGCCGGAACCCTCCGCTACTACGGCACCCCCGCTGAAGAAGGCGGCTCCGGCAAGGTCTACATGGTCCGCGCCGGCCTCTTCAAAGACGTAGACGTGGTCCTCCACTGGCATCCCGCCGACCGCAACGCCGTCAACAACGGTGGAGCACTCGCCGTCACCTCTGCACGCTTCACCTTCCACGGAGTCGCCGCCCACGCCGCCATGGCCCCCGATCGCGGCCGATCCGCACTCGACGGCGTCATGCTCATGGGCAACGGCATCGAGTTCCTCCGCGAGCACGTCCCCGCCAGCACTCGCATCCACTACGTCATCACCAAAGGCGGCGTAGCCCCCAACGTAGTCCCCGACCTCGCTGAGCTCGAGATCATGGCCCGCAATCCCTACAACGAAACCCTCGACAACATCTGGGCCCGCATCGTCAAGATCGCCAACGGCGCAGCCATGATGACCGAGACCACCGTCGAAATCCGCAACATCGGCTCCGATGCCAACATCATCCCCAACGACGCCCTCGCACCAGTAGCCCAGAAAAACCTCGAGCTGGTAGGCGGCTACAAGATGGACGCCTCCCAAATCGAATTCGCCACCAATCTCCAGAAGACCCTTCCCGCTGGAGCCGCACCCAGCCTCGACCAGACCAACGTCATCCTGCCCCTGCGCCCGTATGACCCCAACGCACCCTCCGCCTCCACCGACGCAGGCGACGTAAGCTGGAACGTTCCCACCATCGGCTTCGGCGCGGCCACCTTCGTTCCCGGCGTCGCGGCCCACACCTGGCAGGCCGCAGCATCCGCCGGCACCACCATAGGCCAGGATGGCATGGTCATTGCCTCCAAAGCCCTAGCCCTCACCGCCGTCGACCTCTTCATGACCCCCAGCCTCGTTACCGCCGCCCATGCAGACTTCCAAAAACAGCTCCAGGGCAAAACCTATGAGTCCGCCATCCCCTTAACCCAGAAACCCCTCCTCGACTATCGCAATTGATTGCCATCCGCAATCGATTGCTGCTAGAAGAGTGAGCACCATGAATCGCCGTCAGTTCTGCCTCCGAGCTTTCGTAGTGGCCGCGCTCTCAGAGGTTGCAAGCCGAACCACTCGGGCTCAGGACGCAGCGCTGGACGTCAGCGAAGACGGCTACGCCGTTTGGTCAGCCCTCATTCCGCTGATCCAGCCTCATCCTGGACTCGGTTACATGATCACCGACCAGACCGCGATCCCCGACTCGCTCCCTTATATCTACGTCGAGACTGAACCGCCGAAAACGCCCGTCGAAAATGCAAAAGAGGCAGCAGACCCGCCCTACGCAACCGTTGTGCCGGAAGAGTTCCGCACCTCCTTCTCCCAGGCCCTGGTCGAAGCCCAAAAACTCAAGGAAAACACCACCCGCATCACGCACCGCCTTGAACTCAAAAAGCAATACCGCCTGCTGTCGGAAAGCGACCTCGAGTCCTTCCTCGATCTCAATCCTGCGATCCACTCAGCCGGCTGGAAACCTGACGAAAAAATCGCTAGCCAATACAAAGGATGGAACGCGGCCTCCTCCCTAAGCCGCCCCTACTTCGATCAGAGTCGTCAACTCGCCCTCATCTGGGCAGGAACGCACGCCAGCTGTTTTGACAAAGCCTGGTACTTCTTCAAAAAAAACGGACTCCAATGGGACAACCTCAACTGGAGAACCTCAGCACGAAGCGAATGCGATTAAGTTGGTGCTTGATTCCAAAATGATGCTTGTCATCCTGAGCGAGCGCAGTGAGTCGAAGGACCCCGATATTGCTCTCACTACCGAAACCGTAAGAACCTTTTCAACCACGATCTCGCTTAGGACAGCGCTTCAAAGCCTGCCCTGAGCTTGTCGCAAGGACCTGCGTATCGTCCGGACCGCGTAAAACTCCCCCAGCTTCCTCCCGAGAAACTCAAATTCAGCCTGAGAACCACTACACCGTTTAGAATCAAACCAGCCGCCGGCCTCGCGGCCGCATTCCCTGATGATCACCATCGAACCCCCAGGTAAAAACTCCATCCCCGCGCCACGTTCACAAGGCAAGCGCAAACTCGCCCACGTCTTTCTCACCCTCTTTCTCACCGCCACCCTCCACGCCCAACGGTGGCGCCTCACCTGGAGCGACGAATTCAACGGCCCCAATGGCTCCTCACCCGACCCAGCCAAATGGAACATCGTCACCGGAGGCAACGGCTTCGGCAACAACGAACAGGAAACCTACACCGGTCGCCCCGATAACATCCAGCAACGCGACGGCAACCTTGTCATCACTGCCCGCAAGGAAGACCTGACCGGCCCCGACGGCATTCCCCGCAACTACACCTCGGCCCGAATCAACACCGAGAATCACTTCGCCCAGAAATACGGCCGCCTCGAAGCACGCATAAAGCTCCCCACCGGCAAAGGCATCTGGCCCGCCTTCTGGCTACTCGGCGACGACCACGAGACCAACGAGTGGCCCGACTGCGGCGAGATCGACATCCTCGAAACCATCGGCGCCCGCGACACGATCTACAGCACCATCCACGGCCCTGGCTACAGCGGCTCCAAAGGTCCCACCACCAAATTCGTTCTCCCGCCAGGCGAGCAAGTCGACACGGCCTTCCATCTCTACGCCGTTGAGTGGTCCCCCAACGACATCAAGTTCTTCTTCGACGACCACCTCATCGTCGAGCGCACCCCAGCCGACCTCCCGTCCGGAACCCGCTGGGTTTACGACCACTCCTTCTATCTCCTCCTCAACCTCGCCGTAGGAGGCTACTGGCCCGGCAAGCCAGATCAGACCACCACCTTCCCACAGCAAATGCTCGTAGACTACGTCCGCGTCTACACTAGGAAGGACGAGCCTTCCGAAGCGACACCAGTACCGGGTGTGTTATCTCGCGAAGAGGCACCTTCTTTGATCAGAAGTGCTCCCCTATCCAGAGAGAAGCCGGGTGCCCCACACATCGATTCTGAGATATCGGCCCCGCCCGAAGGGCCAGTACTTTCCTCATCGGGCCCAACCCCGTACACTACGGCCACAACCGTGCAAGCCCAGCCATGATTACCATCGAATCCGTGCCCGGCCTCGAACCCCCCGGCGTCTCCGCGCCCGCCCTCACGCGTTTCCTCCACCGAGCCCGCTTCGCCGTCGGCCTCAGGGGCCACGTCGACGTACTCCTCACCACCGACGCCACCCTCCGCCGCCTCAATCGCGACTTCCGCGGTAAGAACAAGCCCACCGACGTCCTCAGCTTCCCCGCGCCACCCGCCTTTACCGATCAGCACGCCGGCGACCTCGCCATCTCCCTCGAGACTGCCTCCCGCCAGGCCGCCACCTACCGCCACCCCCTGACCGCCGAGATCAAAGTCCTCCTCCTCCACGGCCTCCTCCATCTGGCCGGATTCGACCACGAGATCGACCAGGGCGAAATGGCCGCCCGAGAGGTCCTCCTCCGCGCCGAACTCCGTCTCCCCATCTCTCTGATCGAACGAGCCACAAAATCACCATCCAAAACACCACAACTCACCAGCAAAAAACCACAACTTCACCACAAAAAACCATCACGAAACACGCTTAAATCCATCTCCCGGACCACAAAAACGACCCTGCGCAAAAAACGAGTAGGCCAATGATCGCCACCTACGTTTACGCCGTCGCCCTCCTCCTACTTCTGTTCATCCTCGCCATCTCGGCCTACGTCGACCGTATCTACTTCGAAATGGGCAAGTTCCTCGCTCGCGAATACCAGGACAACATCGACTCCTTCGAGCGCCTCGCCGAACCCCGCCTCCGCCTCGGTCGCGAATCCATTGCTCTCTCCGCCTCCGTCCTGCGCCAACTTACGCTGGTCACACTAGCCCTGCTCTCCGGCCTTCGCCTCTATACCCACTCCCTCATCCCTTCGCTCGCACGAACCCCCAGCACCAGCGAAATCCTTCGGGCCGCCGCCGAAGTTGTTCTCCTCATACTCATCTTCGACCGCCTCGTGCCGCAGCTTCTCTTCGCCCGCACTCGCGGTCTCTGGATCACTTACATCCTTCCCGTCCTGCAGGCGCTCTTCTATCTCGTCCTGCCGGTCACACTGTCACTCCAGCTTCTTCTCTCCATCGCCGCACTCGCCGAACCCGAAGACCGCACCGAAGAGGACCACCCATCCGAAGCCGTCGATGCGCTCCTCGAGGCCGGCGAAGAAGAGGGCATCCTCGAAGAATCCGACCGCGAACTCATCCGTTCTGCCGTCGAGTTTGGCGACAAGATCGTCCTCGAAGTCATGACGCCGCGCCCCGAGATCTTCGCCGTCCCCGGCACCCTCACGCTCCGCGAGTTCACCGCCGAGATCAACGAGCACGCCTTCTCCCGTGTCCCCGTCTACTCAGGCTCGCTCGACAACGTCACCGGCATCGCCTTCGCCCACGACCTGCTCCGCATAGACGACGCCGATGCGAACATTCGTACGGTAGCCAAAATCCAGCGCCCCGCCGCCTTTGTCCCCGAAACCAAAAAAGTCGCCGAGCTCCTCCGCGAGATGCAGCGCGAAAAGCAGCACATGCGCATCGTCATCGATGAGTACGGCGCCGTCGCCGGTCTAGTTACCATCGAAGACCTCCTCGAAGCCATCGTAGGCAACATCTCCGACGAGCACGACGAGCCCGAAGCCGACGACGCCCCCATCCGCGAGCAGGACGGCGCCTACGTCGTCTCTGGTTCCTTCGAACTCTCACGCTTACGCGACCTCTTCGCCGACCAATTCGAACCCACGCGCCGCCTCGCACCCGACACCACCACCGAAGAAGCCGAGCCACATCCCGGCGACTCCCCCGAGCAGTACGACCTCCGCAACATCCGTGCCCGTGACCTCCTCGCCAACGACCTGCGCGAAAGGAGCGACCCTTACGACTCCCTCGAGGACCGCGCACCCCGCGACACTCGAGACGATCCCACCGCCCTCCGCCTCCCCGAGCACTACGAATCCACCACCCTCGGCGGCCTCGTCTCCGAGATCGCCGGTCACATCCCCCTACCCGGCGAAGTCGTCGAAGAAGACGGCCTCCGCCTCGAAGTCCTGGCCAGCACCGACCGCCGCATCGACCGAATTCGCGTCAGCCTCATTCCATACACCGCTTCATAACTCGCCCCGGTTGCAGTGATAAAACACCCGAAAAATCCCGCACGCGAAGCCATCAAAATTCTCTCGCTCGCCGCAGTGTGTACTCTGCCGTTGGCCGCGCAGCCCCAGCCCCAGCCGCAACACTTCCGCCAGACCCACCCTGCAATGGGCACCATCTTCACCATCGACCTCAACGTCCCCGACCAGGCCACCGCCGAACAGAACATGAATCTCGCCTTCGAAGAGATCGATCGTCTCGAAGCTCTTCTCAGCAACTACCGCCCCTCGAGCGAACTCTCACGCATCAGCCGCGAAGCCGGCTCCGCCCCCGTCGTCACCGATCCCGAAACCTTCCGCTTCCTCGAACGCTCCTTCTACTGGAGCCGCGTCTCCGACGGCGCATTCGACATCACCGTCGGCCCACTCCTTCGCGCCTGGGGATTCTTCTTCCATCAAGGCCGCATCCCCTCGCAGACCGAACTCAACGCACTCCACGACAAAATCGGCTGGCGTCACGTATCACTCGACCCCGAAACCCGCACCATCTCCTTCACCAATCATCAACCCATGGAACTGGACCCCGGCAGCATCGGCAAAGGCTTCGCCGTCGACTCCGTAGTCAAACTCCTGCGCGATCACGGCGTCACCTCAGCCTTCATCTCCGCAGGCGGAAGCACCCTCTACGCCATCGGAACCGTTCCGGGCGCCGCAGGCTGGCCCGTAGACATTCCCGATCCACGAGTCCCCGGCAAAATCGCAACCTCCATCCTGCTCAAAGACACTTCACTCTCCACCGGAGCCTGCACCGAAAAATTCTTCATCAAAAACGGCCATCGCTACTGCCACATCTTCGATCCCCGTTCCATGCGCCCCGTCGAAGGCATGCTGCAAACCACCGTCATCGACCCCAGCGCCACCGACAGCGACGCCCTCTCCACCGTCGTCTTCGTCCTCGACCCCTCCGCATCCCGCCGCGTCCTGGCCCCCAGGCCCGAAACGCAAGCCCTCATTTTCAGCCAATCCCCCTCCCAACCGCCCTGCGTTTCAATAAACTGGAAGAACACGCCCTGCAGAGAAACTCCCGCCTCAAAAGGAACCACTTCACAATGATTGATCGCCGTCTTTTTGTCCGTGGCCTCGGTGCCGCCGTCGCCACAGCATCCACTCTCGCCACCGAATCCGCACTCGGCCAATCCTTCGCCGCCGACACCGACCCCGCACCCGGCCAATCCTCCGCCGCCGACACCGAAGCCAACCGCCAGATCGCGCGCGCCACCGACACCGCTCCCTTCCGTCTCGGCATTATCGGCCCTGGCAGCCGCGGACAAGAACTCGTTCGCAGCTTCCTTCGCGTCCCCGGAGTAAAAATCGTAGCCGCAGCCGACGTCTATCCGACACGCTTCGCCGAACTGAACCAAACCTGCGGTTACCAAGTAGCTTCCCACGCCGACTACCGCGCCCTCCTCGACCGCAAAGACCTCGACGCCGTCGTCGTCGCCACACCCCTGGGCCTCCACGCCCAGCACGTTTTGCCTGCGCTCGAATCCGGCCACCACGTCTACGGCGAAAAGACCATGGCCTACACCATCGACGACGCCAAAAAGATCGTCAACGCCACTGCCTCCCACAAACGAATCTTTCAGGTCGGCCACCAATACCGCTACTCACCTTGGATCCGTGCCGCCGTCGCCCGCGTCCAGCAAGGCGAAATCGGCGACGTCACCCACATCATGGCCTACTGGAACCGCAACAACAACTGGCGCCGCTCCGTCCCCGATCCCTCGCTCGAGCGCCTCATCAATTGGCGTCTCTACAATCAGTGGTCGCTCGGCCTCCTCGCCGAACTCGGCTCCCACCACATGGACATCGCCAACTGGGTCTTCGGCTCCACACCCACCTCTGCTCTAGCCTCCGGATCCATCTGCACCTACCACGACGGCCGCGAGACCGACGACAACGTGCAGGCCATCCTCTCCTACTCCGGCGGTCGTCGCTTCATCTTTACCTCAATGACCAACAACGCCAAGATGGGAGACCAGCTCTGGCTCTACGGTTCCAAGGGCTCGCTCAACCTCACCCTCGAAGACGCAACCTTCTTCTACGAACCCCACCGCATCGTCAAAACTCCAGCCAAAGACGGCAAGCCAGTCGTCACCAGCGCCTCTTACTCCCCATCGGGCGAGATGCCATACCGCGGACCCGGCAAACCCGTCCAGGTCACCACCGCCGAAGACCCCACCACCGCCTCAACCCGAGCCTTCGTCTACTGCGTCCGCACCGGCACAAGACCCATCGCCGACGAACACGTAGGTTTAGGCTCAGCCCTCGCAGTCATTCAATCCAATCAGGCACGCCTTAAGCGGCAGGAAGTCGAAGTACCGGCCAGCATCTGAAATCCAACTCCTTTGTAGTTACTCGCCATCGCAACTTCGGAATCCGTTGCCGATCACTCGGATCGAAGCGCGTCAACGGGATCGATAGCAGCAGTGCGACGCGCCGGCACATAGCTTGCCACCACCGCCGCAGCAACCAGGACGACCGGTACGACCGTGAACGTGACCGGATCGAGCGGACTGATGCCAAACAACAGCGTTCGCATAAGCCGCATGAGTGCGGCTGCCGCACCAAGACCAACAGCCGTGCCAACTCCGGTAAGCACCAACGCTGAGCGAACAAACATCCACAGCAGTTCGCTCTTGTTCGCCCCCAGCGCCATCCGTATGCCGATCTCCCGCGTCCGTTGCGAGACCGCATACGAGATTACTCCGTAGATTCCGAGGATGCCGAGTGCGAGCGCCATCGTTCCTGCAATAGCCAGCATCACCAGCGTGAACGAAGTGCGCGCCATCGACTGGCTGTAGATATCCTGCATGGTGCTGATTGACGCAACCGGCAGATTCGCATTGACCGACCATACGGCGCGCTGCATTTCGTTAATGAAGGTCTGCGTTCCTGCCCGGCTGCTCCGCAAAGCGAAGTAGGCGGTTCGCCTTACATCGATTGGTCCAGGTCCATAAAGATTCGCCATCATCGAAGGCCAGTACACGGTTGCAGGCGAGCTCTGATTGACACCATTCTCGCGTACGTCCTGCACCACTCCGACAACCTCATGCCACGGCATGCTGGGAAACTCGCGGAATCGCTTGCCGATGGCCGCGCTGGGTGATCCCCAAAGTTCGCGGGCCAGGCTCTCAGACAGAATCGCCACCGGTCTCAGGCTGTAAATGTCCGACCACGCAAAATCCTGCCCGGCAACGAATCTCGTCCCGGCGGTGTGGAAATAGCCCGGCGAGACATAGTTGAACAGTCGCAAGGGAGGTTCTTCGCCTTCATAATTTTTTCCTTCGAGGTAGATCCCATCCCAGTTCGGCTCGGCCCCGCTCATCGGAACGGAAACGGCGAAGCCTGCCGAAGACACCCCGGGAATCCCGGCCAGCTTGTCCTGGATGCTGTTTTGAATCCGCGTGACGGTCTGTGGA
>Ga0206849_1092_pt1 | contig 12540 bp, 9 predicted proteins | sample Alteio_BWOrgCont_15_FD_152892 | JGI IMG/M metagenome (GOLD analysis project Ga0206849, IMG submission 152892) | Enriched cells from forest soil in Barre Woods Harvard Forest LTER site, Petersham, Massachusetts, United States -... | ecosystem: Environmental > Terrestrial > Soil > Temperate forest > O...
CAATTTCATGGCTGCCAGTCAGAAATTTAAAGCTTCGTTAAAACGCTCTGCGTCCCCTGAAGTTTCTAGTTTCCGCAGGTGGTGTGATAATGGCCTAATCAATCTGTGAAAACGCGAGGTGCCGCGTAAGATCGGAGAACATGATGGGAAATGGTATGACGGCGAGGAAGGTGGTATTAGTCGCGGGCGGTACGGGCGGATTAGGCCACGGAGTAAGCTTGGCGTTTGTCGAAGCGGGCGCTCGCGTAATTGTTACCTTTCAGAGGCCGGGGGATTTAGACGAGTTGAAGAAGGCGGCTAGCGCGAAGTTGGTGGCGACGGAAGGGTCTTCGTTGGAAGGCTATGCGGTGGACGTCACGGACGAGGCCGCCGTCGCAAAACTGATTGAAGGAATTGTGGAGCGGCACGGCCAGCTTGATTGCCTGGTGAACGCCGTCGGAGGATATGCGGGCGGTGTGAAATTGTGGGAAATGGACACGAAAGTTTTTGAACAGCAACTGACGCTGAATTTACGCGCAGGATTTGTACTGGCGAAAGCTGCGGCTCGGGTAATGGTGAAGCAAGGGAACGGCGCGATTGTGAATGTGGCTTCAAAAGCCGCGGTAGACCACGCTGCGGGAGCGTCCGCGTATGCCGCCTCGAAATCGGCGGCTGTAGCGATGATCGATTGTTTAGCCCTGGATTTGAAAGACACGGGAGTTCGGGCAAACTCGATTATGCCGAGCATTATTGATACGCCAGCGAATCGCAAAGCGATGCCGAAAGCTGACTTCGCAAAATGGCCCAAGCCGGAAGAAATTGCGAGAGTGATTTTGTTTTTGTGCAGCGATGATGCGAAATTGATTCAAGGCGCAAGCGTGCCCGTTTACGGGGATACTTGAGAAAGCCGGAAACCAGCACGCTTGTCCCGCGGGTACCGTAGGGGCACGGCACGTTTACCCTGAGCATCGAAGGGCCGTGCCCGTCTTGTCCATAAGAGCAATATGGATTCGGCCGATGCAGTAGACGAGGAGGAAAAATGTCGATTCGACCAGTAAAGAGACTTGTAGCCGCTAAACCGACCGTAGAGGGCGCAGGCGTACATCTCCGCCGTGCCTTTGGATTCGGCAACACCACTGATTTCGATCCATTCCTGCTGCTGGACGATTTTCGCAACGACGTTCCCGAAGACTATCTTGCGGGTTTTCCTTGGCATCCCCACCGCGGGATCGAAACGATTACGTACGTGTTGGCGGGAACCGTGGAACACGGCGACAGCATGGGCAATCACGGAGAGATTGCACCGGGCGAAGTGCAATGGATGACGGCAGGCAGCGGGATCATTCACCAGGAGATGCCCAAGGGAGATCAAGCGGGCCGAATGCACGGCTTTCAGTTGTGGGCAAACTTGCCGGCCTCGCTGAAAATGACAGCTCCGCGCTATCAAGAAGTGAAAGCCCCTGAAATACCAGAGATCAAGGACGACGACGGGACGCATGTGCGCGTAGTGTGCGGAAATTTTTGGGGCAAAAGCGGACCAGTAGATGGAATTGCCGCCGACCCGATTTATCTGGATGTGTCCGTGCCGCCAGGGCGAAGGAAAACTCTTCCTGTGGGAACGACGCGCCATGCGTTTGCATATGTATTTGCTGGATCTGGAAAGTTTTGCAATGCATCGGAACCTTTGGCGGTGCCAACGGAAGCCGTGGGATGGCTGGACACGGCACCTCCCGTGGCGGCAGACAATCGTTCGTTGGTTTTATTTGACCGCGGAGATGAAGTTGTCGTTCAAGCAGGCGACGAGGGTATTCGCTTCCTGCTCGTGTCGGGAAAACCGCTCGAAGAACCAGTGGCTTGGTATGGACCCATCGTGATGAACACGCAAGAACAGCTACAACAAGCGTTTAAGGATCTGGAGAAAGGAACTTTCTTGAAGGGGCAGAAATAAAAGATATAGGGGAAATTCAGGATAGACAGGAAGCTCCAGAGACGTACAGGATAGTGTGCAAGAAGAGAGAGGTGACAAGCATGCGGCGAAGGCTTGGAATAGTCGCACTGGCGTCAACGGCGGCAGTGGTTATGGCGCTTTGCGTGTGTGGTTGCTCTGGCGATTCAGCGCAGCGCGAGAGAACGATTCGAGAGGAAGCTGCGAAAGCGGCGGCGCAGGCCAAGCCCGCGGTCGAAGAGGCGGGCCGGGCAGTGAAAGCGGCGGTTGATGGCGCGAAAGAAGGCTGGGAAAACGGGAAACAGAAGACACTGGATTTGAATACTGCGAACGAGGATGAGCTGACGGGATTGCCAGGCATTGGACAGCATGAAGCGCGCCGAATCATGGCCGGGAGACCGTACAAGGATAAGCACGAACTGGTGAGCAAAAAGATCATGAGCGCGTCAACATACGAGAGATTAAAGGACGATGTAGACGTGAAGTAGCGGCGCGATCTGAGTTAAGAAACAGAGCGAGCCTAGCCCTCACATACTCACCCACAGAAGCCGGCTAAGCCGACAAAAGTTTATTGTTCGCGCAGAGCAACGACCGGGTCGACGCGAGTGGCACGAAATGCGGGAACGTAGCTGGCCACGAAAGCCACGAAAAGAAGCAGGGCGGAAACGGCCGAGAGTGTTACGAAGTCGGTGGACTTGACTCCATAAAGCATAGAGCCCAGGCCACGGAAAAGTAAGAACGACAGGACAATTCCCACGGCAGTCCCGATCAGCGCCATGTTCATTCCCTGCTTCAGGATCATACTCAACACGTGCGAGCGCTGTGCTCCAAGTGCCGTGCGAATACCAATCTCCTGCGTGCGCTGGCTGACGGAATACGAAACGACGCCGTAGACACCGACCGACGCAAGAATCAATCCTAGAACACCGAAAGTGCCTACAAACATGACGCCGAGGCGTGCGGGAAAGAGAGCCTTACCGTATTGCACCTGCTGGTCCATGGTGGTGACGTCGAAGACGGGAAGACCGGCATCCATCTGGCGGATTTGATCGCGTACAGCAGCGATAAGCCGCTGCGGATTGTCCTCCGTGTAGACGAACAAGTTGGCGCCGGAGTTGTAGCTTTGCGCCAAGGGGAAATAAGCGTAAAGCTGCGGCTTTTCATAGAGGAAAAGATATTTGCCGGTGCGTGTGAGGCCGACGACCTGAATGGGCGGGCCGTCTTTCTTCGTGCGAAACACTTTACCGATGGGATCCTGGCCAGGCCAGATTTCCTTGGCAAAGGTTTCGTTGATGATGGCGACATGGGGAGCTGTAGCGTTGTCGGCTTCGGTAAATTCGCGGCCCTGGATGACCGGAGTTCCAGCAGTGCGAAAGTAGCCAGGCTGGACGCTGTCGTCAAAAGCAGACTCCGTTTTTGATTTGTCGTCGTTGGGCTGACCTTCAGGGAAAATGTTGTCGAGCGAGTTGTCATTGCCCATGGGGATGGTAGAAGCAACGGCAGCGTCACGAACGCCCGGTAGCGAGCGCACGCGCTCGGTAAGTTGCTTGAAAAACTGCTGGCCTCGCTCTTCGCTGTAGCCTTGCAGGCCAACGTCCATGGACATCAGAATCGTGTGGTCGACACGAAAGCCCATGTCCACATTGGCTGAGTTCCGGAGGCTGCGAATGAAAAAACCGGCGCAGGCAAGAAGAAGCATACAAACCGCGACTTGTGCAACAACAAGAGTATTGCGAAAGCGATGATGGCCTGCAGAAGCTCCCCCTGAACGCCCACCAGCCTTCAATGTGTCCGCAAAATCCGTTCGCGAGGCCTGCAGCGAAGGAACCAAACCGGCGACCATTCCGGTGATGAGCGCAGCCAGAAAAGTGAAGGCAAAGATTCGCCAGTCCATGCGCAGATCAAATAGTTTCAGTGGTACGTCAGTAGGGATGTGCACAGTCATCAGCGCCAGGGCTGCCCAACGTGCGAAGACGAGACCAAGCAGTCCACCGAAGACAGATAGAAGTACAGTCTCCGTCAACATTTGCCGGACCATTCGCCCGCGGGTAGCGCCGAGAGCGGTGCGCGTGGCAAATTCTTTCCTGCGGCCGTTGGCGCGAGCGAGAATGAGATTGGCAACATTTGCGCAAGCGATCAGCAGGACGAGTCCAACGAGTAGCATGAAGACCAGGGCGGCTGTGGACATGAAACCCGCCACCAAACCGGGCTCCGGGCGTGCCTTGAGCTCTGGTATGACCAGCAACGACATGCCTTTGTGCGAATCCGGAAAATCCTGAGCCAAACGATGATCAAGCGGCTCGGCGGCGGCCATCGCCTGTGCAACAGTCACGCCAGGCTGGAGCCGGCCAAGAACGCGAAGGAAGGAAGCGCCACGATTATTGAGGGCGTCAGCCTGGGTCGGGTCAAGAAGCCCCATGGTTGTCAGGGGAATATAGAAGTCCGGCTCGAGGAAGTAGTACGCTCCGCGAAAACTTTCTGGTGCAACTCCAATGACGGTGAACGCGTGGTTGTTGACCAGGACGGTCTGGCCGACGATCGCAGGATTACCGCCGAAACGCTTTTGCCAAAATTTATAGCTGAGGACCATGAGTGGGTCCTTGCCTGGGATCCAGCCTTCGTCCTCGGCAAATGTGCGGCCTCGGATCGCCTCCAGACCGAGCATGGAGAAGTAATTGCCGCTGACCGTTTCGCACCAAACGCGCTCGTGACGTCCCTCTGCGCCAAAGTTCACGGGGTTAGAGTTGTAGGCAATAAGGTCGGAGAAGACCGTCTTAAGGTTTCGATAGTCCTGAAAGTCCGGATAAGAAAGGTTGAGAGGAAAGTCGAAACTGGGAGTTTTGGAAGCCAGGACGACAAGCTCCTCGGGAGCTTTTACCGGGAGCGGCCGCCAGAGCACTCCGTTGAAAACGCTGAAGATGGCGGTGTTTGCGCCTATGCCAAGACCGAGGGCGAGCATGGCGATGAGCGTGAAGCCGGGACTCTTCCAGAGCATGCGAAACGCGTAGCGCAGGTCTTTCCAGAAAGTTTCCATAGTTCTCCCCTCGCGGACGTCACCAGGAGTAACGACTGAGCTGCCCGAAAGGTTCCATGTGAACTGAATGATTGTGAAAAAGAGCGCGAGAAATGAGTCGATCGGACGTCTGGCTGAGCGGGAGTGCCTAAAAAAGTTTATCTACTTGCGGATTTGGGTCGTTCAAGAGCAGAATGCGCATCGTGAAAACCATAACCCGGCTCGTGCTTTTCTGCCTGCTCGCAACCGCTAGCTTTGCTCAAGACAAAAAAGAGGACGCGCCGAAGCCGGCGCAGTCCATTGCAGAACTCCAGCAACAATTGGAGAAAATCCTCGTCGACACGCACACACCGGGCGTGTCTGTCGCGATCGTTCACCGCGATGGTCCCGAGTGGATGGCGGGCCTCGGAAAATCAGATGTGGCAGCCAATCGAGCTACAACTGCGGACACGCAGTTCCGCATTGGTTCGACGTCCAAGGCCTTCGCGTCGCTCTCCATTCTGAAACTCTCAAATGAGGGCAAGCTTTCGCTGCAAGACTCCGTCCACAAGCTTGTCCCCGAAGTGTGGTTTGAAAACCCTTGGGAAGCAACGGACCCTGTGCGTGTCGTCGATCTTCTGGAGCACACCACCGGCTGGGACGACATGCACTTGCGCGAGTACGCCAAGGACGACCCCGCCCTTCCCCTGCGCGATGCGCTTGATTATGACCACCATTCGCGCATTTCACGCTGGCGCCCCGGTACTCGCATGGCTTACTGCAACTCCGGGCCTGCGGTTGCCGCCTACATCGTCGAGAAAATTACCGGTGAAAAATTCGAAGATTACGTCGGCAAGAATTTCTTTGATCCCATCGGAATGAAGACGGCGACGTATTTTAAGCCGACTTCAGGAATGCTGACCAATCTCTATCACGCCGACGGAAAGACAACCTATCCCTACTGGAACGTGGAGTATCGTCCGGCAGGTTCGATCAACGCGTCAGCAAAGGATATGGCGGCTTACGTTCAGTTTTATCTGAATCGGGGCACGGTAAATGGCGCAGAGGTAATCCCAGCCGCTTCGATCGATCGTATGGAAATGCCGACGCGCACGTGGGCGGCACAACAAGGATTGAAAGCTGGATACGGCTTGAGCAACTACTGGAGCATCAACGAGGGCTTCGTCTACCACGGGCATGACGGAGGCGTCGCGGGCGGCCTCACGGAAATGGCTTATATCCCCGATAACAATGTGGGCTATTTCTATAGCATCAACGCAGCGAATGGCGCTTCCTTTGGAAAGATCGGCGAAACCATTCGCGCGTACCTCACGCGCAATCTGCCAAAACCAGTCCCTCCACCAGTGGCACCCTTATCTACGAACGCCGCATCGTATGCCGGTTGGTACCAGCCTGACTCGACACGCTCAGAGTTAACTCATTTCCTCGAGCGCCTCTTGGGAATGATCCGGGTCCGTTTTGAGGACGGCCAACTCCTCGTCAGCAATATAGGAGAAAGAAATATAGTCTTCGTTCCTGTGACGGACACACAATTCCGTTCGAACCACAAAAAAGGTCCCCCGTCTCCCATTGCCACGGTTGAGTTGCTTACGCCAAACGCGGAAGGCCAATTCATTCAGCTTGGCACCGGGGAGGAGACAATAAAGCGCATCCCTGCGGTGTTGGCGATCAGCGAAATTATTCTCACCTGCTGGTTCCTGCTAGCCGTCATCCTGATACTTCTGTATGCACCGTTCTGGATCCTGGGCGGGCTGAGAAAAGAACGCCGCCGTCCGGCGGAGCGTGGTATGCGGTTGTGGCCGCTGATCGCAGTTCTGAGCTTGATCGCTGTTGTGATCATCTTTAACGCCGCCAGCGACGATCTGATTCCGCGCATGGGAAACCTGACTGTGTGGTCGGCGAGTTTCTTTCTGGCGACCGTAATTTATGCCCTCGCTACTCTTGCTGGAGCCGTTTCCTTGTGGCGCGCTCCCAAAGAAGGAGTGAGAACGGGTGTTCGCAGGTTTTCGATGGTAGTTATCCTCGCACTCCTGGTCGCCGCTGCCTACTTCGCCTATTGGGGAATCATCGGCTTGCGCACCTGGGGGTAGTAACTCCGCGATCTTTATAAATCTAAAAAGGAGCTCCACCCCTCGAGATGGAATTCGAGGGAGCGCGCTCCTGCTATTCTTGTCCCTGATTCCCACGACCCCGGCGATTTTGCTCTCCTTGAACTTCACTCCTGGGCCACCCAGAGGCCGCGGGTAATCATTTTTAGCTCTTCTCCATGTATTGATTGTGCCACTCACCCAAACAATTGTTCCTGATGTGGCGACCAAACCAAGCAAAATAGAGACAAGTCTTAAACGATCCGTTCGCATCCCTAGCGCCAGTCTCCTTGGAACCGGGGACAGGCACATCAGTACGTACTCTGTTGCTGGGATCGTACGGCGCGGAACGTGGGAATTGCCTCGATAGGTGAGCGTGTGCCGGAAGCGGCTGGACAACTTCAAAGCACCTCGAGTGGCTGGAATTCCTCCAGCAAGAGAGTTCTTGTCGTTCTTGCGGTCCTTCTACCCGTCTTACTCGCTGGCGCCTCGCTTCGCGGCCGTCCTAGCTATGCGCTTACGTCCTTCGGGGATTTGTCCCAGTTTTTCTTGCTGCTTACAGCGACTCTCTCCTTTGCCTGGAAAGGTGTTTCCACTCGGAGCACGCTGCGGGCGTTCTGGCTCCTGATCGCGCTTGGGTTCGGCATGTGGTCAGTCAACATGTTTTTGTGGGTCTACTATGAAGTCTGGTTGAACACACCAGTTCCGTCGGTTCCAATCGGGGAGTTCCTGCTCTTCGTTAAACTTGTTCCGATGCTTGCCGCGCTAGCCCTGGAGCCAAACAATGACAACCCCGATCATCCACGCCTGCTGGGTCTTTTTGACCTCACTTCCCTGCTTGTTTTCTGGACGTACGTTTATCTTTTCTGGGCTATGGCTTACTTGCTTGCGGGAAACGACTTAGAGCGGTACAACAGCAACTCCGACACTATCGATATAGCGGGGAATCAAGTATTTCTTCTGATTCTGGCTGTCGTCGCCTATCACAGCTGGGGACGCTGGCGCGGCTTCTACTTGCACTTTCTCGGCGCCACGGCAACGTATGGGTTCGCTTCCTTTCTGATCAACCACGCCATCGCTTCTGGGCACTATTACACAGGAAGTTTTTACGATGTGCCGCTCTCCGCTGCACTGGCGTGGTTTTGCGTCATATCAATAATTTACCCTGCAGATTCGCGGGCGGATCGCTTTCAAAACTCGGAGGAGTCTAAAAGTCTGGGCCGCCCAAACCGAAAAACCGTAGTTTGGTCCGCGCGACTCTCCATGCTGGCAACTCTCTCGACTCCGGTAATCGGATTGTGGTTGATGACAAGTGGAGAAACACAAGATCCCGTGCGACACTTTCGTATTCTATTGACCTTATCAACGATGTTGTTTCTGACCATTCTGCTTTTGCTGAAGCAAGATCTTCTCAATTCCAAACTCGCCGGCTATCTGCAAGATGCATCAGTTGCCTATTCGAATCTCAGGCGATTCGAGAATCAACTCGTACAGAGCGAAAAACTCGCATCACTCGGTAAACTGGTGGCGCGAGTGGCACATGAGATCAATAAAGCCATGGCCGCGGTGGGCAGGAATGTCGAAATATTAAGCTCGCATCCCAAGGCCGATGGAAACCGGCAAAGAATGACGACCAAGATCGGTGAATTCGCACGCCGCACGAATAGCATGGTTGAAAATATGCTCAGCTTTGCGCAAGAGATGCCCTTGCATCGATCTTCCGTGAACGTTCGGCCTCTCCTGGAAAGCGCCGTTAACTTGACGCGCGCAGGGCGCCGACACAGCGTGCGAGTGGAGATCCAAGAGCAGAGCGTTATACCGATGGTCGAGGGAGACGCCAACCAGTTGCTCCAAGTTTTCCTGCATCTCATCGCGAATGCGATTGATGCGATGGAAGGAAACAAAGCAGGGAAGCTCACAATCTCTATCAAAGCGGTGCAAGAGCATATCGAGATTGGATTTGTGGACTCAGGCTCGGGCCTGAAAGAGCCGCGGCGCGTTTTTGAGCCGTTCTACACTACCAAGCCCGTCGGCAAAGGGGTGGGACTCGGACTCAGCACATGCTATGGAATCGTGCGGCAGCATGGCGGAGAAATCGACTGCCAAAATCGGCCGGAAGGCGGAGCCGTGTTCAGGCTGATGCTTCCAGCGTCTGTAGCCGTCGCAGTAGAAGCAATTTCATAAAATTCTTGGATTTATTGGTGACGCGAAATTGATTCGAACGATTGACACAATCTGGACACGGATAGCGCTGGGCTTGGTTATCGCCCAGATAGCCGCCGCTGTCCTTTTGCGCACCAGTACCACGCTAACTAGGTTAGGTGACACGTTTCCTTGTCTGCTGGCGCTGGTGGTGATGCTTGCTTTCCGGAGCAACCGGCGGCGATCCAGCGGAACGGTTCGATTGTTCTGGGCCTTGAATGAAGCAGGGTTCGGCATCCTGTTTCTTTCGCAAGGGGTTTGGTTCTACTACGATGTTGTGCTGCGTCGAAGCGCGCCCAATCCGATAGCCGGTGATGGACTTTTTCTTCTTGCTTTGGTCCCCACTTTGGCTTCGTTCACACTGAGGCCTCATGCCGAAGGCGCTGCCGGAGATCTGCGATTTCGCCGCTTAGACTTTCTTCTTCTGCTCTTCTGGTGGGTCTGTCTGTATCTTTATTTTGCCTTGCCCTGGCAACTGGTAATAAAAAGCTACCCCGACTACAACCCGGCCTACTACGTTCTTGCTCTATCGGAACACACTGCAGCCCTGGTGGCTGTCGGAGCGCTCTATGTGAAGAGCAAAGGATCCTGGAAAAGATTCTACGGACAGTTTTTCTTTGCACTTAGCGCGTTCGCCGCCGGGAGCCTTTTGCAAAATATCGTTATCGACCGGGGGCTGTACTACACCGGAAGTTTTTACGATGTGCCTTGGGGCTTTTCGCTGGCTTTGCTTACCGTGGCTGCCGCACTAGGCGGGGATCTCGAGTCGCAAACAGGCGAATCCGCACTCTCTTTGCGCAACCGCGGATTGTGGAGCGCCCGGCTTGCGATGATCGGAGTTATCTCGCTCCCCATTCTGGCCATCGCCACGTTTTCCGACTATCACACTCCGCAACTGATTGTTATTTTTCGTCTCCGGTTGATCTTCGGCGCAATGCTTTTTCTGGGGAGTCTGACTTTTCTTAAACTCTCTTCGATGGACCGCGAACTCCTGCGCTTGATTGGTTCGACGGAGTCTTCATTGGAAAGCCTCAAGCTTGTTCAAAAGCAAATCCTGGAATCGCAAAGGATGGCGGCGTTAGGGCGTCTTGCTGCCGGAGCAACGCACGAAATCAGCAACCCGCTGACCGCCATTCTAGGTTACGCCGAACTTCTACGCGATAACCCAACTCTTACAGAAGAAGATCGCCAATCGGTGAAAGAGATTCAAGGGCAAGTTCATCTGGCGCAGGCTGCTATCACCGGAATGCGCAGATTTGTCCGCGCGGAATCCGAAGCCGAAAAAAATCCATCTACTGAATAAGCAACGTTCTGATTACATACACCGCGGTTCAGGTTATGGTTCACCTGCGCCGAGGTACGTCGCCAGAAACCAGGTGTTCCCGAAGGGATCTTTGACGGTTGCTGCGCGATCGCCGTAGGGCGCGTCTGCTGGGGGAGTCACGCCCGTGGCTCCCGCGGCAAGCGCTCGCATATATGTCGCGTCCGTGTCGGGCACATAGACGTGTAGATAGTGCGGAGAAGGCTGCGATTCGCCCTGAGCTTCCGCAACCTCGAACGTGGCACCTGCGATTTCGATGGTGGCGTGAAGCACGACGCCTTCGGGAGATTCGGCCACACCGTCGGATTTTGCGCCAAGAGCGGCCTCCACAAACGAAATCATTTTGTGCGCCTCGCGAACATGCAGATACGGTTGGACGGTGCGGAGACCTTCAGGGCCAGGTACCCAACCTCTCGGCGTGGCAATGTACCAAGTGTTCCCGAAAGGATCGGTGACGATACCCCATCGATCGCCTGAGGGATGGTCGTCGTTCGGCGGATGAGTGCCAGTGGCGCCAGCTTCGAGAGCGCGAGCGTAGGCGGCGTGGGCATCTGGCACATAGAGATGTGTCGTCATTGGACGCACCGGATACTGCGCGTTGGCGTCGCCGAGTTCGATGACATCCGAAGGACCAATGGCCACTTCGGCGTGCATAATAGAACCGTCGGGACGCGGCACGCGGATGCGCTCGGTAGCCTCGAAGGCGAAAACGAGAAAGTCGAGGAATCGAGGTGCGCCCTGGACGAGGAAGTACGGCGCGATGTTGTTGAAACCAGGACGCCGGAAATTGGCGGTTCGGGGTGTTTCTGGAGTCGGCGCGGTGGCTTCGTTCATGGACGTTCTCCTGAGCCAATCATAGTTGAGAAATTCGCTGAAACGAAGCTCGCAGAACGGGCCGTATCTCGCGAGGCGATCTGAGGAGCAACCACTAAACCGATCTGCGCAGCGCTGGATGCGATTGCACTTCCTGAAGTGGGCCCTCGCGCACAAAGCAATAACCCTGCTATCCTCACTCGCCGGTTTATCTGCGCGGGAATTTGCCTCTACTCCCGCGAGATAATATAGATGGTTCAGAACAAGATAGGAGGCTCCAGCCTATGATCCGTATATCGGACTACCCGATCTTAGTTTTCGGACTGTCTCTCGTCTTCTTATGGCTTTCGGCGTGGATCGGCTCTTACCTTCGCAAGCGGTTCCGGGGGCTTGTGAATGACGAAGATCTCCAAGATTTTAAGGTCGTCGAGGGAGCCACGCTAACACTACTCGGGCTGCTCATCGGCTTCAGCTTTTCGATGGCCATTAGCCGCTACGATCAGCGCAAGAATTACGAAGAGGCAGAGGCTAACGCTATAGGCACGGAGTACCTCAGGGCAGATTTGTTGCCTGCTGCAGATGCGGCAAAGATTCATGTGTTGCTGCGTGCATATCTCGATGATCGAATCCTGTTCTACAACACTCGCGATTCTGGCAGACTCCGTCAGATCGATGCCGACACAGCACAAGTGCAAGCGAATCTGTGGTCAGCGGTCCGGGGACCTGCTCAGACGCAACCGAGCATGTTGTCCTCGCTTATCCTTTCCGGAATGAACGATGTGCTGAACTCGCAGGGGTACACGCAAGCCGCCTGGTGGAATCGAATTCCCCGTCCAGCCTGGGCTCTAATGGCAGCCATCAGCATCTGCTGCAACCTGTTAATTGGATATGGTTCTCGCCGGATAAACGCGAGACCCATCTTGTTCTTCGTTATACCTCTTGTCGTGTCCATCTCCTTCTTTTTGATTGCGGACATCGACAGCCCGCGCGGCGGGGTGATTCGCGTGACTCCGCAAAATCTGGTAAGCCTGGCTCAGAGCCTACCTCCGAACTGAGGTGACAACAGGGCGTGCAGAAAGCCGCACATTAGTCTCACCCCGGCATTTTAGCCGCTTAGGGATTCCAACGTGTTATCCTCGCGGACTCTCGGAATTTTGAAACTGATTCGAAATCATCAGAC
>Ga0206849_1093_pt1 | contig 12504 bp, 7 predicted proteins | sample Alteio_BWOrgCont_15_FD_152892 | JGI IMG/M metagenome (GOLD analysis project Ga0206849, IMG submission 152892) | Enriched cells from forest soil in Barre Woods Harvard Forest LTER site, Petersham, Massachusetts, United States -... | ecosystem: Environmental > Terrestrial > Soil > Temperate forest > O...
CGAACACCCAGGAATTTCCCATCACCCAGGTGGATGCAATCCCTGGCGGTTATAAAATCCCAGGCCACAGCAGGTTTGAAGACCGCTTCTGGAGGGAATTTTGGCAATATGCCTTTGATGAACAAAAGGCCCGCAATGCCGGCATTAAAAGTGTGCAGATCGAAGCGCCGGGCGCGATTTTTATTCCTGGCTATCTTTACACCATTCATATTGAACATGATGGGGGATTGAGGATTGATGAGAAGCCGGTGGACCCGATTTTCTTTGGTGAGAAGATTGCCAATTGACAAGCCTGTCATTGTACTGTACACTTGTACTGTACATGAAAAAGGAGGCGGTCATGACAAAAAGTGGTATTTTCGAAACAAGAAGTCATCTGTCACAAATAGTCAATAAAGTCATGCATGGGGATGAACATATTATATTACGAAAAAATGTGGCAGTTGCTAAAATAGTCCCTATCAAAGAAAATTTATTAAATCAAGCCCATGAACTGATCAAAAGGACCAAGGAAATCCGGCAGCTTGTTAAGAAAATCACGGTCGATGAAATCGTTCGCTGGAAGAAAGACGGGAGAGCGTGATGGTCCACGCGGTCATTGATGCAAGTGTCATGGCTTCTTGGTTTTTGCCTAATGAAGATAGCGGAAAATACGAAGATTTGATCAATAGCATCGATAAACTGAAAATTCATGTCCCGTCCATTTTCGAACATGAATTTATGAATATATTGTTAAATGCATTAAAGAGAAGAAGATTAGACAACGCCACGGCCCAAGAAATCCTTGAAATTATAAGCCATTATCCTATTATTATCGAATCTTCGACTGCAGTACTTATGGAAAAAATAGATGTTTTTAGTATCGCGAAGGCACATGATCTTACAGCCTATGATGCGGCCTATTTAGAGCTGGCTGTACGCCTTAATGTGCCGTTGATGACCTATGATAAATCGTTGTCAGAAGCAGCTAAAAAATTGAAATTGAAAATTGTTCTATAATTGGAGAAAGTTATGCGTTTTATGGTGCCTTTTTTAGTTGCAATGATCGCTTCGACCACACCTTCCTGGGCGGCGTTAAAGACGCAGCTAGTTGAGTATAAACAGGGAGATGCTGTGTTGGAAGGCTATTTAGCCTATGATGATGCCTTAAGCGGAAAGCGTCCTGGGATTTTGGTTGTACATGAATGGAAAGGCCTTAATGCCTATGCAAAACATCGTGCCGACATGCTGGCTCAATTGGGCTTTGTGGCTTTTGCCGCAGATATTTATGGCAAGGGTGTCAGGCCACAGACAGTGGCAGAGGCTTCAGCTGAGTCGACTAAATTTAAAGAAGACCGTGCTCTTTTGAGGGCACGCGTGAATGCGGGGTTTGATGTTTTAAAATCACAGCCAAATGTCGATACAAGCAAACTGGCTGCGATCGGGTATTGTTTTGGCGGGACTGCGGTGCTTGAACTAGGCCGCAGCGGCGCTGATGTGAATGGCATTGTGGTTTTTCATGGAGGATTAAGCACGCCCACACCGCAGGATGCCCGGAATATCAAGGCCAAGGTTTTGGCCCTACAGGGTGCGGCGGATCCTTTTGTCAAACCTGAAGAAGTAGCGGCTTTTGAGAAAGAAATGCAGGATGCGCATGTGGATTATCGTTTGATCAAATATCCGGGCGCCATGCACGGATTTACCAATCCTGATAACAAAGGCGTCAATCCCCCAGGCGCCTTATACAACGAAGCCGCAGACAAAGCCTCGTGGCAAGAAATGCAAAAATTCTTCAAATCAATCTTCCAATAAACCACCTTCTCTAATACACCTTGTCAACACTGGGTGTTGACAAGGTATTTGCGATTAAGGTGGAGCTTTTTTCTAATTTTTTATATAATTATTTAATTATATAAAAATAGTCAGCACACGCATGCCTCAGAAAAAAACCAAAGAGAAGATGATCAAGACGTCCATCGATTTGACGGCCGCGCATTATCATTTTTTAAAAATGAAAGCGCTGGACCGGAAAATGCGGGGGGAAGATCCGTCTTTTGTCACGATCTTGAGGGAATTAATAGAAAAAGACCGAAAGCAATGGGAACAAAAATAAAAAATAACATAGCCGCATTCCTAAGGGCAAAGCGAACGGGCAAACTTTGGTTTGCTTTGATAAGCGCCTTGCTATGCATTGCTCTTGCCAGCAACGTGGATGCGTCTTACACACCCTTAAATACTACGGTGAGCACCAACATCGGTATTGGCACAAGTACCCCAGGAAGCACCCTGTCGGTACTTGGAGGAGAAAGCATGGGTGCTTATGCGACCAACGCAGCACCGGCAGGAGGGCTCGTTGCCTCGGGCAACGTCGGCATCGGCACGACAAATGTGGGTGGAGCCAATGAAGGCGCTTTCACTGTGATGAATGGTAACGTGGGAATTGGCACCTGGGTGCCGGGTTCATCGTTGCAGGTTGGGAATGTGATCACCTTCCAGTCGGAATATAATATCGGCTCGCAAAACGCCGGCTTTACCGTTAATTGGAACAACGGAAATAAACAAAAAGTCACGTTGACAGGCGGGGCGTCCCAGGGGACCGTGACATTCACAGGCCCAACATCCGGTGTCACCAATCTTTTATTAGAAGTGGTGCAGGGAGGCAGTGGTACAAATACGGTTTCGTGGGCATCGCCAATCAAATGGCCTGGGGGCACAGCGCCGACCTTGACAACAAGCAGCGGTCAAGACGATATTGTGACGTGTTATTACAACGGCACCGATTATTTCTGTAGTTCAACCTTAAACTTTACGCCTTAATTTTTTATGAGAAGAACACAAAACCATAGGCGCACAGTCAAAGTCCAACCCTGTCAACCCCCGGGGTTGACAGGGTTTAAATTTAAATCTTTAGGAAATTTAATTGTTTCAATTCCTTTTATTTTTCAAAGGAATTTATATAAGCATTCCTATCTGCAAAATTGGTTACTTCCGACGAGAAACTTCCTTATAACGCTTCTTTTTATCCTTCTTGTGCCTGCTTTGGCGCATGCTTGTGATTATTCTTGGAATGGGAGCAGCAGCAATACTTGGGCCACAGGTACTAACTGGACGCCGACTGGGCCGCCTTCGGCAGGGTCTAATTTGTGTTTTCCAGCAACGTATACCAATCAGCCAGGTAACAATAATATTGCTGCCAACACTTCTTATAATAGTATTACCATTACCGGCACTGGGTACACTTTAGCAGGTAACGCCATTGATTTGGCGGCGACTGGTATCATTTCTAATGTTTCCGGCGGTTCCAATACGATCAGTTTAGCCATTGTGCTTACCGCGAATTCTGCCGTTACAGTCACCAATTCAAATGAAACCCTGGCCCTTAACGGAATAATTAGCGGAGGTTTTAGCGAAACAACTTCAGGATCAGGCACGCTTAAGCTAGGCGCTAGCAATACCTTTAGCGGAGGACTTACCATTGATTCCGGTACTGTTAGTGCCGGGCCCGGCAATTCTCTTGGCGGCAGCGGGACTGGCACTGTCACCTTGGGCAACAGCGCTGGGAGCAGTAATGTTACATTGGATACTGGCACAAATAATGCGACGTATGCGAATCCAATTGTCCTGGCTTCTAACACGACTGGCACATTGACCATTGAGGATGGTGGTCCTAATGGTGACAGCTTTACTGGTGGCGTGACAGGTACCAACAGTTTATTGATTGATAATGCCACCAATCAGACGGTCACGTTTTCTACAGGCGTCATCAACAATACTGGTACGATTACCAATGACGGTTCAAACAGTGGAATCGTGACCATCAGTGCCAACATCGGCAGCAATGTGACGGGAGTAACTGAGGACCCAACTTCAACTTCACCGTTGGATCTTTCGGGCACTAATTCATATGCTGGAGCTACGACCATTGATACAGGTACGATAAAAGCTTTAGGGGCCAATGAATTAGGCGGAGCTTCATCGACATCAGCCTTGGTCATGAACGGCGGGACACTTGATATGGACGGTAACTCTCAAACGGTTGGCTCGATAACAGGGACGGGGAGTACCATCACAAGTACGCATAACGGAACAATGACCCTGACCACTGGGAATGATAATACTTCGAAGACGTACAGTGGCACCATCACCATTGGCTCAGCCACGGACATGATTTTGACCAAGGTTGGCACCGGTACTCTGACGCTTACGGGAGCAAACACTTATAACGACGGTACTAATTTTAATGGCGGAATCCTAGATTTTATGGGTACAGGTCTTGGCAGCGCTGGGACCTTGACTTTCGGCGGCGGCACCTTGCAATATGGCACGTCGACGACGACCGATCTCTCCAGCCGATTCGCTGCACCAAGTTCTTCGCCCATAACAATTGACACGGTCAACAACAATGTCACCTTTGCAACGGCTATTACTAGTACCAACTCATTGGTATTAAATAGTTCAGGGACAGGAACGCTTACTCTAAACGCTACCAATACCTTTACCGGCGGTTTGACCATTGATTCCGGAACAGTTGATACCACCAACAATCCAGATGCTTTTGGCGGCGACGGTACTGGTACGGTAACCTTGGGCAATAGTTCCGGTGGAAGCAGTTCTGCGACAATAGAAGGTGCTTATAACAACCAAACTTACGCCAACCCGATCGTCTTGGCTTCCACCACGACAGGCACATTGACCATTGAAGAGGGCAGTGTTAACGGTGCTTTTAGTGGCGGCGTGACCGGTACCAATAACCTTACGCTTGATAACACAGGTAGTAGCGGGTTTACCTTATCCACAAACTCCATCAATAATACCGGCACAGTCACCAACTCAAGCACGGGTAGCGGGGGCACGACAATCAGTTCAAATATTGGCAGCAATGTGACCGGAGTGTTTCAGAACAGTTCTACTTCACAATTGACCCTTTCAGGCGCTAATACCTTTGCCGGAGGCTTGACCATTGATTCCGGTACTGTTGTAGGTAATGCTACAGAATCTTTGGGAGGCAGCGGTACCGGTACCGTCTATTTGGGCAGCAGCAGCGGGAACAATAGCGCGACATTGGAAGGAGGTGTCAACTTTGCGACATTGGCCAATCCGATCGTGTTGGCTTCTAGCACAACAGGTGCCTTGACTATTGCGAATGCTGGTGGCAATGCTCCAACTTTTAGTGGAGGAGTGACTGGTACCAATAGCTTTATTATTGATGATGTCAATAGCACCCACCAGATTACATTTTCTACGCTCTCCATCAATAATACCGGTACAGTTAGCAACGCAGGTACCGGTGCTGCCAGCGTAACAATCAGTTCAGTCATCGGCAGCAATGTGACTGGAGTGTATCAAAACAGCTCTACGTCGGCGCTGGTTCTTTCAGGAGCCAATACGTATACGGGTTACACTGACGTGGCGTCGGGTACATTACAGACAACCGCGGCGAATGTCTTAGGCGGAGCTTCGTCGACTTCGGCACTTCAGATGAACGGTGGGACGCTTGACATGGACGGGCATAGTGAGGCCGTGGGGTCGATCACAGGGACGGGCAGTACTATCACAAGTACCGCAGCTGGAACAATGACCTTGACTGTAGGCTATGACAATACTTCGCCTGCGGTTTATAGCGGCACCATCACCATTGGTTCAGCGACGAATATGATTTTGACCAAGGTTGGTACAGGCACACTATCGCTTTCAGGGACGAATACTTATAATGATGGGACGAATATTAATGGGGGGATTTTAAACTTTACCACCAATGCGCTTGGAAGTGCTGGTACCATCACCTTCGGCGGTGGCGCTTTGCAATACGGCACGTCGACAACGACTGATCTTTCCAGCCGCTTCGCGGCACCCAGCACTTCACCGATCACCATCGATACCGTCAACAACAACGTCACCTTTGGTATAGCCATTACTAGCACCAACGCAGTGGTATTAAACAGTTCAGGGACAGGTGCTCTCACCCTAAATGCTACAAACACCTTTACCGGAGGATTGACCATTGATTCAGGCACAGTTACGGGCGACACTGCAAGTTCTCTTGGCGCTAGTGGGACTGGCACCGTCGTCATGGGTAACAGCGCTGGAGGGAGCAGTAATGCGACCTTGAATGATGTAGCGGGGACATTCGCTAACCCCATTGTATTGGCTCCTAATACGACCGGCACCTTGACCATCGAAAATCTCGGTGTCGGTAGTGCGACTTTTACCGGAGGGGTAACTGGTACCAATAATTTGACATTCAACGAAGCTGAAGCGACTAACCGCACTCTCTTATTTTCCACAAATCCCGTTAATAATTTGGGCACGATAACCAACATAAGTGCAGGTACCGGGAATGTTCAAATAAGTTCCAATATTGGCAGTAGTGTCAGTGGAGTGTACCAAAATAGTTCTACAAACTTCCTGCAGCTCGAGGGCACTAATACCTTTACTGGAGGATTGACTATTCTTTCCGGTACGGTTTATGGAGATACCGCCACCCAAGCTTTTGGCGGCAATGGCACCGGCACCATCTATTTGGGAAATTCTGCGGGGGGAAGTGCCGCGGCGGCGGTGCAAGGCAACAGCGGCACATCATTTGCCAATCCGATTGTTCTAGAACCCAATACGACCGGCACCTTGAGCATTATAAATACGGGAGGCGGTTCTCCTACTTTTACTGGTGGGGTGACAGGGACTAATAATTTAACACTTGATGCTCTTGGCCACACGCTTACGATTTCTACAGGGTCAATCAACAATGTGGGAACTGTAACAAATGGAAGTACTGGAGTTGCAAACTTGAGTGTCAGCTCGGTCATCGGTACCAATGTGACGGGAGTGATACAAAATAGTTCTACTACAGCAATGGGACTCTCAGGCGCCAACACTTTTACTAGCGGCTTGACCATTCTTTCCGGTACCGTTCAAGGATCGACCAGTACATTTGCTTTTGGCGGCAGCGGTACGGGTACCATCATTTTGGGCAATAGTGCCGGTGGGAGCAGTAGTGCTACTGTAGCTGCTTTAAGTTCGACCTCATTTGCCAATCCGATTGTGTTGGCCTCCACGACAACAGGGACTTTGACTATTGAAGATGGGGCATTTAGTTCAAGCTATGTTGCGAGTTTTACGGGAGGCGTGACTGGCACCAATAATCTTACAATTGATGATCCTGGTGTCGCTACCTTGACGCTTTCTACAGGTGCCATCAACAATATCGGGACTGTCACCAACGCCAGTACAAATACCGGGGTTGTAACCATCAGTGCAAACATCGGCAGTAATGTGACGGGATTAACTGAAGCCCCAACTTCTACCTCACCGTTAGATCTTTCTGGTACGAATTCTTATACCGGAGCCACGACGATCAGTACTGGCACGATAAAAGCGTTAGGGGCCAATGAATTAGGCGGAGCTTCGTCGACAGCGCAGTTGCAAATGAATGGTGGAACGCTCGATATGGACGGGAATTCTCAAGCGGTTGGTTCCATCACAGGCACGGGCAGTGCTATCACCAGTACGGCCGCAGGCACCTTCACCTTGACCACCGGCAATGATAACACAAATACTTCTTACAGCGGTACCATCACCGTCGGATCATCCACTTCTTTTGCCCTAAACAAGGTGGGCACGGGGACACTCACTCTGACAGGTGCAGACACCTATAACGGCGGCACTACCTTTACAGGCGGGATTTTGGATTTTACGGGCACGGCTTTGGGCAGTTCTGGAAATCTTACCTTTAGCGGTGGCACCTTGCAATGGGGGACATCGACGACAACTGACCTTTCATCGAGATTTAATAACAGCTCAACATCGCCTATTACACTCGATAACGTCAGCAACAACGTCACCTTGGCCACGGCAATTACGACCAGTAACGGAGTGGTAGTAAATAGTTCAGGGACCGGAACATTCTTGCTTAATGCCACCAATACTTTTAGTGGTGGATTGACCGTTGATTCCGGCACCGTTGAAACTACGAACAACCTAGATGGTTTTGGCGGCAGTGGTACTGGCACCGTAACCTTGGGCAACAGCGCTGGAGGGAGCAGTAATGCGACTATGGATCTCGCTTGGGGCAATCAGACCTTTGCCAATCCAGTAGTGTTGGCTCCTAATACGACAGGAACATTGGCCATTGAGAATGGTGTCGCGTTTGCTGTAACGTTTACTGGTGGTGTGACAGGTACTAATAATCTTACCATCAAAATGCCAGCTAATGGTACGTTCAATTTTGGCACGGGAAATATCAACAATACCGGTACTGTTACTAATGCAAGCACAGGCACAGGAAATGTGGATATCACCTCGACCATTGGGAGCAATGTCAACGGAGTTATTGAAAATAGTTCTACAACTCCATTGATTCTTTCTGGCCCCAATACCTTTACTGGAGGGTTGACTATTAATTCGGGAACGGTCAAAGGTTTGACAAGCGCTGATGCTTTGGGCGGCAGCGGCTCGGGCACCGTGACCTTGGGCAACAGCGCTGGAGGGGGTAGTTCTGCGACATTAATTGGCGGAAGCAATACGACCTTTGCCAACCCGATAGTACTAGCTCCCAACACGACCGGCACTTTGTCTCTGGAGACCGTAGCTTTTGTTACTGCAAATTTTAGTGGAGGTGTGACTGGTACCAACAATTTGACACTTAACGGTGTTACAAACGGTGAAATAAATATTAACACACAGCCTGTCAATAATTCGGGTGAAGTAATTAACGCTGGTTCAGGGAGTAATGATAATGCTACTATCAGTTCGGTAATTGGTACTAACGTGACCGGAGTGATTGAAAATGGCGCTTCGCCGCTAATTCTTTCCGGCGCTAATACCTTTACCGGTGGCTTGACTATTGACGCTGGCACGGTGGAGGGACAGACCAGTAATAATGCTTTCGGAGGCAGTGGTAGCGGTACTATCATCTTAGGAAACAGCACAGGAGGCAGCAATAGTGCAACTTTAGTAAGCAATCCTGCTGGAGGTACAACACTTACATTTGCTAATCCAATTGTACTGGCCTCTAATACAACAGGTGCCTTGACTATTGTTGGTGATGGCAGCAGTGCTAGTAGTGTGGAAATTTTTAGTGGGGGATTGACGGGTACCAACAATCTTACAATCACTACATACAACAACAATGGAGCCAGTGTCCAGTTTACTACCGCAACTATTAACAATTCAGGCACGATAACAGACTCTAGTAACTTTTTTTGTCCACTAACGATCAGCTCTGCGATAGGACCAAACGTTACAGGGATCACCTATAGCTCCGGAAAGAATTTAACTATTAGCGGCGCAATTACCGTCAATAGTAGCAGTACAACGTTGACTAATAGCTCAACTTCAGGCGGCAGTGACTTAGGGACATTTTCAATAACTGGGGGCACAACGGGCTCAGGAAATTTAATAATTAATAATACAGGTTCATTTGGCAGCACTACTTTATCTGGGACATCAATTAATCATACAGGCACTGTTACCAATTCAGGAACAGGAAGCTTGGGAGCAACTATCAGTGCTGGCATAGGCACCAATGTCACAGGTGTCACTGAAAATGGCACAGCTCCTTTGACCTTAAGTGCTGCAAACACCTACACAAGCAACTCCACGATAACTTCAGGGACATTGAATCTTGGTATTAATAACGCGATTATTTCTCCGACGGTGTCGATTGCCTCTGGAGGCACTCTTAATCTGGCTGGATTTAATATTACTTCAGCTGGTTCAACGAGTCTTTCAAACAGCGGCATTCTTGAATTGCAAGGCGGTGAGACTGTCACTAACGCGCCAACGAATAACACAGGTTCAACGGTGGAATATACTAAGACCTCTGGCACTACCGCTCTTAAAAGTTGGACCTACACTAATGCAACGATTGAAATCAACGGCTCTGGAGGGACATTTACCTTGCCTGCAGATGAGACTGTCGCTGGGGTGGCGCTTGCTGCAGGAACACTTAATTCCAATAGTCACAACATCACTGATTCAGGTAATTGGACCAATACCGGTGGATCATTCACGCAAGGCACCAAGACCGTCACTTTTAACGGCACTAGCGCCCAGACAGTGACTTCTGATGGCCAGTCCTTCTATAATATAGTGGATACCAATACTGCGGCATCACCCGGCCTCACCTTTGCCGATGCCTTTTCAACCACGAACTTTACAGACACAACGTCTAATTCAATCCTTGAATTCAATCCTGCGACCACAGATACGATTTCAGGGACATTGAACTTGGCTGGGACATCAGGGAATTTAATTCAACTCAGCACTTCTGGTGCGGGAACAAACTTTGTATTCAACGTGACTGGCGGGCAGCAGAACGTTTCCTATTTAAACGTCAATGACGCTGACGCCTCCTCTAATAATATCGTCTGCCCAACCTGCACAGGCCTGGGTGCAGGCACCACCGACAACGATGGCCACGGCAACGCCCTTTGGGAGCTTTCTGCCAGCAGCGGCAATAATTCAATAGGGTCTTTCGGGATGGACTTTTAAGGAGATAATTTTTGTTCGACGACTTGAAGCAGATGTTGGATATTGGCATCATAGGGGTCAATGCGCAGAACCTGCAGAAGGTTTTCTTTACATTCTTCGTATTGACCTAAACGGTAATAGAGATCAGCCAGTGATTTATAGGACCAGATAAAATTGGGATTAAGTTCGATGGCCTTGTGGAAGTTCTCCAAGGCCAGGTCAATATGGCCGGTGTCCCGGTAGGTCCCTGCAATATTATGGTAAGCCACTGGATTCTTGGGGTCTAAGGCAATGGCTTTAAGATATGTTTTAAGGGCCTTGTCATGGATCCCGTTGTTGGCATACTCCATCCCCAAATTATTGATCACCCGGTAATCATCCGGCCTGTAAGTAACCAACTGTTCATAAAATCCAATGGAAGTGCGCCAGTCGAGATTGCGATGGATGTTGATCGCGCAAAAGACCAGGATGATCACAGTAAATATTTTTAACAGGGTCGGGATGAGGTTGCGTTTCTCGGCCCATTCGAGGCTTAAGTAAGCCACGATCAAGGCAATACCAATCATGGGCATATAAAGAAAATGCTCATAGATCACAGAGTTGATGGGGACCAGCACGTTGGACGTCGGGGCAATGGCCACAAAGAACCAACCAATCCCAAAAGAGATTAAGGGCTTCTTCTTCCAATATTTAAAAGCACAATAAAGCATAAATCCGACCAGCAACCCGCCGGCAATCACATCCCATTCCAGGGGAGACTGCGCCCATGGGAATTCACGCTCCACCCGCAATTGATAAGGAAAAAACAAGAAGCCAGTATATTGCACCATAACCTTAAAGAAGGTCATGAGCCTGATGCTGATGTGGGTGGTAAATGGATTGGCCGCGTTATAAAAATTAAAGCTGTTAGAAAAATTAAGCACCGTGCCACGAAGATGAATGTAAAAGGCCGCCAAAGTGATAAAAGGCCAGACAGTGAAAGCTGTTTTTTGTACACGACTGGTTGTAGTCTTGGCTTTTGAGAGCAACAGAAAATCCATCAGGGGAAGAAGGCCTACCAGCACAAAGCCAGTTTCTTTAGAAAGAATGGCCAGAGGAAAACAGAGCAGCGAAAAATAATACGAGCGTGAGGCCCAGGCCGGTTTTTGTGATTGCCGAAACCGGGCAAAGAGAAACAGTCCTGATAATACAAAGAAGGCGGCCAGTGCATCGCCCATGCTGTTGACATAAACAACAGCCTCGTTATGCACAGGATGGGCAACAAAGAGCAAAGCTGTTATCACAGACAGAAGCGGCCGATTAAAAAGTTGATTGAGGAGAAAATATAACATCACTGCGGCCAGGATATGAGTACCAACGGCAACAGCATGCCAGCCGTACACCCAATTGTGCCACCAATGCCATTCAATACTGAAAATGGCCAAGAGCAGGGGCCGCCAATAATTGCTGACCAGATAGCTGCCTGCCACCAGGTTTTGGCTAAACCATAAGGGCCAATCGTGAAAATCACGGATGTAGCGGTTATTGTTGATGAAATCATCATCATCCCAGAACATCTCATTGGGCAGGCAATTGTGGTAGGCAATAACACCGACTAGGATGATGAGGACCACACCGATCCAGCGCCGTGAATTCAGAGTTTTCAGAAAGTCGTCCATATCTTATTTTTTAAATTGATTGTAGACAATCGCGCGGTCTTTATAAGCATCTGCAAAGCCAGGGTCTATTTCAAGCGCTTTATTAAAGTCAGCAATGGCTTGTGTGAATTTGCCTTCCTTGGCATAGGTCACACCGCGGTTGGTATAAGCTTGGGGTGAATAACTGTTTAATTCAATCGCCTCGTTGTAATCAGACATGGCTTGCTTAAAAGCGCCTTGATGGTCGTAAAGAATGCCACGATCAACATACACGCCTGACACATTAGGTTTTAATTCAATGGATTTGTTGTAATCGCTCAAGGCTTGGGGCAAATTGCCTTGGGCGTAATAAATTGTGCCGCGGTTATTATAGGCCTCGGCCATGGTTGGTTTTAATTCAATGGCCTTATTAAAATCAGAC
>Ga0206849_1095_pt1 | contig 12412 bp, 6 predicted proteins | sample Alteio_BWOrgCont_15_FD_152892 | JGI IMG/M metagenome (GOLD analysis project Ga0206849, IMG submission 152892) | Enriched cells from forest soil in Barre Woods Harvard Forest LTER site, Petersham, Massachusetts, United States -... | ecosystem: Environmental > Terrestrial > Soil > Temperate forest > O...
GGCGGAACCACCTCGGGCAATGTTGTGGTAAAAAGGCCACGGCCATGCGTGGCGGCTGCCAATGTCCGGTCGGATGCCCGAAACTTTACCATATCGACCTCGACATTTGCCAGCCCGGAATTTGAAGGGTTCCAGGTGGTAGAGGCGCCGTTAAGCAAATCAGTTGTCCAAACACCTAATTCTGTAGCTATTATAGCCCTTGTTGGCGCGTCCGGATAAAACATTGCCCAGCGAACCGGCATGTCCGGCAGGTTACCTTCTACCGATGTCCAAACCGGGGTCGCTGCGGTAGCGTTTTTTGTTTCAAAAATGCTTATAACGCCGTAGTTAAAATAAGATACCAGCAGATGATTTTCGGAAGTTGGGTCAACAGCCACACACGAAACAGACGCCGATACAGATGGATTTGGCTTTAATACAACGCCCGTATTACTTGCCCCTGTATTCGCATTGTCCACTCTTACAACAGTTCCGTTGTCAAGGCCGAAATATACCCGGTTAGCTGTGATTGGTGAAACAGTTACAGATGTAACATTACTGCCGGCAAAACCGGATACCTGGACGCCGGCAGTGCTGGAAGAGCCCGTGATGTTGCTCCACCTGTAATATTCCCCCGCGTTATAACCTGAATATAAAGCTTTCTGATTTTGGTCGTAATCAGTAGGATTAATGAATGAACCCGTACTGCCAAAAAAGTGCTGCGTAAAAGTTACCCCTCCGTCAAGAGAGAGAAAACGGTTATTGTAAACGTATGATGTTATCTGGATATTCCCGTTTAATTGGTCTATAAATGCATCTGCCCCGTCGCCGCCCGTTGCCTGCGCCGTGGCATTTAACCCCGCAGCATTGAATTGCTGTGTGCCATTGTCCTGCGCCCCTGCCAAAAAATAATTATTATTTGTGGGATGTAATGCCACAGCGTAAAACTGCGTAACATTATAACTATCGTCCTTCTCCAAAAAAGCAGGAATGGTCCCGCCCGATGCATTGGCATTTGAAGAATAAAAGATACCCCCGTCGGTTCCCATCGCTATCCTGCTTGATGATCCGGGTGCAAATACATAAGCATGGTGGTCGGCATGTACGTATTGCGGAGTCCCGAGCGAATCTATTTCCCCTAATTCCCATTGGGTTATTGGCGTCCACGTTGAACCGCCATCAGTTGATCTTACTGCATCAAGGCTGCCTGCAAATAAAGTATTGGCGTTATTAGGGTCGACAGCCGCTGCTATAGAATACCACGCCTGCCCGTTTGAAAACGAAGTGCCCGGCGGAACGGTTTTAACAGTCCATGTATTTGTAGCTTTATTGTATTGCTGAAGGGATGTAAGGTTATAAACATTCACTCCTTCAAATAAGGCATAAACTGTATTCGCATTTCCTGGCGCGCAGGCCAGTTTAATACGCCACCAGCTTGTGGTTGCCGGGGTAATAACACCCGTTGAAGCGGGCGTAATATTTGTCCATGTACCCGCATTACCAGTACTGGCGCCGTGAACCGAAAAATCAGAAATAAATATATTCCCGGTACTGAAAATACCTGTGCTGGCATAAATATCGCCATTTGCCGCTAATTGCAGATCTGCCCCATCAACGGGAGATGCTATTACCTGGCTCCATGTGTTGCCGCCGTCCGAAGACTTTTGGACTCCTAAGCCGTTTCCGGTTACATAAACACTCCCATTTTTATCAACCAAAATACTGGTGACATAGAAAAATGAAGCGGTGCTGGTCAGCTGCGTCCAGGTAGCGCCGCCATCGGCTGATTTCCACACCCCTAATCCCTGGACAGCGTCCTGGTTAAACCATCCTTCACCCGTGCCTGCATAAATTTCCAAAGGGTTTACCGGGTTTTGCGCAATGCAGCCAATAGCTATATTTTCAAAAAAATCATTTATTTTATGCCAGGATACCGTGGCAGCAGTAATATCAGTAGTGTACCATAAGCCGCCGTCGACACCGCCGGCGAACACTTTCTTATAGCCATTGGCGGCATCATTTAAATCAAATAGCAAGGCCCTGGTACGCCCGCCAACGTTCGTAGGGCCACGTTCAGTCCATTGAATGCCGCTAATGCTGACAGGTGCATTTGAAGGCAGGTTAGCCGGCGAATTAACCGGTTCATTTACCCCGCCAGGCGTATTTTGATTTTTTATCGGGATGGCCCGCCGGTTTATCATTTCATCCTTTATTCTCCGGGCCTGCATCAGCCTTTCAACAGGTACGCGATTAATGGCCGGGTCTTTTAACCGGTCCGCTTCCTGTTTTGCGCGGGCCCTTATATCATCATCTTCACCATCTTCGGGCTCTTTTTTATCTTTGTCAATACCAACGTCTTTTTTTCTGTCAGCGTCCTTGTCAAAATCTTTATCCTTATCCTTTTTTTTCGAAACGTGTTTTGTAGTGTCACTTACTGTTAAGTTGAAGCTAACATATACCGGCTCTTTTAGTGCTGCAGCGCGGTAATTTGCTTTCACCCCTTGAAAAATTGTAATGAAAAGTAAAATCAGCGAAATTTTTAAGGTTACTTTTAAGTAAAATATTTTCATATAGTATCAATTTTTTTGTTTGCTGATTTAATTAAGCATTGGCGAATACGCATACAATTAAAAAAAATTCGTTTGAGCTAATAACCTGGAAAAACTTATCAAAATATGTGCTGCGGGGTAGGATTAATAAGCACGTTAAATATATATTTTATTTTATTAAAACAAATATTTTATGTGATTGTGCCATTTCATTGAACGCGATATTGCTGTACAATAGTTATTTCAATTATCGGTACGACAGACAATAATTAGCGGCCATGCCTTAATGCCGGGGCATTTGTTTTGGCGGCAACGAGCCGTGAAAGGTAATACAAGGTTGATTAAAACTACAGGTACGATGAAAAATAATTTTCACATCGCGAATGTTTTTATCTTTAATTTTTAATACAAAGTCAGCGGAGCTATATAAATTTCTGAAACACGCTGAGTCGATTGTTTGATTGACATTATTTGCCGGCAGATGGAAAGGTTTTGTTTTCCATTTCTCTACTAAACAATAATTTCCGGGAGGGAGATAGGTGGAAAAATTCCCGTGTGCATCTGTACTGATACTGCGGATAATTGATGCTCCTTCTGTATTCACCAGGCCCCACTTAACAAAAAGTTTCGCAAACGGAATCCCTTTAGGCGTATTGCAGCTGTCCAGGATTTCTTGCGTGGGTTTAGCCCCGCCGCAATAGCTAACCGTTTGCATAACCGACCCGGCCACCATAAATTTTGGTTTAACTTTTTTATCGCCGGTCTTACATACCCACGAAGAAAAGGTAAACACAGCGGCGGCCATAAAAATCAGGTACAATAACGTTCTCATGCTATAAATTTAATAATAATACTGATTGCCGTATGGGCGCTTATTTATTTAATGATTTCAGAAAACTGTCATTTGATTTAAAGCTGGAAATATATAATTTCAAATATATTACTACATTTACTTTAGCATTTTAATATTTTAACCCTTATCAAAAAAATCGCTCCCATATTACTAATTGCTTTACTCGGGTTCAACTCGTTCGGGTTATCTTTTTTCTACCTGGCCCAAATTCAGCTCTGTAAAATAAAAGCGGAAGAATATGCTGATGATGACCACGCAACCCGTGACAAAAAGCTGATTTTATTTTCTTCGGATACCAAGGGCGTTGAATTGGTTAACAAAAATGAAATTCGCGCATCGGGAAAAATGTACGATATCGTAAAAACAAAAATAGTTAACGGAAAAGTGCGGTATTATGCATTCGCAGATAACGACGAAGATGAATACGTAAGCAATCTTACAAACCTTGAAAAAAATAATTCCGCCGAAAAATCTTTGCCCGGCAAAACCAGCAAGGCATACGAAGCAAAATATTTCGATGCCCGGAATAGCCCCGGTTCCGCCGGCCTTGCTTTAGATCGCTTCCCCGGTGCGAAGATATTTAAAACTGCTTTTCTCTATTCATCTGTTTTTAAGGATATTTTCTCTCCTCCGCCAAATCGGTCAGCCTCCTGATCTTTTTAAAAAGTTTTAAATTTTTAACGTTTAACCAGTTGAAAGTGTGACCTCATTCTTATCGAAATGGGGCTAAATGCATTTTTGTTTAGTCAATGCGCTTTCTGCAAAACGCTATGTTATGAAAAAAATAATTACTGCATCAAAATATATCTTTTTACTTCCTCTGTTCCTGGCTGTCCATTTTTTTGCGGATGCCCAGGCTTCCCTGGCTGGAAAAATAACAGACAGCAAAAATCATTTGGGCCTTGCCGGCGCCACGGTACATATTTCTGATCTTGATATTTCGGCCACATCCGATTCCATCGGGAATTATCACATAAAAAATATTCCTGGGGGGTATTACCTCGTTGAGGTCGTAGATATCGGGTACGCCACAAAAATTCAGTCGATTGTTATAAAAGGCGATACGAAAACAGATTTTCAGCTTGAATTATCTACCACCCAACTGAAGGAGGTAATTGTTACCGGGGTAATTTCAGCAACCGATAAACAACGGGCGCCCGTTTCAATTACCACCGTGAATTATGATGACCTGCTTCAAAACTCCTCCACCAATGTAATTGACGCCATCGCCAAAACACCGGGTGTATCGGCGATGACCGACGGCCAAAGTATTTCGAAGCCGGTGATAAGGGGCTTAGGCTACAACCGGGTGCTGACTATAAATGACGGCGTGGAACAGGTTGACCAGGCCTGGTTTGATGAATTTGGCATCGAGGCCGACCCTGATGCAGTTGATAAATACGAGATTTTAAAAGGTCCCGCTTCCCTGGCCTACGGTTCAGATGCTATTGCAGGCGTAATAAATCTCATCCCCGAACAACCGCTTCCCGAGGGGCAGGTAAAAGGAGATATCCTTTTCAATTATCAAACCAATAATGGCCTGATAAATAATATGTTTCACCTCACAGGCACAAAAAATGGCATTGCCTGGAGCGCAAGGATTGACAATACCATGGCGCATGCATACCAGGACCCTTATGACGGTTATGTGTTAAACTCGCAGTTCAGCAATTTTAATACCGATGCCACCATCGGGCTGCACCGTAAATGGGGATACACACAAATACATGCCAGTTATTTTGATATGCAAACGGGTATCGTGGATGGTACAAGGGATTCGTTAACGGGCGTAATGGAAAGGCAGGTTGCATACCCCGACCTTAACGGCGGGGCGCCAAGCTATGAAATACCCACCCACCAGGAACAAACATCGTACACGCCTTTTGTGATTAACCAACGGATACGGCACACAAAAGTTGTTTGGGATAACAGCATCGCCGTTGGCGATGGCCGTATCAAAGGCATATTTTCGTGGCAAAAAAACCAGCGGCAGGAAACGAACGACCCTACCATCCCGAATACGCCCGATATATATTATTCATCAAACGCGGCTACTTACGATCTGCGGTATATTTCGCCGCAAATGGGTGGGTTCAACTTTTCGGGCGGGGCAAACGGCGTTTACCAGTCGTCGCAAAGCCTTGGCACATTAATGCTGATCCCCAATTATAACTTTTTTGAAATTGGGGCTTTTGCCATAGCGAATGAAAAGATAGGCAAGTTGAATTTAAGTGGCGGCATCAGGTACGACGAACGAACCTTTAATGGGATTGACCACTGGGTTGATTCAACAACACAGGCCCCTGTGGCCCCAAATGCACCGAACGGATTTCACGAGTTCCCCGGTTTTACTTCCCATTTTAGCGGCATGTCTTTTAGCGTTGGCGGCACTTACGACCTGTCGGAAAATACTTTTGTTAAGGCCAATGTTGCACGGGGATGGAGGGCGCCCAATGTTGCCGAATGCGCGGCAAACGGCGTACACGACGGCACGGTAGTTTACGAAATCGGCGACCCAACGCTAAAACCCGAAACCAGCCTCGAAGAAGATGTCGCTTTTGGTGTAAATTCAAAAGAAGTTGATTTTGAAGTCGATTTATTTAACAACAGCATCAGCGATTTTATTTATGCAAAAGGCCTTAAAAACGCGATGGGCCAGGATTCGATCAACAATTCACTGAATGCTGCAGGATTAGGCGCCGCACCGGTTTACAAGTACACGCAGGGCCAGGCTCAATTGTATGGCGGCGAAATAGCGTTTAATGTACATCCTTCGGCCACGCCCTGGGTACAGCTAAATACAACATTAAGTTATGTAAACGGCGGTTTGCTGCATGCACCCGATTCAACCAAATATTTACCATTTGTACCCCCAACCAGGATTACCGCCGACCTTAAGTTCCCGGTTAATAAATCAGGCAGAACAATAAAAAATGCCTACATAAAGGCGGGGATGCTCAGTTGTTTTCAGCAAAATAATGTTTACCAGCAATATGCTATCTACAACGGATTAAATACCGCTTTAACGCCCTTTGAATATGCGGCAAGTAAAGCGGCCACCAAAGGTTATACTTTGTTTAATGTGGGCGCGGGCGGCGATATTGTTTCAAAAGGAAAAACAGTTTGTAAAGTATACATCATTTGCAATAATTTATTTAATACCGCTTATATCGATTACATGAGCCGTTTTAAGTATTATCCTGTAAACTATACCACCGGCAGGGTTGGCGTATTCAACATGGGACGGAATGTAAGTTTTAAATTATTGATACCGATTGATTTTACACCTAAGTCATAAATATTTAAGGAAGTTTGGCTACTTTTAATAAAAATTAAAAACCGTCAAACTTCTTTTAATAAATATTAGAGACATATGGGCTTTAAATCATCCCCCAAAAGCTGGAGCCGGGCTGTAGCTTCAGTATTCTTATTGTTTTTTTTCTTTAGCGTTAGCGCCCAAACTATTGATCCATCGGCTTATAGCATGCTTAGATACCGCATGATTGGGCCGCATCGCGGCGGCAGGACTGTGGGAGCAACGGGCGTTGTACAACAGCCAAATGTTTTTTACATCGGCGTAAACAACGGCGGCGTTTGGAAAACAACCGACTATGGCAGAACGTGGCAGCCTGTATTTGACCAGCAGCCGACCGGCTCAATCGGCGATGTAGCTGTTGCGCCGTCAAATCCAAATGTGATTTACGCGGGCAGTGGGGAAGGTATCCAAAGGCCCGACCTTTCAGTGGGCGATGGTGTTTATAAATCGACCGATGCAGGCAAAACATGGACAAATACCGGGTTGAGCGATGCACAGCAAATAGGCGGCGTAGCCATCGATCCTAATGATGAAAACAAGGTTTTTGTGGCCGCTTTAGGCCATCCCTACGGACCAAACTCCGAACGGGGCGTATACCGCACAACCAATGGCGGCAAAACATGGGAAAAAGTATTGTATAAGGATGAGAACACCGGGGCAATCCAGGTAACCATAGACCCGAGCAACTCAAATATTATTTACGCAGATATGTGGGCCGGGAGGCAGGGGCCCTGGGAAAACGGACAATGGCAGGGCCCCGAGAGCGGCCTGTTCAAATCGACCGACGGCGGAACAACCTGGGTAAAACTCACCAACGGTTTACCCACAATTGCTAATGGTTTAGGCCGTATCGGCTTTTGTGTATCGGCAAGTAATTCAAAACGGTTGTATGCCTGTGTGGATGCAACGAAAGGCGGCGGCTTATACAGATCAGATGATGGCGGCGAATCATGGACGGAACAAAGCACAGATGAGCGGCTATGGGAACGGGGGAGCGATTTTGCAGAATGTAAAGTGGACCCGAAAAATCCCGATGTGGTTTATATAGCCAATGTTGTTACCTGGAAGTCGATAGATGGAGGAAAAAGCTGGACGGCGATACGTGGCGCCCCGGGCGGTGACGATTATCACCGTTTATGGATAAACCCTGAGCATCCCGAAATAATTTTGCTGGTAAGCGACCAGGGTGCAGAAATTACAGTAAACGGCGGCGATACCTGGAGCTCGTGGTATAACCAGCCGACAGCGCAGTTCTATCACGTGAGCGCTGATAATGCCTTCCCCTACAACGTTTACGGCGGGCAGCAGGAGAGCGGTTCGGTAGGCATAGCCAGCCGGGGGAATGATGGGCAGATCACTTTCAGGGAGTGGCACCCCGTGGGCGCGGAGGAGTACGGTTACGTGGCCGCCGATCCGCTTAACCCGGATATTATTTATGGCGGCAAGCTCACCAAATTTGATAAACGTACCGGCCAGGTTCAAAATATCTCACCGCAAATCGGCCGTGGCGGCAAGTACCGTTTTCTGCGGACGGCGCCGGTTATCTTTTCGCCGGTTGATAATAAAACCTTGTTTTATGCAGGTAATGTACTGTTTAAGACCTTAGATGGCGGCAATTCATGGGCTGTAATAAGTCCTGATTTAACACGGACAACCTGGGATGTGCCTGAAAGCGTTGGAATTTACAGTACTGATAATTTAAAGAAAATGCCGCAGCGGGGGGTGATTTATACCGTAGCGCCATCCCATAAAAGTATAAACACCATTTGGATAGGAACCGACGACGGGTTAATACAAAAAACAGCCGACGGCGGTAAAAGCTGGAAAAATATAACCCCGCCGGAAATTACTTCGTGGAACAAGGTTTCGCTGATTGATGCAGGTCATTTTGATGATCAAACAGCTTATGCCGCCATAAATAAGATCAGGCTGGATGACATGAACCCCTATATTTACAGAACACACGATGGCGGCAAAACATGGAAAAAGATAGTGAAAGGATTGCCAGCCGCGCCGGTGAATGCGGTGAGGGAAGACCCGCTTTGCAAAGGCTTGTTATTTGCCGGAACAGAAGGGGCAATTTACGTTTCGTTTAACGACGGGGAACGGTGGCAGCCTTTAAGACTGAATATGCCCGCTACATCCATTCGCGATTTGGTAATAAAAGACAACGATCTTGTTATTGCTACACATGGGCGTTCTTTCTGGATATTGGATGACATAACATCCCTGCGGCATTTGGCAAGGCTCAAAGAACACAGCGGGTACACGGTTTTATATGAGGCGGGGCGGGCCTACCGTGTTCATTGGAACATGAATACAGATACCCCCTTGCCCCAGGAAGAGCCTGCAGGGCAAAACCCGCCTGATGGGGCAATTATCGATTACTATTTGAGAGACGATGCGCATTCGGTAGTAAGCCTCGAGATAGATGACGCTTTGGGTAAGCTTGTCCGTATTTATAGAAGTGATGACAAACCTTATGCTATCCCACCGGTTAATATTCCGTTGTACTGGATACGGCCACAGCAAATACTGTCTGCCGCCAGGGGGGCGCACCGTTTTGTTTGGGATCTGCACGAGCAGCCGCTGGATTTGCCGCCGGCCTATGCCATCGCGGCTATATACGGCCAAACTGCCCCGGATGCGACGTCGCCCTGGGTAATGCCGGGCAGCTACTCGCTGAAATTAACAGTGGATGGAAGGGTTTACACACAGGCAATAACCGTTAAAATGGACCCAAGAGTTAAAACTCCGGTCGCCGAACTGCAAAAGCAGCATGATCTTTCGGATAAATGTTACCGGGAACTAAAGCAGTTGATAATTGAATCGGATAAACTGCACAGTTTACAAGCCCAGGCCGAAAAATTATTACCCAATGCAAATGGCCAGCTGGCTATTGCCCTAAAAAATATGGATAGCGAAGTTATAAAACTGGAAACCGGGGACCGGGGAACCAAAACCGAAAGCTTAAGAAGTTTAAGAGGTAGTTTGCAGGGGCTGATGAATTTAATGCAGGAAAGCGATATGCCGGTAACAACGCAGGTTGCACTGGCAGTTAGCCAGGCGGATAGCTCATTTAACCTGTTAAATTCAAAGTTTAATAGTGTTACAACCGGCGAGTTAACGCAGCTAAATGACCAGTTAGTTAAGGCAGGATTAGGGAAAATTAGTTTATAAAGGTATCAGGGCATCAAATCGGGTGATAGTTCAACCATAGGTTCATTTGATCTTATATAGACGTCTTTCCCGTTCAATGTGCCGTCCAATATGAATCCCCATGCTTCGGGCTTTTCAATTTTACCCCGTTGAATAAGGACTAATTGAACCAATTTGCTATCGGGACCTGCTTTAATTACAATGGCGGAATGGGTGTCTTTTGCAGTGCCAATGATGACGGAATCCTGCGTTACAGGCAAAATCTTTACGCCGTATTCGTTTCCATAAATATAGGCAGTTTGCCAGTCGGGGGATTCAATGTTTTTACTAATTTTAAGGTAGCATACGAGTGTCGTCGCGGCGCCATCGGCCGGCTTCTTATTTGCAAGACGCGGCACATTGCCTGAATACCGGACTTTTGAAAATAGCCATATCTTTTGAACGCCATATTTAGGGGCTGCGTAAAAAAATGCCGACGATAAAAAACATAGCAGCAAAAGAGGCCTTGCCATAATTAAAAACCTTGAATTATAGATCCTGTTAGATATAAAAGTAATCAAAATATCGCCAAAAATATAATTGCATCCGGCATAACTATAATGGTAATAAACGGCTTTATGAAAAAAGTATTTTCACTAATAATAATCGCTGTCCTGTACGTCAGCCAGACTGCTTTTTTACTCAAACAGCCATTAGCTCAAAACGCCGTAATGGAAAAAGCCGCTGAAAAGGTTTTGAAAAAACAAATTTTAGCTGAAGCCGCCTGGGCCATGGAACAGCAGCCAATTACTGTAACAGCGGCTTTTTGTACAAGGAGCGCAGGCGGCAAACATGATTTCTTTTCGGAAGCTGATTATTTTTGGCCCGATCCTGAAAACCCGAACGGCCCGTACATCAACAGGGATGGAATGACCAATCCCGATAATTTTGTTGAACACAGAAAAGCGATGATCCGTTTCAGTAAGATAATCGGCGCCTTAGCATCCGCCTATAAAATAACCGGTGACGAAAAATATGTGAAGCAGGCAGTTATCCATCTTAAAACGTGGTTCATTAGTGCCGAAACGCTGATGAACCCCAACCTGCTTTATGCGCAGGCTGTAAAAGGAAAATTTACGGGCCGCAATTACGGCATCATCGATTCCATTCATTTAATGGAAGTTGCCCAGGGCGTTATTATTATGGAAAGCGCTATGGACGCCGAAACTATAGCGGGCGTGAAAAAATGGTTTGCTGAATATACGGATTGGCTGATGACCAGCAAGCCGGGTATTGAAGAGAAGCTGACTAAAAATAACCATTCCACCTGCTGGTCCATGCAGGTGGCTTCATTTGCCAAACTTTGCAATAATGAGGTTGTGCTTGATTCTATGAGGATGAGATACAAAATGGTACTGTTGCCAAATCAAATGGGCGCCGATGGAAGTTTCCCTTTAGAAATGTCGCGCACCAAGCCTTATGGCTATGCTATTTTTAATTTGGATGCGATGGCCACGCTCTGCCAGATTTTGTCGACACCCGATGATAACCTATGGAATTTTGAAACATCCGACGGCAAATCAATAAAAAAAGGCATCAACTACATTTACCCCTTTATAGCCGATAAAAGTAAGTGGCCCTTAAAGCCGGATGTGATGTATTGGGACAACTGGCCGGTTGCACAACCATTCTTGCTTTTTGGTGCTAATGCTTATAATGAAAAAAACTGGTTTTCGACCTGGAAAAAACTTGATCATAACCCGCAGGTGGAGGAAGTGATCAGGAATTTGCCGGTGAGGCACCCTTTGATTTGGATGTAGGTGAAATATTACCTTGTAAATTAATTCCCAGGTTCAACTATTTTCAGAATATATTCATTTCCCTCTTTAAAAGCGTTACTCATGTTCAGGATATTATTCATCTGTTCCATGTCTTCCCCTGCAAGCGTACTGCTGAAGAGTTGTGCCCTGCTGAGCATACGCACATAAGCCTCTGTATTTTTGTGCCGCGTCATTATTCTTAACGCGCCTATATAGTCTTCCCGAAATACGGTCGGGATGATAATCCTTGTTTGCCCGGCTTTAACCAGTTCGGCATTCGTCATAACTCTCGCCATTCTGCCATTGCCATCGGCAAATGGATGAATCTCGCTAATAAAAAACATCATATAAGCTGCTTTAGCAAACGGATGCTGCAGGGCCCGGTAAAAATCAAATCCCGCATGCAGTGTCCCCCGGACCAGCGTGTGGTCAACAAATTCGGTATCTCCGGCATGGTTATTTTGCGTTTTGAACTCACCCGGATTTTTAGATGGGCGGCCACCGAGCATTATTTTATGACGATATTTTAGGATACTGATCAGTTCGTCAGGTGTTGAGGGGCTTATCTGCATTTCTTCACAGTTGCTCACTATTTGATAGGTTCCCAATATGTCATGCGAATCTTCGTCACGGGAAGACATCGGCTCTCCTGTTTCTATAATTCTTTGGGCATCTTCTACTTTAAACTTTGTGCCTTCAATAAAATTTGAAAAATATGCTTCATAAAAAGCAAAATTGCGAAATGCCTTTAAGGAAA
>Ga0206849_1096_pt1 | contig 12371 bp, 13 predicted proteins | sample Alteio_BWOrgCont_15_FD_152892 | JGI IMG/M metagenome (GOLD analysis project Ga0206849, IMG submission 152892) | Enriched cells from forest soil in Barre Woods Harvard Forest LTER site, Petersham, Massachusetts, United States -... | ecosystem: Environmental > Terrestrial > Soil > Temperate forest >...
GTTTTTGGCACACGGAGTTAGAACTGGAAGACGAAACTCAGCCTGCGGGCGCCTCAATCACGCCGTTTTATGTGACCCATCTGGAGTGGGAAAATATTTTCCAACTGGCTCCCAAGGGTGAATATTGGGTTGACCCAGGTGTATATTTGGCCTATGAAGCACCTATTGACCATAAGCAAGTAGGCCAGTTTGAAGGCAAGATATTATTGGAAAAGTCCATCGGCAAATTCACCAATATCCTTAATATCAGTTTTAACCAAGAGGTGGGCGGTGGCGCTGACCCTGATACCGATGCAGGAATATCTTGGAGCACCAGATACAGGCTTTCACGATATTTTGAACCGGGCTTTGAATATTGGGACGATTTTAGTAAAATAGACCATCAGTTGGACTATGATGAGCAAAGCCATCAGGTGGGGCCGTGCATTTACGGGAATTTATTCGGTCACCTGAATTATGATATTGGTTTTCTGTTTGGTATCTCTGATGCAGCACCGCGACATGAATTAAAATGGGTCATGGAATACGAGTTCTAATATGAAGCGTTTTCAAGCCAGAGTAGGTCAAATCATTCAAACCTGGGGCCCGGCGTGGCTGGTGATGATCGCGGACGTGGACGCGGCCAGTGCCATCACCGCGGCTGACACTGGCGCGCAATATGGGACCAAGCTGGTGTGGTTTCTGATGCTTCTGGTCATTCCTTTATATGTGATCCAGGAGGTGGCAGGCAGGGTTGGGGTGGTGACGGGCAAAGGCCTGGGTGAATTAATCAGGGTAAATTATCAACGACGCATCGCGGTGTTGTGTGCCATCCCCATGGCCTTGGTCGATGTCATCAGTTATGTGGTTGAATACACCGGGATCGCTGTCGGTTTTCAGATGATGGGGATTTCACCATGGATTTCTGTGCCGATTGCTTTTGTGGCCCATCTGCTGGTGGTTTATAACCGTAAATATGCTGAAGCTGAAAAGCCTTTGCTGATTGTGTCCTTGATTTTTGCAGTTGTGTGGATCGTTGCGGCGTTCTTGACCGCGCGCAACGGGATTCAAGTCACTCCGTTTTATTTCTCCACCTCACCTGATTTTATCTTCATGTTGGCGGCCAATATTGGCGCTGTGATCATGCCTTTCATGCTCTTTTACCAGGTCTCCGCCACGGTCGAGAAGGGGACAGATAAGAGCAATGTCTGGGCGGTACGATTTGAGACCTTGGTGGGTGCCATTTTTTCGGAATTAATCATGGTAGCCATTGCCGTCTCTGCTATCGGGATCAATTCTAATTCCTTGGATTTTACTTCACCGAAAATTCTTTCCCAAAGTTTGACGTCCGTGGCTGGTCATTTTGCCCCCTATGTTTTTGGTGTTGGCCTGATCACTGCGTCCTTCATTGCGCTCATCGTGATTTCGCTGGGTAGTTCATGGGGAGTAACTGAAGCTTTAGGGTGGGGGAGAAAACATTGGTTTAAGGTCTATTTAATTGAATCCATTCCAGCTGTGTTGATCCCGCTTTTTTCTTTTAACCTTATTAAACTAGCTTTAAATTTAATGGTCCTTCAAATCGTTGTTCTGATTGCACCCGCGGTTATTCTCGGTATCATTGCATCTAGTGAAAAACTGATGGGTGATTATAAGTTAAAAGGTTTCAATAAATTCATCTATTGGTTTTTCATTGCCCTCATTTTCGCCACTGGCATCATCAGCATACTCCCCAACCTTGGCATTAAGCTTTAATCCGTTTTCGATCATCCAGTATTAATCATTGATAAATTTTTTGTTGACAAATAATCAATATGATGTATGATTGATTTTGTCTTCCCCCTGAAGTTCCAAAGTTGTATTTCAATTCCCCCCAAAAGGTTCTTTTCCCATGAAAACTTTTCTCTTATCACTTCTTGCCGTTTTTTTGTTTTTATCCATTGCTCATGCTGAGATCAAGGATTACCTATATGACGGCAAAGAAATCTACATTCACGTCAAAAGGGACCATATGACGACGCTTGTGTTTCCTGCACCGGTGACCGAGGTGATCCGCGGTTTTGGTGCTGACTCCTATGTTGTCCAGCGTAATGATAAGGACCCCAATATGCTGGAACTCATGCCCACAGATTCTGAGACGGCAGAAATGACGGTGAGCGATACATCAGGTGAAAACTATATTTTAAGATTCATTGCCAATGATAATTATTATACCAAGATGACCATCCACAAATTGAGTTCCTCGGTGGATCATGTTATTGATAAATCCATCACGCCTAAAATGGATCTTTTGTCGGACAGTATAATAGAGAAGAAAGACTCTTCCCCGCCGCAGAAACTGCCAATATCAAATCTACCACCATCTTTGAATTCGAAAATCACACTTAAGGGTAATAATTTGCCACTTAAGATTTATTTTTCGACGATTTCTCAGGTCACTGGCTTAAATGTAATTACCACTTCTGATATCGATGAACAAAAAACATCGATTAATCTTGAGAATATCGAAATATGGAGGGCTTTGAAAAGCCTGCTTTATCGCTTTGGGTATGGTTTCAAGGTTTCTCAGGACGACCTTATCATTACTGAAATTGAGACGCGTATTTTTAGCATCAATATGCCGGCTGTTGACCAGTCGTTTACAGATGAAACATCCAATAGTTCGTTTAATGATAACACCACGGACAATAACAATGCTTCAACGTCCAATCAGCAACAAGATCAGCAGGTCAAGGTGGGTACCAAAATTTGGTATCAGAATAGCTCCGCCAAACTGTCATTATGGACGGATTTGGAAAATAACATTAAGTCCATGATCACGCCTAAACTTGGCAGTTATTCGCTCAACCGTGTCAGCGGCTCCATTATTGTGACGGACAAACCGGGAGTGCTCGATCAAATTGGTGAATTGGTTTCCACCATCAACGAAAATTTGGGCCGTCAGCAAAGTTTTGAAATCCAGATTGTTCAAGTCAAATTATCCAACGATCACGAGACAGGTATCGATTGGAGCGCCATTGCCCAAAGCTTGCGTGGTTTGAATAATATCACAGCAGCAACTAATTTCTCAGCATCCGGTTTCTTAAGTGGACAATTATTGACTCTTTCTGCCACAGGACCAAACACCACCAGCGGCACTTCAAGCACAGGTGTTTCGATGGTGCTTAAGGCCTTGGACTCAATGGGGGATGTTGATGTGGTTAGCAAGCCTTCCATCACGGTATCAAATCAATTCCCATGTATTATTCAGGAAGTAACGAGTATTCCGTATATTTCGGGAACCGGGCAAACAATTGGGAACAATGTCACCCAATCACAAGTCACAACTTCTGAAGTTTCCGACGGGCTCACCATGCGACTGGAAGCCAAGATCGACGAAAAGAAAACAGTGTTGAATATCTCTGCGGCAGTCAACACCCTTGATTCTATGACTACTGTCCCGGTTGGTAATGGCTTAAGCATTCAAGAACCGCAGGTTTCAACCAAAAGTATCACCACCAATGTCGGACTAGAGCCAGAAAAAACCCTTATTTTGGGAGGCCTTATCAGCAACACACATAGCAATTCGATCGAGGGTATTCCTTATTTAGATAAGCTTCCATTCTTAGGCAATGCCTTTTCCTACAAGGCCAAATCAAGTGAACGTACAGAGCTAGTCATTTTTATTACACCGAAAAATATCATCCGGAGTTTTTAAGATGAATTATTTTCTTTTTAATAATCATATTCTCTTTAGCGATGGCAGTAAGCTGAGCTCCTTGGAGAAAACCAATACGGTTTTATCTTCAAGGGGGCCGGCGAGGGCTTGTGTGCTTGATGTGGACCTGATGATCGCCTCATCTGTCGAGGAACCCATTGAAAAAAAGGACAGTATCTTAGTCCGCAAATTTAATGAGATCTATCAACATGAAGCCTATCTGATTCAGGATGAGCGCATTGACCATCATCTTTTCCAGGTGATGGGTATCAAGGAACAGAAAATTAGAGAGATTTATTCCCTGATAAGCCCTGATAGCATCGAGGTCTTAGTTCCTTATGGGCTTGCCTTGCGCCAATGCCTGGTGGCCAATCAGATTGATTTAGATCAGAGCATTGTGTTTATCGAGGAACTGGGAGAAGAACGATTTTTAACCGTGTTTGACGGTTTGATTTTCAGTCGTACCAGAATAATCAGCAGTCAGGAAGATATTCTGGCCGAGATCAAGCGCTCGCAAATGGATTTTTTCAAAAAGAACGAAGAGTTTCTAAAAAAGAGGAATACGGGATTTATTGTTTTGACCAATAACCGTTCGTTAGTGTTGGAGATATTAAAGAAGGACAAAAATGTTCATGTCGAATATGTGGATATTCAATATCCAGTTTTTGAGGGATTAAAGAATTTAGATAATTCCATCAAATACCGTCTCCCAGAAGAAATCCGCCAGCAGAGAAAATCTGATGAATTCAAAAGGAATTTGAGCACAGTTTCATTGTCATTGAGTATTTTGGCAGCTGGATTTTTCTTTCTATTAATCTCCAAGATCGAATTGGGCTTGGTTTCTTTGAATTATCATTCAGCGAGTGTTATCCAACATCAATTAACCGAAGAGTTAGATCATTTAGATAGGCAAATTTATCACGAAGATTTAAATCAATATAAATCCCTTAATTACGGCATTTTTTACCTGCATCTGCTCAATTTAATTCCCTCTGATTATCAGGTTGATGCCTTCAAATTTAGTAAATCAAAGGGATGGAAGCTGGAGGTTTTACTTTCATCTAACACACAAGGGCCGTATGACCCAATTGCTCGGGTCAATATATTAAAGTATGCAGATATTAAGGATATTTTCGTCAACAATCAACCGGGCAAAAGGATAACAGTGCTTTTATGAACAAACCCATCATTATAACTGCATTGATTGTTTCATTATCGTTATTCCATCTTGCCTTGAATACCAAATCACAAACAGATGCTTTAAGTGAATCTTTGTATCAAATTAAGCTAAGCAATCAGCAAATGGAGCGGCAAATCCATTATAAAAATACCTTGAGTAAAAGCAAAGGGGGAGCCTTATCAGATGCCTATCGAATGTTTATGAACCAAGTGCGTGACCTGCAGAACAATAGTGCCATCAGCATGAGGGTGCAGTTAGCCAACGCCAAGGACTCAAATGATATTTCTCAATTGTATGTACCAACAGCCTATAAAGGTGTCAGGGGCATCAAGATAAAGATAATAGTCGATGGGATATCAGGTGGGACAGATATGGGCTTGGTTTTAGATAATATCCATCATCTGGAGCGGAATTCTGACTTTTTAGTCAATGAAATAAGTAAGGATAATAATGACTTAATTGTAAAAGGAGAACTCTATGGACTTTAAGAATTTATTCAAAGCCCCCGTTTTGATTCCTTCCATCGGTCTGGTGCTTATCCTTGGTGCCTTGATCATAAGATCATTCCCTAAGGAGGCTGCGGCCGATGTGATGGATGAAACAGTACCATCAATACCAGCGGCGGCACCAACAATTGAGCCCCGACCCCAAGAGCAGAGCAGCCCAGAGGACCTTCAAATTGAACAGGAGCTCTCGCAAGACCGCCAAGAACAAAAGCAAACCAAGTATTTGAAGAATAAGCTCGAGCAAAGCAATCTTGAGCTTGAAGACGAAAAAGTCATGGCTGAGATCAATAAATTAAAAATGGAGAATATAGGCAATGTAAAGGAATTATCTGATGGTGATGGCAATGGGGGAATCCCAGAAGTCAAGGTGGAATATATCGGCGGCAATGATTTCCAAAAGGAAGCAGTGCTTTCGATCGGCGGCAGTAATTTTCAGGTTAAGGGCCATTCCAGGCCTACAGACAAGATCCAGGTTTTGTCTATTTCTGATTCCAGTGTGACCTTGCATTTTAATGCACCAATTTCCATCACCAAGACCTTTGAATTCAAACCGGAATAAAAAGATGTGGCCTAAAATCGGTGAAATTTTAGTAGATGAGAAACTCATTACCCAAGAGCAATTGACCCATTGCCTTGAGTATAAAAAGACCAATCCCAAAATGCGCTTAGGGGATATTTTAAGGCATCATAATTTTATCAATGATTATGCCCTGGCTATCTGTGTGTCTAAACAGGTTAATTGGCAATGTTTTAAGAGTGATTATATTCCTAATTACGAGATTATATCTGAATTAGGTCTGGATTATTTTTCAGAGCACCAGATTTATCCTTTAAAGAACGGTAAAATTCCTTCGTTTGTACTTTCTTTTATTGATGAGGTGGAGAGTACTGATTTTTTGAAGAATCATTACTCTCAGAATGGGGTCAATTTTTATATCGGGGTTGAATCTGAGATCAAGAATGCCCTGGATTTGATCGTACTTGAGCAAAACCGGCAGCAATTATTATCAAAGATAGAATCTTTTAAATCAGAGGGGCTTGATTCCTTGAACGGATGGCTGGAGGGCATCATTAATTTGGCCATTCTCACACGCAGCACTGATATCCATATTGAACCTACGGCCCGGACCACGGATATCCGCTTTAGGATTGACGGTCTATTAACACCCATCAGCTGTCTAAAGCGGGAATATATCCTAAAACTCGCCAATATCATCTTAACCAAGTGCAAGGCCAATCCCTGTGATTATGGAATTCAGGACGGGCGGTTTGACCATGAATTCAAAGAGATGGGACGCATGCTTGATGTCAGGTTTTCTCAAATCCCAACCATTTACGGGCCAAGCATTGTGTTAAGACTTCTGGACCATAGCCGTTCCGCAATGCCTTTAAAGGCATTGGGCTATTCGGCCCAGAATCAACAATTAATTGACCAGGCCATTTGTATTCCTCATGGTCTTATTTTAGTTACTGGTCCAACCGGAAGCGGTAAATCAACCACCTTGTCAGCGATACTAAATCAGATTAAATCAATTACAAAGAAGATTATCACTATTGAGGATCCGGTTGAGATCACCCATTCATTAATGTCCCAGGTTGAAGTGGACAAGGCCCAGCATCTGAGTTTTGGCATGGCCATTCGGGCTTTTTTGCGGCAAGACCCCAATGTCATTTTAATTGGAGAAATACGTGACCGAGAAACAGCTGAGGAGTCTCTGCGCGCTGCCAATACCGGACTTCAAATTTTATCAACCTTACATACCAATGATCCGATCTCTGCCATCTTAAGATTGAAAGATTTAGGAGTGGATGCGGTCAATATTTCCAGTTGTCTGGTGGCTGTTATTTCTCAGCGGCTAGTACGCAAGCTTTGTCCTTTTTGCAAGGTGGCTGTGAATGTCAAACAAGACCAAATGACATTATCCGAAGCCAAATATTTATCAGATTTTATCCAAACGGTTTTTGGACCTCAAGGCTGTTTGCATTGCAGTCAGGGCTATTGCGGGCGCACGGTGGTGGCCGAAGTTTTATTAATCGACCAGGAAATCAAGGAATTGATTGCCAAGAATACGCTGGGCGAAATTTATTCACTATTACGTCGGCGAGGGACATACAAAAACATGATGGATGATATGAAATCTTTGATTGAGCAGGGGATTACATCCATCGAAGAAGCTGTGAGGGTCCTGGGATAAATGTACTGGAGAATTGAAGCCTTAACAGCGAAACGTGCAGAATTGATCCAAACCATTGAAGGTAGTTTGGAAGATATACAGAATTATTCCAAGATTTACGGTTTGGAAATTCTAAGCGTTTCACCTGATTACGCGGCGATGGTTAAGAGTATTTTCTTACAGCGCCAATTGTCGTATTCAGTGTTGGCTATATTCTTTAAGGATTTTGCAGATATGCAAAAAAGTGGGTTGTCAGTCAATGAAGCTATTGCTACCTTAAATGAGACCACTTCAAATCAGACTCTGAAAGATGCCCTTAAAAAGATAACCTATTTTATTAATGATGGCCGTTCTTTGGAAGAATCCTTTGAAATGACCCGTGTTTTTCCAAAGATGGTCTCAGTGACCTTATGTGCGGCGGAAAAAACCGGTAATATTCCAGAATTGCTTGAGATTTTGGCCCAATATTACCGTTTCAAGTTTGAAAACCGAAATAAAATGATACGCTCACTAATTTATCCATCTGTTATTTTTTTACTCCTAACGGGCCTTTCTGTATTTATTTCGTTTAAACTCGTTCCTTTACTGAGATTATTTTTGCCTTCCGCGGCTCAAGAGAGTTTTTCGGCCCGTGCTTTGATTGCTTATGCTGCATTTATTAAAAATTATTGGTTTTTTGTTTTTTTAGGAATTGTGGGCCTAATTTTTGGGCTTAAACATTTATGGAGCCATTCCAGAGAAAATCTGATGGCTTTTATTTTTCAAATCCCTCTGCTCGGCGATTTAATCAAGAATATTGAATTATCCCAACTGTTTTTAAATCTCTACGTGTACCAGAAAAGTGGGATCAATATTATTCAAACCATCACCAATATCCATCAAGCCCATAAAACCTATATTACTGAAAAACTGCTGTTAATCAGGGAGCGTTTATTTAAAGGTTCGTCCATTGGTGATGCATTTCGTCAGGATCCATTCTTTTCCTCTTTTATATATCAAAACTTGAGCAAAGGTCAGGTCAGCGGCTCTATGCCTTTATACCTGGAACGTATTCATCGGTACTATGAGAGCAAATCTATGGAATCCATTATGGCCATGATTTCTTTAGTTGAGCCGTTGCTGTTGATGATGGCAGCTGCATTTTTATTGATGATTTTGTGTACGTTTATATTGCCGATTTACACCCATATGATGGATATGGGGGAAGGGGTTTTTAAATAACAAGAGAGAAAGGATGAGAATTATGAAAAAAGCTCAAGGATTTACCATTATTGAATTGATCATTGCCATGGTCATTATCACAGTGATTTTATTGGTGGTGGTCCCAGTTGGGCAAACAGCAACGGACAACAGCAGGGTGGCCAATGCTATGTCGAGCATCAAGGCCATTGAAACAGCGGCTGTAGGTTGGGCTAATGACAATGGCGGGCAATACACAGGAATTAGCTTTACCCAATTGACGAATGGGTATCTGCCTCTTGAATTTACCCCAAAATCGACTGATCCGTGGAATGGCGATTATACGGTTAACGTTAACAGCAACGATGCAACCAAGATTGATATTTCTTTGAGTAATGTTCCGACAGGACCTGCGGCAAAATTGACTACGGCCTTGACCAAGATTGCCGCAGCTAGTGGATCACCCAGTTATGCCGACGGGATATGGAGCATCACCTTACAATGAACAAAGGAATGAGCTTGATCGAATTGATTTTTATCATTTTGGTCGCCACTGTATTTTTATCCGTAATTGTGGCTAGTGGGATCAATTTTATTAATCGGGCTAGATTCCAGGCGACAGTTAGGGAAATGCAGTCTATTGCCCAGGCGTCCGTACAATATTATGATTCATCCTCGTCTGATCAATCATCATTGATATGGCCGAGTACTGTGGCTGATTTGGTGCCTAAATTTTTGCCCCAGCTGCTGGCGACCAGTCCCTTGGGAGCGCCTTATCAGCTGACTCCAGCTAATAATATGATTACGGTATCAACAGTGATCCCTAAGGGTATTTTGACAGATCCGCTCGAGGGAAGTTTTTTGAATATTGCCCATGGGACAAATCAAGACCAGATCAGCATTACTCGAAGTGTGCCAAATGAATTCACCTATCAAGTCAAAGATTAAAGGCTTTAGCCTTCTCGAGCTCACCATTGTGGTCATCGTTTTGACGGTGCTGATGACCTTTGCCGTGCCATCGATGTATCGTTCATATCTGGAAAAAGCTGGCACCAAGACGGCGCTGGAAATACAAAACATTCAGGATGCTGCACGTAGCTACTACTTACAAAAAGGTAGTTGGCCAAACTCTATCAATACACCACCGGGCGATTTGGAATCAGGAGGGTTTCTTCCTACAAGTTGGAATGCTTTAAATCCATTTAATAATATCTATACGATCAATTCGACCCCATCGTTTCTGACAGTTTCTACCAATGTTTCTGACGGGAGCCAAAATATCATAGCCTCAAAATTACCGCTGAGCCATACCTCAGGAGTTACAGTAACCAGCACCATTGAGGTGCCAGGAGCTCCGGCGAGTCCGGTTTATGTTGTTACGGGGAGCATTGGTGATGGAGGGACTATTCCCTTGCCACAAGGGTACACGGATGCCCAGTGCCAATGGATGATCGCCTCTTCGCAGGCTGAGACGTATGATTCTTCAGGTAAGGGTGGATGCGAATCGGATCAATACATCGAGGACCACATAAATAATAGAGTAGTGTCAGCTTATACCTATGGCGATTGCCGCAGGCCATACGTTTCCAATTTAGTGAACTACATGGGGATTTGTTTAAATGCCTAAGATTAAAGGCTATTGGTTTCTATTTTTTATTCTGGTCATTCTTATAATTCTTAATTTTTCCCATCGTTTATATTTTAATATTTTTACACATTCTCTCCCTTCAGGTATTTATCTTAGAATTAATGGGGTGCCGGAACGAAATGATTATGCAGCCACATGTCTTACTACTAATATTGCAAGATACGGAATCGCTCGAGGGTATTTGGAGCAAGGAATTTGCTCTTCTGGCAGTGTGCTGGTTTTGAAAATCATTAGAGGTATGCCCGGAGACAATTTTGAAGTCAAGGATGGGGTATTCAAAATCAATGGACAGTCCTATCCCTTAATGGCCCTTGATTCCAGGGGTAGGGATTTAAAGGTTTTTTATTCAAAGACAGGCAGAGTAGCACAGGGAAAGTATATTCTTCTTAGTGGTTACGTTAAAAATTCGTGGGATTCCAGATATTTTGGTCCAGTCACTGTTCAATTCTTATTAAAACCTTTGTGGACATTGGGTCAATATATTGACATGCACGTGCATGTATGATATTCTCCTATTAGGTAAAAAGGAGGTCCCTATGCGCACAACCATTGATGTACCAGTCCATATCCGTCAAAAACTGGCCCAAGAAGCATCAAGCCGTAATTTAAAAGGGTTTTCCAAAATCATTATTGAGGCCCTTGAAAAATATTTTCATTCCAAATCAAATGACCGTAAAGGCATCATTAAACGCCTGAAAGGGAGTATGACGGCTACAGAGTATTCCAAGGCATTAAAGGATTTTCAGGAAGGACGGGCCAGATGGAGGACCTAGTTATTTTAGATACCTGTGTCCTTTTTGACTTTTTGGCTGGAAAAAGGAAAACGGATGTACCCCTCGTTGAGCAGCTTTTACTGGATGCCAGGGCTGCTGTGTCTGTGGTCAGTATTTTTGAACTTCTAAGGGGAGTGGAATCTCAAAAGCAGACGGAACAACGTAATGAATTGCTTGGACTTTGTGTGCCATTAGATTTGACCCCGCCAATAGCGCAACGAGCGGCTGGGATATATGCCCAACTTAAAAAGAAAGGGTCATTGATCCATATGGAAGATATTCTGATCGCGGCCACCGCTTTGCATTGGCGTTATACAGTGATGACTTCAAATACAAAGGATTTTTCACGTATTTCCGGAGTGGAGCTCCAAAATTAACAGTTTTGTAGCAGGCATTGGAACACCAACATTTCTGTGCTATATTAAAAAGTAACCAAGGATTTATATGATATTTTGCTGGTTACTTTTATTATTTTTAGGGAACCCTGTCTTCGCTTCTGCAGGACCTGTTAATTCGCAAGCCTATCAAGCCCATACCCGTATTGAGCTTCTTAGTGAAAAGGACATTGTTGTCCCAGGTGAAACATTTTGGGTCGGCTTTAACCTAAATCTGGAAGACGGTTGGCATGTGTATTGGCAGAATGCAGGTGATTCTGGCCTGGCCCCCAAGATTAAATGGCAATTACCTTCCGGGATCAAAGCGGGCAGCATTCAATGGCCTTATCCTAAGCGTTTATATACCGGGCCTTTGGCCAGTTACGGTTACGAACATCATGTCTTCTTATTGGTACCGTTGACCGTTGAAAATAATTTTGCGGCACCCAATGCTATTACCTTGCAGGCGCAGCTCGAATGGCTGATTTGCCGCGAAGAATGTGTGCCTGGCCGTGCGGAATTGTCTTTACCTTTAATGGTAGACGTGTCCGAAGCAGGATATAACCGTTTTAAGAGTTTTTTTGATCAGGCACGTCTTGATTTACCCCAATCAATCCCTTCAATCAGCAGTGATGTGACTCTTGATGCTGATCATTGGAAGCTCAATATTAATACACCCATCAAAAACCAGGGAAAGATCAGTTTTTATCCTTTAAGGGATGATGTCATTGAACATGCCGATCCCCAAGGCGTTCACCAGACAGCCCAAGGGTATGAATTAACATTAACCAAATCTCATATTTTTCAAGGCCCCTTGGTTTCTATGGAAGGGGTGGCAGTCAATTCTGCAGGATGGGATGCTTC
>Ga0206849_1097_pt1 | contig 12369 bp, 9 predicted proteins | sample Alteio_BWOrgCont_15_FD_152892 | JGI IMG/M metagenome (GOLD analysis project Ga0206849, IMG submission 152892) | Enriched cells from forest soil in Barre Woods Harvard Forest LTER site, Petersham, Massachusetts, United States -... | ecosystem: Environmental > Terrestrial > Soil > Temperate forest > O...
ACAGCGGCAAATAGCGGCGTGCCTTGTCCTTGAACTGAGATTCGGCTCGATCCGGACGGTAGAAATGTTCGTAAACGATAGCGAGGGCGGGCAAAACCAGCGCTTGCTCCTTGGAAAGGAGCGCGAGGCAGTAGGCGAAAAGCACCGGCATGTAAGAAAGCCACGATGGCGTGCTTTTGCGTTCAGTATCTGCGAGACGAAGATAAAGCAGAAAGGTCAGAAGGAAAAAGAAACTCAGCTCCAGGTCCGTTATGCCCGCAATCCAGGCGACCGATTCGGTATGAATCGGGTGCAAGGCAAAAAGGCCGCTCGCGATCAGGGTGATCAGGCGATCGTGGAAGAGGCGTTCGGTTACCAGGAAGACAAGCAGCACGACCGCGACGTGCAGAGCCAGATTCATCAGGTGAAAGCCGAAGGGAATACGGCCGTAAATTTTGTAGCCGATGAGATACGCGAAGGTCATCAGCGGCCGATAATAGTTCGTTACGCCTTGAGCGCCCTCGAAACTCCAGACCGTGCTGCCGAAGATCCTGCCGAGGTATCGAAAGCTGTGGACATAAGGATTCTCGAGAACCTGCTGGCGGTCGTCATAGACGAAGCTGTTAGCGAGCGAGTTAACGTAGGGCAGAGATGCCAGCAGAATAAGTATGAGGAAGACGGTGGCATCGCGATCTCCGTGGCGTTCTCTGCGCGGCCGATCTTTCGCCATAAAACGATGGTAACGGAGGGTAGTGGCGGAATCTAGCTCTCGCACGCCAGGGGTGACATAGGTTCAAACAGGCGGCACGGAATCAGGCCTAGGGGCTTCGCGGAGGGAATAATTGTTTTTGCGGGCGCGCACTGAAAACTGCGGATGAGTGCGTTGCTTAATTCAGTGCAGAACCCTGTTTTGCTCCGCAGGTATCGAGAATATCGCGAATTTTCCTGGCTAAATCTTTCGGCGGATAAGGCTTCTGCAGGAGCTGCGCGACGCCACGGGAGACCAGGGAACTGAGCATCTGCGATTCTTCCGAATACCCCGAAGTGAAAATCACGGGAATCGTGGGATTGATTCCGCGAATCCGTTCGAGCGCGTCCAGGCCGCCCAACCTGGGCATCACGACGTCCAGCACCAGCAACGAGAACTTCTGCGGATTGGCCTCGAATTTCTCAACCGCCTCACGGCCGTCCCGGGCCAGAACGATCGAATAGCCCAAACCGGTAAGTACCTCATGCGACATCTGGCGCAATCCTTCGTGATCCTCCGCGAGAAGAATGGTCTCAGTGCCCCCTCTTACCGGGGCTTCCTGAATTGCTACGCGCGTTTCGGCGGAATCTTCGGTTGCAGGCAGATAGACGCGGAATATGCTGCCCTTACCTACCTCGCTGTAAACATCGATGTGTCCGAGATGTTGTTTGGCGATGCCAAAAGCCGTAGCCAGGCCCAGGCCAGTACCCTTGCTTTTGTCTTTTGTGGTGAAGAATGGCTCAAACATTCTTTCCATGGTGGCCGCGTCCATACCCACACCGCTGTCTGAGACCGAGAGTCGAACGTACCGTCCGGGGGAGACTGATCCATTTCCGAGGCAATAGGCTTCATCCAGGTCGGTGTTACACGTTTCGATCACCAACCGGCCGCCATTGGGCATGGCATCGCGGGCGTTCAAGCAGAGATTCAGAAGGACTTGCTCGACTTGCGCCGGATCTACTTTGGTCGTGTGAAGATCCGAGGCCAGCAGCGTTTTGACCTCGATCTGTTCGCCAATCACGCGCTGCAGCAGCGCCATCGCCTCGCCGACGATATCATTTAGATTGATATTGCGCGGTGTGAGTACCTGCCGGCGTGCATAAGCCAGCAATTGACGCGTCAAGCGGCCTGCGCGTTCGGACTGTTCACGAATCTGCACGAAAAATTTGTGTGCGCGGCTTCCCTCGGCCACTTCTTCTTCGCCCAATTCGGCCCAACCCATAATCGCGCCGATTACGTTATTAAAATCATGGGCGATGCCCCCCGCTAGTTTGCCGATGGCCTCGAACTTCTCCAATTGCCGAAGCTTTTGTTCCGAGTTCCGGTGCCGCCGACGCGTCTCCGCGTCCATGAGCTCGCGATCGACGGTGGGCAACAGGCGTGCCAGGTTGTCTTTCAGGACGTAGTCCTGCGCTCCAGTTCGCATGGCCTCGACGGCAACGTCTTCGCCAATCGTCCCGGAGACAAAAATGAAAGGAACATTGGAGTCTTTTTCGCGCACCATCTTCAAGGCGGAGATGCCGCTGAATCCGGGCAAGGAGAAATCCGAAATGATGCAGTCCCACTGGCGCTCGCGTAACGCGTTCTGGAGATCGTTGGGCGTATCTACGCGCTTGTCCACTAAATCATATCCGCCCTGACGAAGCGTGCGCAGCAGCAGAGCGCTATCTAGCTCGGAATCCTCGATGATGAGGACGTGCAGTTCGGCCATTTAATTCTTCCGCCAGACGGGAGGCCGCTCATTCGTCTTGAGAAGCAGATGTGTGTGATCGCCCCAGCTTTTCTCCTCGTCAGCCTGGCGGACCTGCAGGTACGAAAACACTCCGACGAAAACGAGGATAGCCAGCGCAGTTCCGAACGCCGCGAACAGCTTGCTTTTGAACGCCATGTTACACCACGACATTTCGTGGTGGTCGGAACAGAGGAAGGGATCGGTGCCGGACTCACCCAGATGGATTGTGAGGCAGCACAATTGTGAATTTGCGCGAGGACCAGGTCAAACGAGCAGCGGTGTGCCTTTGCCTAAAAGTAACGATCAACTTCGTTATTCGCGGTCGGGATCGAGGTATTCGGGGGGCACGTCGTCTTCCGGAACTTCTTTTGTCTTGATCGGACCCGCATCGGCGGGCGGCGCATTCTCAACGCCATCAACGACTTCGGCCTCGAGGTACTGCCCCTCTTCCGTTAATTCCTTGACGCTTTCAAAAGTTACGTCCTCGTCCCCCGAGAGTCCCTGCGTATCTCCGGATAGCGTGTTTTCGTCTCGATCGATTGAGTCATCTTCGGTGACATCCAAACCCATTTGCACAATAGGCGGGCTTTTCGCGGGAGACTTTCGGTGCTGTCCGGTGCTTGGCTTTCGGCGCTTTTTAGAGGATTGCTTCTTCTTCATAGCAACGTCTCCTGTTATTTGATGCCGTGTCCACCGGAGTCGAGCGCCGTAATCGAGAGTGCCTGGAATGAAGCCATTGATGACACGAAGACAACGAAATTCTGTGCGGAACTTGCCCGCGTCTGCTCGGAGGTTCATCCTATTAGCAGGAGAATAGAGATGGCAGCGGAACAGCTCACGGCCGCGGCGCCTTACCTTAGCGAGCAGAAATATTCCGAATACACGGCGGAACAGCATCAGGTGTGGCAAGAATTGGTGCGCCGCAGGTGGCCTCAGATTGAGGCTCACGGGTGCAAGGAATATTTGGAGGGCTACCAGGCTATTGGCCTTCAGCAAGACCGGCTTCCGAATCTCGCCTCGATAAGCGCAATACTCGGGCCGAGAACCGGATGGAGCACCACACCGGTTAGCGGTTTCCTGCCCGCCCAGGCCTTCTTTGAAATGCTCGCGGCGCGAATGTTTCCCACCACGACGTGGTTGCGCGGCCGCGATTCGCTGGAGTACATCCCAGAACCCGACATTTTTCACGACGTTTTTGGGCACGTGCCCATGCACGCTCATCGCGTGTTCGCCGATTTCTTGCAGCATTATGGGAGTGTTTGTGTGCGGCTGAACGATCAGGAGCTGCTCGAGCAGCTGGGCCGGCTATTCTGGTATACGGTCGAGTTCGGTTTGATTCGCGAGGGTAAGGCGATCAAGGTTTACGGGAGCGGGGTGATCAGTTCGCATGGCGAGTGTACAAACGTCATCGAAGGTGGTTGCGAGGTCAGGGATTTCCATCTGGAAGAAGTGCTCAGGACACCTGTGAGGGTCGACCACATTCACAGCGTGCTATTCGCAATTGACAGCTTCGATCAACTATACGAAGCCATGCATGCCGCCGAGAATTGGGCAGAGCAGCGGTTATTGCAGTCCCATGCAGGCCGCTAAGCCAAGAGCGCGTCAGCGCAGTAACTTTCGCAGCAGTTGGTTCAGGCGTGTGCGAGGTTCCTCTTGCATGGCCACGAATTCGATTCCCATGCCAGCCTTTTCCCGTAAATGACGGACGATCGCCCTGGTGCTGATTTCGCCGGCAGGAACCTCGAACGATAGATGCAGCAACTCACCTTTGACAGCCGGTTCGGGTGCCGCAATTAATAGGCCGCCTTCGCTTATTGTCTCTACTTTGGAAACGAAGGATCCTGCGCGGCCACGCCAGGTAACACTCATCCCCCGCGGCAGCGTGATACGCGGATGCTTGCGCTTCTCAATTCCGGGCTCCTCGCCTTGATCGTCCAGTCGTTTCCAAAATTGTGGCTGTGCAGAGGGAAACTCTACCGCCACTTCCAGCTCCTGTGAGTCCCGGTATGAGGTGCGGATGACGAGGCACTCCTGAACCTGCTCTGCAGCCTCGTTTATGAGAAGCAATTTCTGCCCCGCCACGACGGGGGTCTTCATGATCAGCAGAGCGCCCGTCTCGCTTGTGTTGAGAACGGAGTTCTCTTCAAAAAATGGGGTCAAACCCTGCCCATGTCCGTAAACCCGGATATTCGCCGCGAGGGAGCGTCGGTCGCATCCGCGGCGTTCGGCGGCGCTTTCGGCGGCATCTCTCGTGGAACCACGGATGCCGTTAAACGCTTCGGCTTTTCGCAGCGCTTCGAAAATTTGACTCATAGACTTCGCTCCCTCAGAGCAGCACACGCGATTTTGGCTTAAAGCCTTACATTTCAGCAATAGGTCCCTTGGATAAACGTTTGGTACAGATGTCCTATTAAGGTGCTGCCATGAAGAATCGAAACAGATATCGAAAATGAGTGTACGCAGAACGGACACTTAAATGGGCCACAACAGTCGGGCCAGCCTTTGCACACCCGAAGCTGTCGTAAGTCATTGTATTCATGGGCTGTTATTAGGGATCAGCCGAAGGAATAGAGGCGATCAGGTCGGTGTACTGGCTGATGATATGAGCATCACCGGGAATGCTTCAGGATTGCCCCTGCAGGCGCCTGGAGGGCGTTCTGACCGCTCAATAACCAGCCGGGCACCGCTGCGAAACGAAAAACTTGTCGTTCTTTGGCTGGCTGGGAGAATAGGTCCTAACTAGTGGCGTGGTCGAGAGGGCCTGTTCAACTCAGCCATGAAGTTATTCACCTCTGCTTTTGGCAATAATGCCACGGAATTTGCCGGGGAAACTTGGCGACGCAGTGAGCGGCGCCAGTGGTGGCTTTCCTCGACGGCAATTGCCGTCTCGCTGATTCTCACTTCCGGAATCGTTTCGATTTTGCTGCCTTCGATGATTCCGCAGTTGGAACCCTCCTCCTACGCTTTCGACACCGACATAGCGGCGCACGCCCTGGTGGGAATCATTCTGCTTTTCGATGTCTATGTCGTTTTCCAGCAGGTGCAACTTTCCCGATTCCGCAAACAGTTGGCTGAGCGGGAAGAACAGTTTCGCCTGATCAGCGAAAATGCGGCGGACATGATCGCCGTAGTGGATACGAACGGCCAGCGGCTCTACAACAGCCCCTCTTACGAGAAACTGCTTGGATATACGCAGGAGGAACTTGGTAAGACTTCAGCGTTTGATCAAATCCACGAGGATGATCGCAAGGCAGTTGTGGACGCCGCCGGTGAAGCCCGGCGAACGGGAATGGGCCGTACGGTGGAATATCGCATCCGTCATAAAGATGGACGCTGGCTGACCCTGGAATCGACGGCGAGCGTGGTCAGGAATCGCGACGGGGAAGTGAAAAAGCTGGTCATCGTCAACCGCAATATCACTGAGCGCAAACAACTGGAAGAGCAGCTTCATCGTTCTCAAAAGCTAGAAGCTATCGGCAGGTTATCTGGAGGTGTCGCGCACGACTTCAATAATCTTCTGGGGCTAATTATCGGATACAGCGAAGCGCTGCAGGAGCGGATTCCGCCCGACGATCAATTTCGCGAAGCAGTGGACGAAATTCAAAATGCCGGAAAGCGCGCCGCGGCCCTCACGCAACAGCTTCTGGCATTCAGCCGCAAACAAGTGCTGGAGCCTCGGATTCTTAACCTGAATACGATCATCCTCGACGTGGAGAAGATGCTCCGGCGGCTGGTGGGTGAAGACATTCAAATCGATCTTGTACTGGCGCCGGATACCGGAACCGTAAAAGCCGATCGCAGCCAGATCGAGCAGGTGATCCTCAACCTTGTGGTCAATGCTCGGGATGCGATGCCCGACGGTGGCAAGCTGATTATCGAAACTGGGAAATGGACATTGGATCGCTCGACGGTTTTGCGTCATCCCTACGTGATTCCAGGGCCCTACGCGATGTTGAAGGTCACCGACACGGGTTGCGGCATGGACGCGGAGTTACAGTCCCATATCTTCGAACCTTTCTTCACCACTAAAGAAAAAGGAAAAGGCACTGGCCTTGGATTGGCCACCGCTTACGGCGTGATTAAACAGAGCGGCGGTTACATCTGGGTAGATAGCGAGGTCGGTAAGGGAACGACATTCCGGATCTATCTGCCGGAGGCGAATGGATTCAATGAACCGGTTCCCGAAGCGAAGCCGGCAGCCAAGGTCGCTCCTGAACGGCGAACGATTCTGGTAGTGGAAGACGAACGGTCCCTACGCAAATTGACCAGGAAGACGCTCGGCGATGCGGGCCACAAAGTGTTCGAAGCCGGAGATGCGGCCGAAGCCTTGGAGATTTCAAGAAAAACTACGGATACCATCGATCTTCTTTTGACCGACGTGATCATGCCTGGGATGAGCGGCAAAAAACTGGCCGATGTCTTAGTGGTGGAGCGGCCAGGGATTGGGGTGCTGTACATGTCCGGGTACACCGACGGTCAAATCGCGACGCAAGGCATTTTGGAGCAGGGAACGACGATTCTTCGCAAGCCCTTTACGAGGGACGAATTGATGCGCCAAGTGGAAAACGCTTTGTCTGTGATGGTGAGGTAATTATGAGTCCTGCCAGTGGGACCCCGCCATCGTTGAGGCTGGTTGTCATCGACGACGACCCTAAAAACCTAAAATTTGTGAATTTCATTCTGGCCAATGCCGGCCTGGAGATCCATACGGCGTCGGAGCCGCAGGAAGGACTCGACCTGATTCGTCGCCTGCGCCCGCAGATCGTTCTGACGGACCTGGTCATGCCGGGCGTGCAGGGAATGGAGTTGCTGCAAAAGATTGTGGAGTTCGATCCCGGCATCGACGTTATTTTGATGACAGGCTACTACTCCACTGAATCCGCGGTGGAAGCTGTTCAGAAGGGCGCGGCCGACTACTTTCCCAAGCCGTTTTCGCCCGAAAAGCTCCGACAGCGAATCGGACTCATCGTTGAGGAGGCGAAACGCAGGCAGCGCAGTTCCACTCTGGAAAACGAACTTCTGGAGAATTTTCAATTCGAGGGCATCATTGGCCGCAGTCCGCTGATGCTGGATCTATTCTCGAAAATTCGGCGCGTGGCGCCTCATTTCCGCAGTGTTCTGATCACTGGGCCGACCGGAGCAGGCAAGGAGCTCGTGGCCAAGGCTCTTCATCAGTTGAGCGGCTCGGGAAAGCGCTTCGTGGCCGTCAATTGCTCATCCATTACCGAAAGCCTGGCCGAAAGTGAGCTGTTTGGACACGTTAAAGGATCGTTTACGGGAGCCAATCAAGACAAGGTGGGCGTCTTTGAATATGCCGACGGCGGAACGGCCATGCTTGACGAAATCGGCGAAATGCCCTTGCAGATGCAGGCCAAATTGTTGCGTGTCCTGCAGAACCACGAGGTACAGCGGGTGGGCTCGCCCGCCGTCACCAAAGTGGACGTTCGCGTCGTCGCGGCTACAAACCGCGACCTGCATGAAATGTCCCGCCAGGGAAAATTCCGCGAGGACTTATATTTCCGGCTCTCGGCCGTGGAGCTGAAGGTTCCTTCGCTTGCCGAACGCCCTGAGGATTTGCCGCTGCTGGAGCGCCATTTCCTGAAAGCTTTCGCCGCTCAATATAACAAGTCTGTGTCCGGTCTCACGCGACGCGCGCAGACGGTGCTCGCGCGCTATCCCTGGCCAGGCAATATTCGAGAGCTGCAAAACGTCATCGAACATGCCTGCATGATGACTGAATCGGATGTGATTGATGTGCGCGATCTGCCGGAGCGTGTACAAAATCAGGCGGCGGCTGCCGATGCCGACTACGAGGTTTTGATGTCCATCGATCAACTCGAACGCCGGCACGCGCAGCGTGTGCTCGACCACGTCGGGGGAAACAAAGTGCGCGCAGCGGAAGTCCTGGGGATCAGCCGCACGCACCTTTATCAGCTTTTGAAAGAGAGCGCCGAAAAACAGAAAGAAGCTGTCGCGAAAACCGACGAGTAAGGAATTTCCCGCACACACGGCTTGAATCAATCTATGAGATCCCCGCGAATCGAACGAGGTCGTTTGGGACTCGTAACGGGAACGTCTGTCCATCGAATTTCTGTTTCCCATTGTTTGACTGCCTGTCTTCTCATTTTCGCCCAACTCGGTCTTGTCGCCGACGCCAGGGCGAGACCACAGGATCCTGAGAAACCTTTGCACGATTGGGCAAGCGCGAGTGAACTCTGGCTTCGAGCAAAGGTTATACCGAACGCTGTGCTTCCCGCTCCGGAACCCACGCGCCGGGGACTTCTACTCAGCTATGAGTTCTCGCCAGAAAACTTTCCGCGGCTCTTCCATCGCTCGGCTACGTACGACGACGCTTTGGCAGCGCTAACCTTTCTGACCGCAGGTGAAAGGGAAAGGGCAGCATCCACTCTAGACGCACTGGCGCGGTTGGTCCGACCGGACGGGAGCCTTTGGTTCAGCTACAACACGGCCGATGATTGGCCTAGCGAAACTAATCACGACACCGCACTCGTGAGGACCGGTGCAGTGGCCTGGGTCGGATATGCTTTCACGTTTTATTTGAAGCACAGTCCGCCTTGCAATGGAGACCGTGGCTGCGCGCGTGAGCGAGCTTTCTTTTTGGCGACGGCTGTCCGGTTGGCCAAATATCTTCTCACTTTGCAGGTGAACGATCAGGCCGATGCGCGCGACGGTCTGCTGCGCTTGGGCTACGGAACCATCAACCTCGCATACAGCTCGAAAGAAAAGAACGTCGTCGAGCGCTATCTGGATGAGCCTGCCAAGGGGATCAGCACCGAAAACAATATCAGCTCCTGGTTCTTCCTGCGTCAGCTTGCAGAGTTGACCGGCGAGGCTGCTTGGAGCCAGGCAGCAGACCGCATAAAACATGGGCTCCTGCAGCACCTTTGGAGCGATGCACTGGGCCAGTTCAATGAGGGTTTCGCGTCCACCGGTTCTCTCGACTCCAACAAAGCGCTGGATTGCGCATCTTGGGGCGCGTTATTCCTCCTTGCAACAGGTGAAACAGAAAAGGCGCAGAAAGCGCTGGACGCTACTGAGAATTACTACGCCACGCGCGACGGCGACGCCATCGGTTATCGTCCTTATTCTGACAGCCCCGTTTTCGAAAATCCGGAAGTCAGCAGGTTTTTCTTTCCTGACGACGCACACAAGCAGTGGCGTGCTCTTCCTCTTGTTTGGTCCGAAGGGACCCTTGGAGTGGCGCTCGCACGCCTTCGCCTGGGGCAAGCCGAGCGAGCGCGTCAGCTTGTAATGGGACTGAGCCCCCTGAAACTCGCGAACGGCAGTTTGCGATGTGCCACGTTGGAATTGCCCTTCCAAATGGCGAATGTTCCCTGTGTAGCTGCGTCAGCGTGGTTTGTGCTCGTAGCGGCGGCCCTGTCACATAACCCCCTGGCGGAGGAGATGTGGAAGTGAAGCGGTCTCTGGTCAGTGCCGCGCTCTGGCTCTTTGCAGGCATTACTTTCTGCCAAGCTGCGACCTCATCGACGCCCATGTGGGGAGTAGCCGTGCTGGAAGTCGGGTCTAATCCGGACGCGCGCCACGAACAGCTTGCACTGCGCGACTGCCTGGAGCTGATGGGGATTCCCTATCTGGCGACGACGAATGTGCAAGAAGCTACGCGACGGCCGCTCGTTTTTATTGGCGGTATTTTGCTGAACACGGAGTTGAGCGCGCCTGAACGCGAAACCCTCTATGCGTATGTTGAGCACGGGGGAGTTTTGCTAGCGACGCAGGTTCAGGGAAATGAATTCTTCCCGCTCTTCGGAATCACGCGTGCCACTGCCAGTCGCACCAATTTCCGCCTGCAATTCACATCCTCGGACGATCCTGCATTGCGGTACGTGAATCGTCCGGAGGAACGTACCATTTCCCTGGGCGACCCCAAGCTCTATTCGGAGACTATATGGTCAACGGAGTATGTAACAAGCCCAGGAACTCGGGTCCTGGCGAGCTACGAAAATCGCGCGGCGGCCTTGATCGTGAACGCGTATGGTCGCGGACTGGCTTATGCGCTGGGGCTGGGGTTCAAAGAGACGACGCTGGCGCCTCGGCTGGCGCGAAGTTTCGAGGCTCAGCGTCACTGGATTAACTGGTTCGAGCCCTCTGGAGACGTGTTTCGCCTGTTTTTGCGCGCGCTATATGAAGAAAACGTACATCCCTTCCTGCTGGTACATACCGTGCCGGAGGGCAAGGAGACGGGGCTTTGCCTTTCGCACGACGTGGACGCGAGGGAATCATTCCCCAATTCCGTCGCATTCGCAAAGATGGAGGCGTCCCTGGGAGTACGCAGCACATTTTTCGTGACAACAAAATACTTCGCCGATGATACGGACATTGGCTACTACAGCCCAGAGCGCGTGAAGTGGATCCGGCAGCTAAAAGAGCTTGGTTTTGAAGTGGCTTCGCATTCGGTCAGCCACAGCTTACTCTTTGAGGGATTCCCAGTCGGCTCTCCAAATGTTACGGCCTCGAATTACGATACGAAGCACCCCACTCTTTTCGGGGAGGTACGCGTAAGCAAGCAAATCCTTGATCGCGACCTCAACCAGCAGACGACAGGCTTCCGTTCCGGCTACCTCATCTACCCTAGCGATCTATTGGGCACCCTGGAAGCCTCGGGCTATTCGTTCGATTCCAGCGTCTCGGCACAATGGGTGCTGACCAATTACCCCTATTTTGGATTTCGAAAACGATCGCTTGATAGCGAGCACAGCCAGATCGTGGTTGTGCCCGTTGCGCTGGACGATTCACGCGGCGAATTAGTCATGCGAGAGTTCCTCACTGCAGCAACGCAGCAAGAGGCGCTTCGCACCTGGACCGACGTCATCAGGGCCAATGCGGAGAATAACGCCATCACGTGCTTGCTTATCCATCCCACTGACATTACGTACAAGCTCGAAACCGAGCGCCAACTGATCGAAGCTAACCGGGGGAGTAACATCTGGATCGGCGATGTCGGCACCGTGGCGCGGTTCTGGCGGGGACGAGCGCAGTTGCAACCATCATTAGGAAAGGGAAGCGACGGCAGGGGAGCGATCACTCTGAATCTGAAGCAAGCCGACCTACCCTCCGGGCAAACGCTGGTAATCGAAGCAACGCATGGTGCCGCGGTACCACGGGTTTTGGATGCCACCGGCCAGCCAATTCCAGTGCGAACGCGAGTTACCAAAGACAGAGTTTTTCTTCTGCTACCTTGATTAACAATTGACTCACAGAGGGCGTCCCTAGCCGGGCGGGCACCCGCATACAAAATAAGAAATGACTTTTGTCGTAGGTAGTAAATGTCCAGACGATCCAGTGTTGGTGGGACTCTATTGCGGGGCGCTCGCCGATTCAAATCCTTTGCGTTTCAGCTCACCCCAGCCGGAGTCGCCGCTCAAGAATTGCCACAGGCCTTGCAGCCGCCACACCATGTGCAATTGGCGATACGGAAGATGTTCGAAGAAGCAGTAGCTGACCAGGCGCACCACGTCCTTCCAATCGTTATAGCGCTTATAAGTGAACTCCTCTTGTAGGACAGAGCCAATGGAAATCATCGTCGCGAAGGCATATCCAAATAAGAGAAATTGAAGAAGAAACGACCGGCTCAACATGCCCAGAGTTGCGGCAACGACGATGGTTACGATGCCCAGGACCTCGATTATTGGCGCCATCAATTCAAATATCCATAAGTATGGCAGCGCAAAGCAGCCGATTCTCCCATAACGAGGGCGCATCAGCATGTCCCGGTTCGTCCAAAGCACGTCGGCTAAACCCTTATGCCACCGTGCACGCTGCCGCCTAAGCGATTTCAGGTCAGCGGGAACCTCGGTCCAGCAGACCGGATCGGGCACGAAGCTGATCCGATAGTCGGCCCCCAGTTCCCGCAGATAGCGATGTAAGCGCG